>LULH01000213.1_pt1 | contig 29881 bp, 30 predicted proteins | sample 728201 | NCBI WGS metagenome assembly LULH01 (sample SAMN03860294, study PRJNA289734) | marine metagenome | biome: seawater column; feature: ocean; material: water; isolation source: Red Sea water column Station 169 - depth 100m | place: Saudi Arabia: Red Sea | collected 2011-10-15 | depth 100 m
GGATATAGTGATATGGTAGTTCAAAAAAACATATCTGTTCAAAGTCATTGCGAACATCATATGGCTCCAATTATTGGTATTGCTCACGTTGCTTATATTCCAAATGAGAGAGTTGTAGGTTTAAGTAAAATTGCACGAGTTGTTGAAGTTTTTTCTAAAAGACTTCAAACTCAAGAAAGATTAACAGTACAAATTGCAAATACATTGATGGAGTCGTTAGATGCAAAAGGTGTTGCTGTAACAATAGATTCAACTCATCAGTGTATGACTATGAGAGGTATAAAAAAAGAACAAGCAACAACAGTCACTAATTTTTATCTAGGTCAATTTAAAGATGATCTTAGCTATCAAAATAGATATTTGAGATTTATAGCAAAATAGAGTTTAATTAAAAAATGCCTGATACTTTTAAAGCCTTGGTTATTAACCAAGAGGGAGAAAAGTTCACTAGAGCAGTTAGTGATTTAAATTTAGATTTTCTAAAAGACGGTGATGTCTTAGTAAAAGTCGATTACTCTGATTTAAATTATAAAGATGCTTTAATTTTAAAAAATGGTGCAAAGTTAGTTAAAGAGTTTCCAAGAATTCCTGGGATTGATTTTTCTGGATCAGTTAGCGAGAGTAAATCAGATGAATTTAAAGTAGGAGATGAAGTAATTCTTACTGGTTGTAGAGTTGGTGAATTATTTCATGGTGGATTTTCACAATACGCAAGAGTGAAAGCAGAACATCTAATAAAAAGACCATCAAATCTAAATAGCAAACATGCAATGATGATGGGTACTGCTGGCTTAACAGCAATGCTATGTGCCTTTGCAGTTAAAGCTAAAGAAGAGTTATTTTTACAAAGCAAAGTTAACGATGTACTTGTAACTGGATCTACTGGGGGTGTTGGAATGGTTGCAGTAATGGTATTATCTAAAATGGGTTGTAATGTAACTGCATTGACAGGTAAACCAGATAAAGCAGAATATTTGAGGGAATTAGGTGCGAAAAACGTTATAGATCGTAAAGAATTTGAGGGTGAAGCTGGTTTGATTGGAAAAGGTACTTGGGATGGTGTTGTAGACACTGTTGGTGGAAATATTTTAGCTAATGCAATTTCTCAAACTAGATTAAAAGGAATAGTAGCAATTTGTGGTAATGCAAGTAGCAATAAATTAAATACTTCTGTTGTGCCTTTTTTCCTAAGAGCAGTAAAATTATGGGGCATCGACTCTGTAAATATTAGTAATAAAAGAAAAGAGTTTGTTTGGGGTGAAGTTCCCAAATATGTAGATTTCAATATTTTGGAAAAATCAATTAAAACTGTGGGTTTGAATGAACTTTTAAATGTTTTTCCTGAAATGTTAGAAGGAAAATTAAAAAATAGAATATTAGTTGATGTAAATAAATAATGGATTGGGATAAATTAAAAATTTTTCATGCAGTAGCCGAAGCAGGTAGCTTTACCAGTGCTACAGTTATACTTAATCTAAGTCAGTCTGCTATAAGCAGACAAATTCAGTCATTAGAGGAAGATTTAAAAGTAAAATTATTTGAAAGACATGCTAGAGGCTTAACGTTAACTGAAAATGGAGAGTACGTTTACAAAACAGCTCATGAGGTAATAAGTAAACTTAAAGAGGTTGAAACAACATTGGGGGACCAAAAACATAAGCCAACAGGAAAATTGACTATTACTACTGTAAGAAGTTTTGGTACCCACTGGTTAACACCAAGGATTCAAGAATTTATGCAATTAAATCCAGAAATTGAAATAGAATTAATTTTTGATGATAAAGAATTAGATCTAAGTACTAGACAAGCTGATATTGGTATTTTTATGAGAAGACCTAAACAATTAAATTATATTCAAAGAAAATTGATGGATATTAATTACCACATTTATGGGTCTACTAAATATTTAGAAAAATATGGAATACCAAAAACAATAAATGATTTAAGTAAGCACAAATTTATATCATTTGGAAGAGGAGCACCTTCTCCTGTTTTTAATCCTGACTGGGCACTAAAATTAGGAGTGAAAGATAATAAAAAAAGAAAAACTGTAATGAAGGTAAACAGTGTTATGGGTTTGTTACTGGCAGTTGAAAGTGGAGTAGGACTTGCTGCTTTACCTGATTATTTAGTATCATTATCAAGAAATGTAATTAAAGTTTTACCTAACGTTGAAGGCCCAATTACTGAAGCTCATTTCGTTTTTCCAGAATCTCTTAAAAATGTTGCCAGAGTTACAACTTTTAGAAACTTTCTATATAGTAAAATTTCTGAGTTTAAGTCTTAAAAACCCAGAAAATCACATAAATCATAAGTGCGACACTATTGAGATTGATAATCATTCTCATTGCGAATAGTTCTCAAAATCATTATAAATACATTAACAATTAACATAGAGAGAGATTAATGAAAAAAATATCAATTTCAGCATTAATATTATCCTTATTTGTTTCTACTTTTGCGATAGCAAATGAGGTGAATATATTCAATGCTAGACACTATAAAGCTGACGCAGAACTTTATAGTAAATTTACTGCAGCAACTGGAATTAAAGTAAATTTAATTAATGGTAAAGCTGGAGCTTTAGAAAAAAGAATGATCGAAGAAGGAGCAGACTCAGCTGCCGATCTTTACATAACAGCAGATGCTGGAAGATGTGGTGCTTTTAAAGCTAAAGGTATGACGCAAGCAGGACTTGTTTCACCAACTATCAAATCTTCAGTTCCAAAAAACTTTAGAACAACTCACTGGGTTGGTGTAGCTAAGAGAGCTAGAATAGTCTATTACGCTCCAGAAAGAGTTAGTGGTGCCGAATTATCTGGATTAACTTATGAAAGTCTGGCTGATCCTAAATGGAAAGGTAGAATTGCAATAAGAGCATCTAGCAATATTTACAACAAATCTTTAGTAGCATCATTAGTAAAAAATAATGGGAAAAAAGCTGCTGGAGAGTGGGCAAAAGGTGTTGTTGCTAACATGGCTAGAGATCCAAAAGGTAATGATAGAGCTCAGATTATGGCAGTTGCAGCAGGAGAAGCAGATATTGCAGTTGCAAACACATACTATTTAGCTTTGATGTTATCAGGGAACAAAGGTGCAGAACAACAAGCAGCTGCTAAAAAAGTAAAAGCATTTTTCCCTAATCAAAACGATAGAGGAACACATATGAACATTAGTTGTGCTGCTCTTGTTAAAGGTGCTCCAAATAAAGCTAATGCAATTGCACTTGTAGATTATTTATTATCACCTGAGGCTCAAGAACATTTCACTAATAATACTTTTGAGTTCCCGATGATTTCAGGTGTGTCACCAAACCCATTAGTAGTAAACAACTTAGGTTTAGATTTTAAACAAGATTTAACCACAAGTGTTGCTAGTTATGGAGATAAACAAGCAGACGCATTAGAAGTAATGACAGCTGCAGGTTGGAAGTAACATTGACGAATAAAAAAAAATTTATATCTGATGTTAATTACAATAAATCAGCCAAGCCATGTGTCCCATGTGCTGAGGAGTGTAAAAAAATTAACAATAGAATAAATAAAAGAAAGTTCTCAGAGATAAATACTAAAGATTTTCCGCACATTCTAAAAGTATTCAATGTCTGACCTTTTCTTAATAAAAGTGCCTATGTATCTTTCGTAGGCACTTTTAAATTATTAAATTGAGACTATATTGAAGATTAAATTAAATTACTCTTATGAATTCAAACAAACTTAATATATGGTTTTTAAGCTCTTTATTAGTTTCATTACTTGTTATTATTCCAATTATAACCGTTTCAATTAGTTTTTTTGAAGAAACTTCTCGATATTTTGAAATTTTAAAATCCACTTTTCTATTTGAGTATATTCTTAATTCTTTATTGCTTTTGATTGGTGTTTTAATTTTAACTTTTATCTTGGGAGTAGGAGCATCATATTTAGTGTCGTTTTATGAATTTCCTGGAGTAAACTTTTTTAAATGGGCTTTAATTTTATCTTTTGCAATTCCACCTTATATATATGCATATTCGTTATTTGCCTTCTTTGATAATTACGGAACAGCATTTACTATATTAAAGACCTTATTTGGTGAAGGCGAATTTAATCAACATATACCAAAATTTGACGGTATGTTTGGATTAATTTTATCAATTTCATTTTCACTTTACGCTTATGTTTACATATTAGGAAGATCTTCATTTTTATATCAATCACAAAACTTAATTGAACTTGGAAAAAACTTAGGTTTTTCGAAATTTAAATCTTTTTTTTTTATTATTTTACCTGCTTCACGACCTGCAATTGTTGCAGGTCTATCTTTAGTTGCAATGGAAACATTGGCAGAATTTGGAGCTGTTGACTTTTTTTCAGTTAATACTCTTACAACAGGTATTTATAATGCATGGATAACATTTGATGATTTAGCTTTTGCAAATAGAATATCTTTCTTTTTACTATTATTCATATTCATTTTATTTTTAACAGAAAAACTATCTAGAAAAAAGGCAAAATATCATTTGGACTCTAGAGGTGGATTTAAACAAAAAGAAAAAATAAAACTCTCAGGTATAAATTCTTTTTTTGCATTCTTGTTTTGTTTTCTATTATTTTTTTTTAGTTTTTTATTCCCATTAAGTCAAATGGTCTATTGGACAATTAAATTTCCAGAAAACTTTTTTGATGTAAATGTAATTAACCTTTTATTAAATACTTTATATTTAGTGACACTATCCAGTATTGTTTTAATATTTTTTGCATTGCTTTCAAATTATGGTAACCGTGTTTCCAAAAATAAAACTCTTAATTTTTTATCGACACTATCAATATCAGGATATGCAATACCAGGTGTAATATTAGCTGTAGCCTTTATAACTTTTATTGCATGGTTTGATAATAATATAATTAAATCTCTTGGTTTTTTATCTATTAAAAAAATATTTATTGGGTCAATCTTAGGATTAATAATTGTTTATTTCATTCGTTTTTATTCATTAGCATTTAATGGGATTAAATCTGGTTATGAAAAAATAAATTTTTCAGTTGATGAAAGTGCCTATCTACTTGGTTATTCAAAAAGAAAGACTTTTTTTAATATCCACATTCCATATTTAAGAAATTCACTTTTATTTGTAATTATACTAATTTCGCTGGAAATAATTAGAGAATTACCAATTACCTTAGTTTTAAGACCTTTTAATTTTGAAACATTTGCAACAACAGCATATATTTCTGCATCCGAGGACATGCTTGAAGCAGCAGCAGTACCATCATTATTTTTAATTTTAATTGCAGCTTTTTTTATTACAATATCTTCTAAATATATTTTAAAAGATAATAATGAGTAAAAATTTTTTAGAAATTAAAAATGTTGACTTTATAGTTAGTGGTCAAACTAAAGTAAAAAACGTCTCTTTTTCAATTCAAAATGAAGGCGATATAATTTGTCTATTAGGGCCATCTGGAATAGGAAAAACAACAATTCTAAGAACTATTGCTGGATTAGAGAAGATCGTTAATGGATCAATAACAATAAATAACAAGTTAATGTCCTCAAAGAACAAACATGTTGAACCAGAGGACCGAAACATATCACTTGCTTTTCAAGAAAATAGTTTATTTCCTCACTACAACGTAGAAAAAAATATTTTAATTGGTACTGAAAAAAAAAGTAAAAAGAAAAAGAAAATAAATCCAAAAGAAATAATTAGTTTTTTAAACCTAAAAAAAATATTAAATAAATATCCTCATGAAATAAGTGCTGGAGAAGCTCAAAGAGCATCGCTTGCAAGATCATTAGTTTCTAATCCAGATTTACTTCTTCTAGATGAACCACTTTCAAATGTTGATCAAAGTTTTAAAGAAGAAATTCAAGTTGAGTTAAAACAATTATTAAGCAAATCTAAAATAACAACTATTATTGTAACACATGACTCATATGAAGCTTTTTATTTGGGAAGCAAGTGTGGAATTATTTTAAATAAACAACTTAAACAATTTGACGACCCATACAATGTTTATCACTTTCCAAATTCAATTGAGGTTGTAAATTTTTTAAATAGAGGAATATTAATTCCAGCAAAAGTAACAAGTGAGAATAGTTTAGAAAATAAAGATCTAGGAACAATCCAAGGCAATTTTGTAAAACATTACCCTAATGGATCTGATGTTAAACTTTTATTGCAACCTGAAGATCTAGAGCATGATGACAAAAGTAATTTAAAATTGGAAGTAGTTGATCGAAAATTCAGAGGAACAAATTTTATCTACACCCTTAAAACTGAAAGTAACTTACAAATTCCTGTATTCGTACATTCTCATCATATTCATCAACATGAGATAGATGAAAAATTTGGTATTAAAAGACCAATTCATATTGACCACATTGTCTGTTTTTAATTATTATTGTACGTTAATAATAAATCCATGGATAAAGAATTACCAAAAAGCTCAAAAGTTGTAGTAATTGGAGGCGGTGTTGCAGGTACATCATGCGCATACCATCTTGCTAAATTTGGTTGGAAAGATGTCGTTTTATTAGAAAGAGATCAATTGACATCAGGAACAACTTGGCACGCTGCCGGTCTTATGGGCCAATTAGGAGCATCATCAACTATAACAAAACTTAGAAAATATACTTTAGATCTTTACCAAGATTTAGAAAAAAAGACTGGTTTATCAATTGGATTAAAACAAAATGGTGCAATTACAGTTGCAACAACAAATGATAGAATGCAAGAGTTACTAAGACAAGCAACGACAGCTCAATTATCAGATGTTGAAGTGCAAGTTTTAGATAAAAAACAAACAAAAGATTTATACCCAGTAGTAAATAACGAGGATATTATTGGAAGTGTTTTTATGCCTAAAGATGGACAGGCTGATCCAGTAGGTGTCACCAACGTTTTAGCAAAAGCGGCTAGGATGGAAGGTGCAAAAATTTTTGAAAAAACACCTGTTACAAAAATTTTGGTCAAAAATAAATCTATAGTTGGAGTAGAGACTGAACAAGGAAAAATAGATTGTGAGTATATTGTTCTAGCTACTGGTATGTGGTCTAGGCAAATTGGTGAAAAAATGAATGTGAGTATTCCATTATATCCTAATGAACATTTTTATGTGATCACGGAGCCGATGAAAGATCTACCTACAAATTTACCAGTTTTGAGAGATTATAATAATTGTCTTTATCTAAAAGAAGATGCTGGGAAAATGTTAGTTGGAATTTTTGAACCAAATGCCAAACCTGCTTTTAAAGATACTGGTATTGTACCAGAAAATTTTTCTTTTGGAGAATTGCCAGATGACTTTGATCATTTTGAACCTTATTTAAAAAAATCTTTTCATAGATTGCCAATGTTAGAAAATGCAGGAATTAGAAAATTTTTCTCTGGCCCAGAATCTTTTACACCTGATACACAATATTTATTAGGAGAGACTCCAGAAATAAAAAACTTATTCACTTGTTGCGGGTTTAATAGCATCGGTATAGCAAGTTCAGGTGGCGCAGGTCGTGTTACTGCTGAATGGATGATCAATGGACATATTAATGAGGATTTGTTCTCTGTAGATATAAAAAGATTTCAACAATTCCATTCTTCAAAAAAATTTATTATGGAAAGAGTGACAGAGACACTTGGCGATTTATATGGAATGCATTGGCCATATAAACAACATCAAACTTCAAGAAACCAAATCACTTTACCATACCATGAAGAATTAAAAAAATTAGGTGCTTGTTTTGGATCTTCAGGCGGTTTTGAGAGACCCATGTGGTATTCTTTAAATGGTGCAAAAGCTGAATATGAATACAGTTTTGGTTATCAAAATTGGTATCCATCTGCTGAATATGAGACCAAAAATACAAGAAAAAATGTCGGTTTATTCGAATTAACACCTTTTTCTAAATTTGATCTTGCTGGAGAAAATGTCCATGATGAATTACAAAAATTGTGTACAGCAAATATAAAAGATGTTGAGGGTAGATCAACTTACACCCAGATGCTAAATGAAGATGGTGGTATAGAGACAGATGTAACTATAACTTGCCTGACTAAAAATCATTTTAGAATAATAGGTCCAGCTGCAACAAGAGAACACGATAAATTTCATATAAAAAAATACCTCTCAGAAAAAATAAACTTTAAAGATGTAACAGAGGATTTTGCATGCTTAGGATTGTATGGACCAAATACTAGAAAACTATTATCAAATATAAGTGATAATGATTTTTCAAATGAAGGAATAAAATTTAGTCATGGTAAAAAGGTGAATATAGATGGAATTGATGTTTGGGCTCAAAGACTGTCCTATGTGGGTGAAATTGGATTTGAGTTATATGTAAAGATAGAAGATAGCAAAAAACTTTTCTTAACTATAGTCAATGAAGGTAAAAATCATAATTTATCTCTATGTGGGGCGCACGCAATGGATATAATGAGAATGGAAAGTGGGTTTTTACATTGGGGGCATGATATATCCCCCGAGGAGAATCAATACCAAGCAGGACTTCAATTTGCTATCAGTTATAAAAAAAATATTAATTTTATTGGAAAAGAAGCTTTATTAAAAATTAAAGATCAAAAACCAAAAAAATTGTTGGCTATGATGGTTCTTAAAGATAATAAACCAGGACAACCTCTGCTGCTTCATGAAGAACCGATTTACTTAGATGATAAAATAATTGGTAGAACAACTTCAGGGAATTATTCATTTAATTTTGAAAAAAATATATCTTTTGGTTATGTAAATTCTGGAAATACAATTGAAAATTTAATTGATAAAAATTTGTCTATTGAAATAGAAAAGAAAAAATATCCTGTTTCATTAATTCAAAAGCCACTTAATCAAAAAAATATTAAAAATGCCTAATGTTTAAAATTATTCCCAAAAAAAATAAGGCAGCAGAGATTATTTGCAATCTTAATAAAATTAATAAAAATGAATTGAAACAAATAAAATCTACACTTGATAAATATGGTATGATTTATTTTCCAAAACAAAAGCTTAATTCTAAAGCTTATCTAAATTTTGCACAAAAATTTGGGAAACCTGCGAACTATCCAAGGTTGAGGGGATTAAATAAAAAATACCCACAAATTACTGTTGTACAAAGAAAATCCTCAGACAAGGGACCAAGCTTTGGTGAACAATTTCATACAGACTCTTCATATACAAAAAAACCTCCACGATACACTATGTTGCTATCAAAACTGGTGCCTAAAAAAGGTGTTGCAAATACTGAGTTTTCCTCACAGTATTTAGCATACGAAAATCTGACTAAAAATCACAAAATTAGACTTAATAAATTAAAAGGTATTTACTCATCGCATGGACCTATATCAATTACTACAGTTGAAAGAGAGAAAGAAAAGGGAAAAATTTCAAAAGAATTAATTGCTAGTCACAAGATTATTAAAACTATTAATAATAAAAAAACTATATACTGTAGCCCTGGACACTTTATAAAATTTAACACAAATATGACTAAACTTAAAAATAAATTAAAAAATTTTTTATTCAGTCACCAGACTAAAAAAAAATTTCAATATGCTTTAGAATGGGAAAAAGACCAGCTTGCTATTTGGGATAATAGAGCAATGCTTCATCAAGCTACTCCTTTTAAAGGAAATAGAATTCTTCACAGAATAACAATATTATAATCAAATGTATTCCATCTTTCTTGGGTTAACACCTTTTATTTTTATAACTTTGCTTGGATTTATATTTGGAAGACTGAAAATATTTGATCTAAGCCATGCAAAAGTTTTAAACTTATTTTTATTCTACGTTGCAGTACCTGCACTAATTATAAAATTTGTTGCACAGAGTGAAATTGGACAGGTAGACATTAAGCAAATAATTTCATATTTTTTAATGCAAGCTAGTCTAGGTTTGCTTACTTTTTTTGTGACAAGTAAACTTTTTAAAAGACCCATACCTGAGTCAATTATATGGTCACTTATGGTTTCCTTGTCTAACCACGTAACTTTATTATTACCAATTACAAAAATTTATTTTGGAACAGAAGTTATAACACAAGTTACCAGTATAATATTAATGGATGGAGTTATATTACTATCTGTGATTACTTTTTTCTTAGAATTAACTACAAAAAAAAATATTAAATTACTGTTTTTTCTGAGGAATGTGACTTTTAATCCAATGATATTTTCAATTTTAATTGGACTTTTGCTTTTTATATTTAACTATAAAATTGATAATACGCCGATTGATTACGTGCTATCTGTTTTAGCGGCCTGTGTTTCTCCTGTTGGTTTGTTTGCAATTGGTATTACTCTTTCTTTTTATACTCACAAAGTTATTAATAAATTAACTTCAACCATCTCTATTTTAAAGTTGGTAATATCTCCGCTAATTTTATTAATCATAGCATTTATATTTTTTGATGCTGGATTACCTGAAAAAATACCAGGTGCATTTTTTGTAAGTGTAGCACCGTGTGGACACACTGCGGTAGTATTATGTTCAGCTTACAATGTTAGTCCTGAAAATATTATTAAAGCTCTATTTATTTCTACTTTTGCCTCTATAGGCACAATTTTTTTTGCAATTCAATATCTACAAGTTGCTTAGAACTTTACTAGCACATTCTGTGGTGTTGCTATCACCATCTAAATCTTTTGTTCTATTATTTTTTTCTAATAAAGTCTTTTCGATTGATTTTACTATTCTTGATGCAGCTTCTTTTTCTCCCAAATAATCTAACATCATGGCACCAGACCATATTTGTCCTACGGGATTAGCAATACCTTTTCCTGCTATATCTGGGGCTGAACCATGCACCGGTTCAAATAATGATGGATATTTGTTTGTAGGGTTAATATTCCCAGAAGGTGCAATGCCTATAGTTCCAGTACATGCTGGCCCTAGATCTGATAAAATATCACCAAATAAGTTTGAAGCCACGACAACATCAAACCATTCAGGAGTTAAAACAAATCTTGCAGTTAATATATCAATATGAAATTGATCAGTTTCAATTTCAGGATAGCTTTTCTTGTTTTCATTAAATCTTTCATCCCAGTAAGGCATAGTAATTGATATACCATTAGATTTAGTAGCATTAGTTAATTTTTTTCTTTTACGTTTTTTTGCTAATTCAAATGCAAACTTTTGTACTCTGTCTATCCCATGTTTTGACATAATAGTTTCTTGAATTACAATTTCTCTTTCAGTGTTTTGATACATCTTTCCACCAACTGAAGAATACTCTCCCTCTGTATTTTCTCGAACTATCATCATATCAATATCGCCGGGTTTTTTATTAGCTAGTGGGGCATTTACACCTTCAAATAATTTTACTGGTCTTAGATTTATAAATTGATCAAATTCTCTTCTAAACTGAAGTAGTGATCCCCATAAAGTAACATGATCTGGGTATCGATCTGGCATTCCAACAGCGCCAAAAAATATAGCATCATGACTCCCTATTTTATCCTTCCAATCATCAGGCAGCATTTTTCCGTGTTTTTCATAATAATCACACGATGAAAAATCAAATTCATCAATTCGTAATTTAAATTGATGTTGATTGGCAACTTCTTTTAAAATTTTTTGAGCTTCTGGAACTACTTCTTTGCCAATTCCATCTCCTGCAATGGATGCAATTTTATACTCTTTCATTTTTATTTTGTGAAAGTATCGTTAAATTGTTTTGCAACTCTTACAAAAGTAGTACATTTACTTAATTGTTTTAATGAAGGAGCACCCACATAAGTGCAACTACTTCTAACGCCACCTAGAATATCTTGAATTGTATCTTTTATTTTTCCTCTATATTTAATTCTTACAGTTCTTCCTTCACTACTTCTGTAATTTGATAATCCTCCATAATGCTTTTTATTTGCTGTTTCAGAGCTTGAACCATAAAATTCAATATATTTTGAGCCGTTTGATTTAACTATTTTCCCTTTGCCTTCGTCGTGACCTGCAAACATTCCACCTAACATTACAAAATCTGCACCACCCCCAAAACCTTTTGCAACATCTCCAGGACATGTACATCCACCATCTGCAATTATATGAGCACCTAAACCATGTGCTGCATCAGCACATTCAATTACAGCACTTAATTGAGGGTAGCCAACTCCTGTTTGAATTCTTGTTGTACAAACACTTCCTGGACCAATCCCAACTTTTACAATATCTGCACCAGATAAAATAAGTTCTTGCGTCATATCTGCAGTAACTACATTTCCAGCTATAATAGTTTTTGTAGGATATTTATCTCTTACAGATTTAAGAAATTTACTAAAGTATTCAGAATAACCATTAGCAACATCAATACAAATGAACTTTATAAATCCAAACTCTCTTAAAACTTTGTTTAAATTTTCAAAATCTTCTTTTTTAGTACCAATGCTAATAGCTATATTTTTATAAATAGATTTAATTTTTTTAAATTGTTTTATTTTTTTTACATCATGTTGTTTAGTTAAACATGTAATCATGCCATATTCAGATAATTTCTCAGCTATTCCAAGCTCTCCGACCCCATCCATATTTGCAGCCATTATAGGAATACCCGACCACTCATTTTTACTATATTTAAATCTGTATGTTCTTAGAAGATTTACATCTTTACGACTTTGTAGCGTACTTCTTTTAGGTCTAAAAAGGACGTCTGAATAATCTAGTTTTAATTCTTCTTCAATTCTCACAAATCCGAATTTATACAGGTGCACAAAGTAAATTCAAATTAAATATTATTAATATTGATACTAAGCTTTCATTAGTTATACTTTAAAAGGTAAAATTTTCTGTAGAGTAGGAGGTAAGGGTCCACCGTTACTTTTGCTTCATGGTTATCCACAAACACATTTAATGTGGCACAAGACTGCTCTAGAATTATCGAAAAAATTTACAGTTATCGCTGCAGACCTAAGGGGATATGGTAATAGTTTAGCTCCACCCTCAGATAAAAATCATTTTAATTATTCCAAAAGAGAAATGGCAAGTGACATGAAACAAATAATGGTAAAATTAGGTTATTATAAATTCTTTGTAGCTGGACATGATAGAGGAGGAAGAGTGGCTCACAGATTAGCAAGGGACCATAGAAAAAATATATTAGCTTTGAGTGTTTTAGATATTTGCCCCACATTAGATATGTATGAATTAACAACTAAAGACTTTGCTAAAGCATACTTTCATTGGTTTTTTTTAATTCAACCTAAGTGGCTACCTGAAAGAATGATTATGAGTGATCCAAGAAAATGGATGAAAAACTGCCTAGATAAATGGTCTGGAAATCATAAATTTGGAAAAGTTGAAGAAGGTTATTTAAAATGTTTTAAGCAACCAAAAAGAATTCATGGATCATGTGAAGATTATAGAGCTTCTGCAACAATTGACTTGGATCATGATAAAAAAGACAGAAAGAAAAAACTTAATATTCCTATTCAAGTATTGTGGGGAAAAAAGGGTGTAATTGGTAGACAGTTCAAACCAGTAAAAATTTGGCAGAAATATACAACTAAAAAAATTGAAGGACATGCAATAAATTCAGGTCATTTCATTCCAGAACAAAACCCAAAAGCAACTGTAAAATATTTAACCAATTTTTTTTTAGATAAAATTAGCTAATTTATGTGTTTTGATGTGATCAATGATCGCGCATATCATTCTTGATTATAAATTATTCACCCTTAAATATAATCTATGACCTCTTTGCTAAAAAACTCAGAATTATCTCTAGAAAAAGCTGATAAAATTGTTTCAGAGACTTTAAATAGTTGTGATGATGGTGAACTTTACGTCGAAGATACAAAATCTGAAACTATCGTTTTAGATGATAATAAAATCAAAAGTTCAAACTATACCTCTGATTTAGGCTATGGTTTTAGAGCGGTCACAGGCGATACCGTGGCTTACTCACATTCAAATGAAATTTCAGAAAAATCGTTAAAAAATTCAAGTGATAATCTTAAATCTACTTTAAAAAACAATAGCGGCACTTACAACTCAGAAATAAAAAAAACTAATCAAAAACTTTATAAAGACATTGATCCGATTGAAAGCAAATCAATGAAATCAAAAATAGAGTTACTTAATAATATGAATGAGTATGCCAGATCTAAAGATAGTAGTGTAAAGCAAGTTACAGCTAGTCTTTTAGCTGAGAAGAAAAATATTGAAATTATTAGATCTGGTGGAGAGCTATTATCAGATAATCGACCATTGGTTAGAATTAACATGTCAGTGATGGTTGAAAAAAATGGAAGAAAAGAAACTGGTGTTTATGGAATTGGTGGAAGACAAGATTATGATGAATATTTAAAGAACGATAACTGGAAAAAAGTTTGCGATGAAGCTTTTAGGATTGCAAACACAAACATAGAAAGCAAACCCTCACCAGCTGGAGAGATGAAAGTTGTACTCGGACCAGGCTGGCCTGCTATTTTAATTCATGAAGCTGTTGGTCATGGTTTAGAGGGTGACTTTAATAGAAAAAAAACTTCTGCGTTTCATGATTTAGTAGGAAAAAAAGTTGCAAGCAAAGGAGTTACAATAATAGATGATGGTACAATAGATAATAGAAGAGGTAGTTTAAATATTGATGATGAAGGAACTCCAACCGAAAGAACTGTTTTAATAGAGGACGGAATTCTAAAAAATTTTATGCAAGATAGATTAAACGCCAGATTAATGAATACAAAATCCACAGGAAATGGAAGAAGAGAAAGTTATAAACATGTCGTAATGCCAAGGATGAGAAATACAATTATGTTAGGCGGCACAAACACTCAAGAGGAAATGATTAAATCAGTCGATAAGGGTATATTTGCGGTAAGTTTTGGTGGTGGTCAAGTGGATATAACATCAGGAAAATTTGTTTTCAATTGTACAGAGGCATATGAAATAATTAATGGCAAAGTAGGAGCTCCGATTAAAGGCGCAACTCTAATAGGTGACGGACCATCATCATTAAAAGAAATTTTAATGGTTGGAAATGATATGATGTTAGATCCTGGAATTGGCACCTGTGGAAAAGCAGGACAAGGTGTTCCGGTTGGTGTTGGACAGCCATCTTTGTTGATAAACAATATGACAGTTGGTGGAACTCAATTGTAATCTCAATGATTAAAGATCAAGATTATCTAAAAAAAATTGCTGATATTTGTCTTAGCAAATCAAAAAAACTTGGCTCAACTGACGCAAGTATTTTGGTACAGAGTTCTGTATCTGAAAATATTAATGTTAGGAATAAAAAATTAGATGGTTCTGAAAGATCAGAAAATCTTGGAATTGTTCTTACTACATATTTAGGAAAAAAAAAGTCCTCAATTGCATCATCAAACCTTAAAGAGAGTAACTTAAATGAATTAGTTGATAGATGTATTGAAACAATGAAGATAACACCCGAAGATGAATATAATTCACTGCCAGATAAAGATCTTCATTTTAGCGGTTTGAAAGATTTAGATTTATACGATGAAACTCATTTGAGTAATGAAGATAAAATTAATTATATAAAAGAGGCAGAAGATGAGGCTTTTTCAAATAATAAAATTGTAAATACCAATGGTTCAGGATTTGGGGAAAATAAATCAAATTTTTTATTAGCTAATTCAAATGGATTTGCTGATGGATATAAAACTTCTCAATTTACAGCTTATTGTGAAGTTGTTTCTAAAAGCAATGGAAGTATGGAAAGAGATTATGAATATACTAGCAAAAGATTTTATAATGACATTTTAAAACCAAAAGAGCTTGGATCTATCGCAGCGGATCATGCTGTAAAAAAATTAAATCCAAAAAAGATTAAAAGTGAAAAAATTAGCCTTATATTTGACAAAAGAATATCAAAAAACTTTCTTTCAATTTTTGCTAGCGCCATTTCATCAAGTGCTATTGCAAAAGGTACTACTTTTTTAAAAGACAAATTAAACCAAAAAGTATTCAACACTGAAATAAATATTCATGATCGTGGTAATATCAAAAAAGCTAATGGATCACGTTATTTTGACAGTGAAGGTATAGGTATAATTAATTTAGATTTAATTAAAAATGGAATACTTCAGGATTATTTGATTGACACTTACAATGGAAAAAAAATAAACAGAAAGTCTAATGGTAGAGCAAGCGGTACAACAAATCTGTATTTTGAAAACGGATCTAAAACTTTTAGTGAGTTGATAAAATCAGAAAAAAAACTTCTTTACATAAAAGAAACTATCGGTCACGGCACAAATATTATTAATGGAGATTATTCCGTAGGTGCAAGTGGTATAATGATTGAAAATGGTGAATTTTCTTATCCGGTAAGTGAAATAACAATCGCTGGAAATTTAAAAAATATTTTTCAAAATATAACTCTAGCTGATGATCTAGAATTTAATTATTCTACCAATTCACCAACAATGCATGTTGAAGGTATGATTGTTGGGGGAAAATAAGAATAAATGAAAATTATTTTAAAAATCTTAATAGTCTTAACTTTATTTTTTAATCCAGTCCTTTCAGCAGATAATAATCAATTAGATAAACTTTTTGAAAAACTTTTAGAAGATGGCGAAATCTCAGCAAGGGAAACTGAAATGAAAATTTGGGGTATTTGGACAACTCATCCAAAAGATCAAAACTTAACCAGTTTATTATCTAGAGGAACATCATTTATGAACAGTCAAGAATACCAAAAAGCTGAAGATATATTTACAACTGTTATCGAACTGGATCCAAAATGGGCTGAAGCGTGGAATAAACGAGCTACAGTTCTTTATTTGATGGGTAAGTATCAAGCGTCACAAGACGACATTGATGAAGTTTTAAAATTAGAAAAAAGACATTTTGGAGCTTTATCAGGTCAAGGCTTAGTGCAAATGAAATTAAAAAACTATGAAAAAGCTTTAAGCAGCTACGAAAGAGTAAAAAAAATTTATCCATCAATGAGGTCTCCAAAAATAATGATACCTCAAATAAAGGAACTAATTAAAGATCAATCTGTTTAAGATGAAAAAATTAATTTTAATTTTTTCAGTTTTATTGTTTCAATTAAATTATTCATTTGCCAATGACAAAGTTATTGAATCTTTAAAAGAGGGAGGCAAACTTATATTTATAAGACATGCACTTGCCCCAGGTAATGGTGATCCAGAAAATTTTGAATTGCAAAACTGTTATACTCAAAGAAATTTAAATGAAATAGGAATTCAGCAATCAAAAAAAATTGGATTAATTTTTAAAAAAAATGAGATTAAAATTGATAATATTTATTCTAGTGAGTGGTGCAGATGTAAAGATACCGCAAAATACGCTTTTGATGACTTTGAGACATTTGACGCTCTAAATTCATTCTACGATATAAGATTTGCAGCTAATGAGGATAAACAGATAAAAGATTTTTATGAATTTATAGACAGCATAGATAATAAAAATAATATTGTATTTGTTACGCACTACGTAGTTATTGGGGCAATTTTAAATATTGGAACATCTTCTGGTGAAATTGTTGTGACAGATAAAAACTTGAATATTATTGGATCAATCGATACCTTATAATATTTAGAAATTATGAAAACGATCTTTGTTATTGGCTCGAAAAAACATATACTTAAGTACACAAGAAAGATGCCTGAGGGAGAAGTAAAAAAAATGAAATCATTTGTGACAAACAAAGGTCAAAAATTAGAGAAAACGTCTAAATTCAAAATTCTTAAAATTTCCGAAGAAAAATCTGCAAGAACTTTTAAAATTAATTTATAAATTTTTTTAAAATCAAATTAAAAATGAAAAATTCAAAAAGAAGCAATGTTGATCCATTTATTGTAATGGATGTAATGGAGTCCGCTAGAATAGCTGAAAAAAATGGCAAACATATTATACATATGGAAGTAGGGCAGCCAGGTACCCCAGCTCCAAAATTAGCAAAAAAATTTATCACTAAAGAAATATCTAATAATAACTTAGGCTATACGGTTACTCTTGGACTTCCTGCTTTGAGAGAACGTATTTCTAAGTTATACGGAGATTGGTACAACATTGATTTAAATCCAAATAGAGTTGTAATAACCGTAGGTTCATCTGGAGCTTTTATTTTATCTTTTACATCTTTGTTTAATATTGGTGATAGAGTGGGTATAGCAGCACCTGGCTATCCTAGTTACCGACAAATTTTAAAATCTCAAGATTTAATTCCAGTAGATATTCAAACTGAAATACAAAATAAATTTCAGCCAATACCTGAAGATATAAAAAAAAATAATTTAAATGGTATTCTTGTTGCATCTCCTGCAAATCCTACTGGATCGATGGTTGATAAGGAGACTCTAAAAAATTTAATAAACACTGCACATGAAAATAATGTTAGCTTTATAAGTGATGAAATATACCACGGTATTCAATATGAAAATAATCCCACAACAGCGTTAGAAATAACAGACAAATGTTATGTTATAAATTCTTTTTCTAAATATTTTTCAATGACAGGTTGGCGAATAGGTTGGATGATTGTTCCAGAAGATCATGTAAGACAAGTAGAAAGATTATCACAAAATTTATTTATATGTCCACCACATGTAAGCCAATTAACAGCGTTATCAGCAATGGACGCTAACATTGAATTAAATGAAAATGTAAATGTTTATAAAAAAAATAGAGAAATACTTTTAGAAGAATTACCTAAAGCTGGATTAGGAAAATTTTCTCCTCCTGATGGTGCATTTTATATTTATGTTGATATTTCTAAATACTCCAATGATAGCCTCAATTTCTGTAAGGAAGTTTTAAATAAAGCTGGAGTTGCCATAACTCCTGGATTAGATTTTGATCAAAAAAGAGGTAATTCAACGATAAGATTTTCTTACGCTAGAAGTACCGATGATATTGTTGAGGGCATGAAAAGAATTAACTTATTCATGAATGAAAATTACTTGTAAGTAATATGAGAAAAATAATTATATTTTTTTTAATTTGTTTATCTTTTTATTTCCAATATTCTTCATCAATGGCATACGAAGAAGCTTCATATAATGTAGTTCATTCAACTGATACTTATGAGATAAGACACTATAAAGATAGGTTGGTTGTAGAAGTTGTTAATAAAAATGATGATAACAGTTTTAGAAAACTCTTTAGATACATCTCAGGACAAAACAATAAATCTGAAGAAATTAAAATGACAGTTCCAGTAACTCAAGGTGAAAAAGATGAAGGTTATTATATGCAATTCTATTTACCATCTAAATTTACAAAAGATAATGCTCCTCTTCCAAATAACCCAGATATAAAAATTTCAACAATTAAAGAAGGTCATTTTGCAGTTATTCAGTATTCTGGTAGAGCATCTGATAATAATTTTTTTAAACACAGAGATATTCTTAATCAAAAGCTTCTTGAAGATGATATAAATATTAATGGACCTGCAATAAGAGCGACATATAATGGTCCCTTTACATTACCTATGATGAGAAGAAATGAAGTAATGTTTAAAGTCTCTTGGAATAAATAATTTCTAAAAACCTTTTTGTCATATCGTATAAAAACAATATCTGTGTTTTATCGTCTCTTAATCAGAAAGGTAATGTATGAAAAAAATAATAATCACTCTATTTGCAATATTTGTTATAAATAATTCAGTTTTAGCTGATGGACATGTAAAGAGAATTATATCTACAAGTCAAACTGGAATGGGTAACGATATAGTATATCCTTCAGGCAAAGCAAAGATAACTGCTTTTGAGTTTAATGTTCCCGTTGGAGGTCCAGTTGTTCCTCATACCCACTCTTTTCCGGTATTAATAATGATTCAGCAAGGAGAGATTGAACTTACCCAAGGCGGTAAAAGTTATATCTATAAAGCTGGAGATGCATTCGTAGAGGATGTAGGTGTAGTCCATGAATCAAAAAATATTGGAGATGTTCCTGTTAAAGCGATTGTTGTTGCGATGGGAGTTGAAGGTCAAAAAATTATGACACCAGTAAAATAATAAGGAAAAAATATGGGGCATATAAATATGATTGCCCCATATCTCATTCTTTAAGCTAAAACTTTTTAGCCTCTTTTTTTAAGTGACCTAATGTTTCTCCTGAATTTTTTCCAGATTTGATAACGTATCCACTTGTGCCATTTGCATTAGTTTCTACAGTTTTCAAGTTTCGAAACATAAGTTGATTTAGCCTAGCGTTCTTTGAGCCTCGGCTAAACGAACTTAATACTCTGTGCATTCTTTTCATACACTCTCCTTGTTTGTTTTTCCAAAACTCGCTTTTAACCGATGCGATATCGGTCTCTTTTTTACCATGAGATATGGTAAACATAATTTATCATTCTAGAAAATTGATTTCAAATTATTAAAAAAAATAAAAGATCAAAATGGGTTTTATTAATTATATTTATCAACAAAATTTAATTAGAATTAAATTGGATCCATTTACTATTATTCTTACTTGACTTAATAACGTTTTCTATAAACTTCATTCCATCAATTCCATCATCAATTGTAGGATAACAATTATTTGACTTATCATATTCTTGTCTATCAATATTAGCTGATAGCTCTTTGTAAACATCACTATAAATATTAGCAAAACCTTCTAAATAACCTTCTGGATGACCTTGGGGAATTCTTGTTACATTTTTAGCTTCATCACTAGTAATATTGCTTCCTCTTGTAATTTTTTGAGCAGGGCTAGCAAATTTAGTATAACTCAAGTAATTTGGATCTTCTTGTCTCCACTCAATTCCAGCATTTTCTCCATATATTCTAATTTTAAGATTATTTTCATTTCCAACTGCTACTTGGCTTGACCATATTGATCCTTTTGCACCCCCTTTAAATCTTAGCATTATTTGGGCATTATCATCTACTTTTCTCCCTTCAACAAATGTATGAATATCAGCTGAAATTTCATCTACCTCCAATCCAGTTATAAACCTAATCAAATTATAAGCATGAGTTCCAATATCTCCTATACAACCACCAGCGCCAGATCTATTGGGATCAGTTCTCCATTCGGCTTGCTTTAATCCACTATCCTCTGCTTTTGTTGTTAACCAATCTTGTGGATATTCAGCTTGAATAACTCTTAAAGAACCCAAGTCCCCTTTTTGAACTAAAGATCTTGCATGTCGAACCATAGGATATCCAGTGTAATTATGTGTCAAAGCAAATATTAATTTTTTGCTTTCAATTACCTTTTTAAGATCTATTGCTTCCTTACTAGACATACCAATTGGCTTATCGCAAATAATATGTATCCCATTTTCTGCAAAAATTTTTGCAATAGGTACATGTAAATGATTTGGAGTTACTATTGAAACTACATCAATACCATCTGCTCTAGTTGACTCTTTTTCAGCCATCTCTTGATAGGTTTTATAGATTCTATCATTTTCTAGACCAAGATTTTTTCCAGTTTCTTTTGAATTTTCAAAGTCAGATGAAAATGATCCAGCAACTAATTCATAATACCCATCAAGTCTTAAAGCTATTCTGTGGACACTTCCAATAAAAGCATCTTTACCACCACCAACCATACCGATGCGTATTTTTCTATTCATTAATTAATGCCAAGCATTTTTTTGTTTGCTTCATGGTCAGCTCCGCTACCTGCAAAATCATCAAAAGCTTTTTCTGTTGTATTAATTATATGATTTTTAATAAATTCTGCTCCCTCTCTTGCTCCATCTTCTGGATGTTTAAGGCAGCATTCCCATTCAAGAACTGCCCAACCATCATAATCATATGAAGTTAGTTTTGAAAATATAGATTTAAAATCAACTTGTCCATCACCAAGCGATCTAAATCTACCAGCTCTATTTACCCATGATTGAAATCCACCGTACACTCCTTGTTTTCCAGATGGATTTAACTCTGCATCTTTAACGTGAAACATTTTTATCTTCTCATGATAAATGTCAATATGAGCTAAATAATCCAGATGCTGTAGAACATAATGACTTGGATCAAAAAGCATATTACATCTTTTGTGATTACCAACTCTTTCTAAGAACATTTCAAAAGTTACACCATCATGAAGATCTTCACCTGGATGTATTTCATAACATAAATCAACCCCATTATTATCAAAGTGATCAAGAATGGGCTTCCATCTTTTTGATAGTTCATCAAATGCATTTTCAATTAACCCTTCAGGTCTTTGAGGCCAAGGGTAAACATAAGGCCAAGCAAGTGCTCCTGAAAAAGTTACATGTTTATCTATTCCTAGACTGTTTGATGCTTTTCCAGCCATCATTAATTGATTTACAGCCCATTCTTGTCTTGCTTTGGGATTTCCTCTTACTTCAGGTGCAGCAAAACCATCAAAAGCAGTGTCATAAGCAGGATGTACTGCAACAAGTTGACCTTGTAGGTGAGTTGATAATTCTGTAATTTCTAAATTGTGTGATTTAGCAATTCCTTTAATCTCATCACAATAATCTTTACTTTCAGATGCTTTTTTTAAATCAATTAATCTACCGTCCCAACTTGGAATTTGTATACCTTTGTAACCAAGAGATGATGCCCATTTACAAATATTATCTAAAGAATTAAACGGTGCATCTTCGCCTACAAATTGTGCTAGGAAAATTGCAGGACCTTTTATTTTGTTCATAATTCCCCTTTCTCTTTATTTTTTACCCAACTATTTTTTATAAAAAAAATACTAGCAGGCACAAGTCTTCTTGGATAGACTATTATTAAGAATAATTAAATTAATAGGAGATAAAATGAAAAAAATAATGATTTTATTGTTTGTTTCTCTATTTACTTTTTCTGCAAATTCAAATGCTAAGTCAATAACATTAGGATGGGCCGCTTGGGACCCTGCTAATGCATTACAAGAACTTACAAAAGAGTTTACAGCAGAGACAGGAATAGATGTTAACTTCGAATTCGTACCATGGCCTAATTTTGCTGATCGTATGTTGAACGAACTTAACAACAAAGGTAAAACTTTTGACTTGTTAATTGGTGACTCACAATGGATCGGTGCTGGTGCAGTGTATGGACACTACGTAAAATTGAATGACTTTTTTGATAAAGAAGGAATTTCAATGAACGATTTCTCACCTGCAACAGTTTATGCGTATTCAACATGGCCAAAAGGAAGTGAAAACTATTATGCACTACCAGCTATGGGAGATGCATTAGCATGGGCTTATAGAAAAGACTGGTTTGATAGACCTGAGCTTAAATCTGAATTCAAAAAGAAACATGGTTATGATTTAGGTGTACCTGCTAGTTGGGATCAGCTATATGACATGTGTACTTTTTTCCAAGGAAGAGAAATTGATGGTCAAAAAAGATACGGTGCTGCTATAAATACAGAGCGTGGATCTGAAGGTATTACAATGGGAGTAACTGCTGCTATGTACGCATGGGGTATGGAGTATGAAAATCCAAACAAACCATATGATATGGAAGGTTATTTCAATTCTCCGCAAGCAGTAGAAGCTGTAGAGTTCTATAGAAAATTATATGAGGACTGTGCTCCTCCAGGACACTCTGATGCTTATATGGTAGCAAACTTAGATGCATATAAATCAGGACAAGTAGCATTCCAAATGAACTGGTATGCTTTTTGGCCAGGTGTTTCTAAAGAAGATAGCGACGGAAGAGTTAGTGGTTTCTTTGCAAATCCAAAACAAAACGTAGCTGCTGCAACATTAGGTGGACAAGGTATATCTGTTGTTAAATATTCAGATAAACAAGATCTTGCATTAGAATATATTAAATGGTTTGCAAGACCAGATGTACAGCAAAAATGGTGGGATTTAGGCGGATATTCATGTCATAATGATGTATTAAATTCACCATCGTTCCCTACATCTACAGTTTATGCACAAGGTTTCTTAGACTCAATGGGAATTGTCAAAGATTTTTGGCAAGAACCAACATTTGTTGAGTTAATGTTACCTATGCAGGAAGCTATTCATGATTACGTTGTTAATGGAAAAGGAACTGCTAAAGGCGCTCTAGATAAAATTATCGAAGAGTGGGTTGAAGTATTTGAAGCAGACGGAAAACTTTAACATTAATATTTAAAAATATAAAAAAAAAGGGGGGGTAATATCTCCCCTTTTTTTTAAAAAAATCATATGAGCGTTAAAAAAAAATTTAAAGGACTTTCTGATAAGGCTGTAGCATGGCTTTTCATTGGACCATCTGTCTTTCTTTTATTGGCGATAAATATTTATCCTTTGATTTATGCAATCAGAATGTCTTTTACAAATTTTTACGCAAATAAAATTGGGAGAGAACCACAGTTTGTCGGTTTAAAAAATTATATAAAAGTTCTCAATAAAGAGGCCATATGGGAAAAAATGCAGGTTACTGCAAACTTTATGTTTTGGACTTTGTTACTTCAGGCAGTAATAGGATTAGGTTTGGCTTTATTATTAAACAGGAAATTTAAAGGTAATGAATTATTAACCACACTAATAGTATTACCAATGATGTTATCGCCTGCTGTTGTGGGTGTTTTTTGGACTTATCTTTATAATCCTCAAGTAGGTTTATTTAATTATGTAGTAAACTTTTTTTACGATTTTGGAAGTTTTGATATGATTGGTTCAAGTGAACTCGCACCTTGGTCGATAGTTATAGTTGATACTTGGATGTGGACACCTTTTACAATGTTGATTTGTTTAGCCGGTCTAAGATCAGTTCCAAATTATTTATATGAGGCTGCTGAAGTTGATAGAGCTAGTAAATGGCAACAATTTATATACATCACACTACCATCTGTATTACCATTTTTATTATTGGCTTTGTTATTTAGAGGGATTGAGAATTTCAAAATGTTCGACATGGTCGTTGAACTTACATCTGGTGGCCCTGGTTCAGCTACAGAGCTCGCCTCAATCAATTTAAAAAGAGAAGCATTTGAAAAATGGAAAACTGGTTACAGTTCAGCTTTTGCTGTCATTTTATTTGTAACTATTTTTGGTTTTGGAAATGTTTATGTAAAAGTAATGAATAAAATAAAGGAACGCTGATGGATACATCCAGATCATATTTAGAACCTTCATCGTTTTCAAAGAAACTTGCTGCAACAATTATTATTGTTTACACAGTAATAACATTGATACCTATTTCTTGGATGGTAATGACAAGTTTTAAGAATGTTAATAGTGCAATTTCTTATCCACCTGAAGTACTGTTTGAACCATCTTTAGAGGGATATGTTAACTTGTTCACTAATAGATCAAGGCAATCTCAGGAATATCTTGACTCTTTGCCAGCTCCAGAAACTTGGTATGAAGAATTAGTTAGAAGTAGAGAAATGGTCATAACGGGGCCATCAAAATTTTTAGGTAGATACTCAAATTCAATGATAATTGGCTTTGGGTCAACTTTTGCATCCGTATTTTTGGGTGCATTAGCGGCGTATGCTTTCTCGAGATTTAGAGTTCCATTGAAAGATGATTTATTATTTTTTATTCTTTCTACCAGGATGTTTCCACCAATAGCGGTGGCTGTTCCAATATTCATTATGTATAGAAAATTAGGATTAGGAGATACTCACCTTGGAATGATCATATTATATACAGTCGTAAATTTAAGTTTAGCAGTATGGCTATTAAAAGGATTTATGGATGAAATTCCTAAAGAATACGAAGAAGCAGCTATGATTGATGGATATTCTAGACTTCAAGCGTTCTTTAAAGTTGTTCTTCCACAAGCGATGACCGGTATTGCTGCAACAGCAATCTTTTGCATGATTTTTTCATGGAACGAATATGCATTTGCTGTTCTCCTCACTCAATTTAATGCACAAACAGCTCCACCATTCATCCCGACAATTATAGGAGAAGGAGGTTTGGATTGGCCTGCTATTGGGGCTGGTACAACTTTATTTTTATTACCAGTGATGATTTTTACAATTATTTTAAGAAAACACCTTTTGAGAGGTATTACTTTTGGAGCAGTGAGAAAATAATGCAAGAAGAAAAATCATTAATGAGAAAAATATTTAGAAGAGTTTACTGGGAAAATTTATCTACAGTATTAATTTTATTAGGAGTTTTCATGTTGTTGCAACCATTTGCAATGTGGATGTATACTTACTCATTTATTGTAATTTTAGTTGGAACTATAGGTTTCGTAATCACAAGTCACTTTCCGGATTAATATGTCTAAAATTAAAATAGTAAATTTACAAAAATCATTTGGAGATTTCACTGCAGTTAAAAATTCTAATTTAACAATTAATGATAAAGAGTTTTTTGTTTTGCTTGGCCCATCTGGATGTGGAAAAACAACAACTCTAAGAATGATTGCTGGATTAGAATTACCAACATCAGGAGAAATTTATTTAGGAGATGAAGAAGTTGGAATGTTAAGAGCATCTGAGAGAGATATTGCCTTCGTTTTTCAATTGTTTGCCCTCTATCCACATATGAATGTAAAAAATAACCTATCTTTTCCACTTAAAATGCAAGGTTATAGTAGAAGTGAAATTAAAACTAGAGTTGAAGAAGCAGCAAAACTTTTAAGAATTGATCATATTTTAAACTCCAACATTTCTTCTTTATCGGGTGGAGATAGACAACGTGTAGCGATATTGGCGCTACTACTGTTTATGTAACACACGATCAATTAGAGGCAATGTCATTAGCTGATCGTATTGCCGTAATGGATGGTGGTGAAATTTTACAAGCTGATGAACCTTCAGTAATCTATAATAAACCTGCTACCAAATTTGTAGCATCATTTATTGGCTCCCCTGGAATGAATTTTATAAGTATTGATCAAGGGATTTCCAATGAACAGTCGACTTTAAATATAGAAGGGACAAATTTTAATATACCTAAACAGTATGAGATATCAAAAGGCAAAAAAAACTCATTTGGTATTCGTCCTGAAAATTTATCTCTTACTAACGAAGGTGGTCTTAAAGGTTCAGTATTTGGAGTTGAATATTTAGGCTCAAGAAAAATTGTAACTGTTAAAACTAATTTTGGAGAAATCAAAGTAAAAACTGATATTTCAACAAGTGTTAAAATCAATGAAAACGTTCAAGTAAAACCCTCAAATGATAACATAATTATTTTTGATGGTGAGACTGATAAATCTCTTAAAAGTGAGTTTATGAATTAATGGCAAAAATAGAATTAAAAAATTTATCTAAAACCTATAATAAAAAAATTGAGGCCTTACATGATATAAATTTTACCATTGAGGATGGTCAGTTTTTTGTTTTATTAGGCCCCTCAGGTGCTGGAAAAACTACTACATTAAGATGTATTGCTGGATTAGAGAAAATAGATAATGGAAGTATTCTATTTAACGATGAGTCCGTAACCGAAGATCAACCAGCATCAAGAGATGTTTGTTTTGTGTTTCAACAATACTCTTTATATCCTCACTATAGTGTTTATGAAAATTTAGCATTCCCTTTAAGATCTCCAATGAGAAAATTACCTGAGGATGAAATTAAAACTAAGGTTGAGAATATTGCAAGTATGTTAAAGATTTCAAATAAGCTAAATAATAAAGCTACACAATTATCTGGTGGTGAGATGCAAAGAGTTGCAATTGGACGTGCGCTAGTTCGTGAGCCAAATTTATACTTGATGGATGAACCGTTATCCTCTCTAGATGCTAAATTAAGAGAGAGTTTAAGGGTTGAATTAAAAAACATTCAAACCAATCTAAATGCAACAATACTTTATGTTACACATGATCAAGCAGAAGCCACTACTTTAGCAGATAAAATTGGAGTTTTAAAAGAAGGCCATTTGGTGCAAATAGGTACTCCTGAAGAGATATATGAAAATCCAAATTCTATATATGTTTCGCAAAGATTGGGTTCGCCAAAAATCAATATTCTGCCTGGAACTTTACTTGGAATGAATGATGTACCTACTTTTGGTATAAGACCTGAGAATATTACAATAGGAAATGGTAACCACTCAGCCAAAATTATCTCAATTGAAAATCTAGGCTCTGAAACAGTAGTTGCTTTAAATTTTAAAGACCAAGAAATACTTGTGTCAATTCAAGGTAATTATAAATCATCAATAAATGAGACAATTAATTTTGACATCAACAATAAAAAAGTTTTAAAATTTGATAAAGAAGGAAACAGAATTTATGAGCGTTAGTTTTTTAATTTCTCAAGCAAAAAGTGTCCAAAAAGTTATAGATGAAAATTCTGCTGAAATAGAGGTTCTTGATCAAAAAATTGGAGATGGAGACCATATTTTTAACATTCAAAGAGGTTTAAAGTTAGTTGTTGAACTTGAAGATTCAATCAAAGATTTACCATTAGCCAAAGCTTTAAATATGATAGCAATGAAAGTTCTGTCAGGTATCGGTGGATCATCAGGCGCATTATTTGGAACTTTTTTTATGACCATGGCTAAATCTCCTGATCTAGATAAAGATGTTGATTTTAATAAAGCATGTGAAATGATTATTAGTGGAATTAAAGCCATGAAAGAAAGAGGAAAAGCTGATGTTGGAGAAAAAACTATGATGGATGTTTTAATACCAGTTTCAGAAAAACTTAACGAATTAAAAAATGAAAGTGAATTTAAATCAGGTTTAAATGAAGTAATAAAAATTGCTGAAGAAAGAATGTTATCCACAAAAGATATGTTAGCCACAAAAGGTAGAGCTTCTTTTTTAGGTGAACGTGCAAAAGGACATATAGATCCTGGAGCCCGTTCTTCACAGCTTATAATCGATACAATTTGTAAATCAGTAATTAATAATTAGGAGGGAAAATGAAAAAATTTATTAACAATAACGATGATTTTTTAAAAGAGAGCCTTACAGGTTTTGGTAAGGCACATAGCGACATTATAAACGTCAATCTAGACCCAAGTTTTGTTTCAAGAAAAAATAAAACCAAAGATGGAAAAGTCTCCCTAATTTCAGGTGGCGGAAGTGGTCATGAACCAATGCATGGAGGATTTGTTGGTCATGGAATGTTAGATGCTGCATGCCCAGGTTTTGTATTTTCAGCACCAACGCCTGATCAAATGCAAGCAGCAGCAGAACATGTTGATAGTGGTGCAGGGGTTTTATTTATTGTTAAAAATTATTCTGGAGACATAATGAACTTTCAAATGGGAGCTGAAATGTACTCTGGCAAAAATGATAGTATTGTTACTAACGATGATGTTGCTGTTGAAGACTCTACATTTACAACTGGAAGAAGAGGTGTTGCAGCAACAGTATTAGTAGAAAAAATAGTTGGATCTTTAGCTGAACACGGCGGATCACTCGAAGAATGTAAAAAACTTGGTGAAAAAGTAAATAAAAACGCTGGTACGATGGGAGTTGCATTTACAAGCTGCACTGTTCCTGCTGCAGGAAAACCTACTTTTGATATAGGCGATGATGAAATGGAGTTTGGTGTAGGGATCCACGGTGAGCCAGGTAGAAAAAGAGAAAAAATTCAACCCTCAAAAACAATTGTAGGAAATATTCTGGAAGCTATTTTAGATAATTTAAAACCAGAAAAAAATGAAAAGAATTTACTTTTCGTAAATGGAATGGGAGGCACTCCTTTAACAGAATTATATTTAGTTTATGAGGATGCATGTCAAATTTTGCAATCAAAGGGTGTTCAAGTAACAAAAAGTTTAGTTGGAAATTATTGTACATCACTTGAAATGCAAGGTGCTTCAATTACTCTTCTCAAATGTGATGATGAAATCTTAAAGCATTGGGACTCTCCAGTTCATACAGCGGCAATGAGATGGGGAATGTAAAACTTTTTTTGATCAAATAACGACTAAATCAAGTTTCTGATTGCCAAGTCTTTCGTTACCACTTTCTGTAACTAGGTAAGTTTCACCTAAGTTCATTGCTAAATTATTTTCAGAATCCATTAATATCATATGCATAAAAAATATATTTCCTGGTTTAATTACATATGGATTTCCAGTGTATAACATTGGCCAATCCATCCAATTAGGT
>LULH01000063.1_pt1 | contig 29115 bp, 32 predicted proteins | sample 728201 | NCBI WGS metagenome assembly LULH01 (sample SAMN03860294, study PRJNA289734) | marine metagenome | biome: seawater column; feature: ocean; material: water; isolation source: Red Sea water column Station 169 - depth 100m | place: Saudi Arabia: Red Sea | collected 2011-10-15 | depth 100 m
TTTTTGCAGCATCAATAATAGGTCTATACCCTGTGCAACGACATAAGTTTCCAGATATTGATTCTGTTATTAATTCATTATTAAAAGATTTGTTGTTTTTAAACATTGAAAATAAAGACATCACAAATCCTGGTGTACAAAAACCACATTGTGAACCATGAAATCTTACCATCGCATCTTGAACTGGATGAAGCTTTCCATCTTTAGAAACCAAATCCTCTACAATCAAAAGTTGTTTTCCATTCAAAGATGGTACAAAAGAAATACAGGAGTTAATTGAATTATATTTAATTTTATTATTAATCAATTCACCCAATACAATAGTGCATGCACCACATCCACCTTCTGAGCAGCCCTCTTTAGTTCCAGTTTTTTTTAATTCAGTTCTTATATAATTTAGAATTGTTTGATTTGGATCTGGGTTTTTAATTTCTAAAATCTTATCATTTAATAAAAATTTTACTGAATTTGATATCACTTAACTTCCTCTATAAGTAGAATAACTCCATGGAGAAACTAATAAAGGTACATGATAGTGCTGCGTGGGATCTGAAATACCAAATCTTATAATTACATCATCTAAGAATGGTACATCACTAGCTGATGATATATTTTTGAAATAATCGCCAATATAAAAAACTAATTCATATTTGCCCTTAACAAACTTCTCTCCCTCTATTAATGGTGAGTTTGCTCTTCCATCATCATTAAGTTTTATTGAATTTATTTTTTTTCTTTCAGAATTATTTATATGAAATAATTCAACTAAAATACCCTTGCCGGGTTTACCAGAATATACATCTAAAACATGAGTTGTGAGCTTTGTCATAAAATTATAGTATCATTTAAATTTCAAACTTAAATTATTTAAAGTTATATGAGAACAATAGATAACATTAACGGTCTAAACAAGTCTGAATTTTTGTCAATATTCGGCAATGTTTTTGAAAAAACTGAGTCTGTGGCTTTAAAAGTTTTTGAATTAAAACCATTCAAGGACTCAGATGATATTGTCTCAAAAATGCTAAAAATATATGAAGAATATGATAGAGATAAAATATTACAAATTTTGAACTCTCATCCTGAATTAGCTATAGAAAAAAAATTGACCAATGAATCTAAATTAGAGCAAACTTCTGCTAATTTAAATGAATGTTCAGAAGAAGAATTTGAAGAATTTAAAAAATTAAATCTTGAATATAAAATTAAGTTTGGTTTTCCATTTATTATTGCAGTTAAAGGAAAAAATAAAAATGAAATTTTAGTAAATTTTAGAGAAAGAATACAAAATGATTTAAATAAAGAATTTTTAGAAGCAAAAAATCAAGTTAAAAAAATTGCTTCTTTTAGATTAAAAGATATTTTATCATTTTAAGTTAATTATTTTAAGATAAGTTATTTATTACTCAGTAGCTTTATATACATAGTGGGAAACAGCATTTATTTCCTCCTCTGATAACATTCCTTCAAAAGCAGGCATAACACCAATTCCATTTTTAACAGCCATTATTATTCGATTTAAGTCTGGTCTTATTTCATCCAAATTAGGACCGATATTTGCATCTGAACCTGCATCGCTAAGAGCATGACAAGAAGCACATGTTCCTTGTTCTAAAAAAATTTCTTTTCCTTTTTGAAAAATCTCATCAGCTAATAATTTTTGAGTATTTATTGTTAAAAAGAACAAAAATATTAAATTTATAAAAAATATTAATTGTAATTTTTTTTTCATAAAATTTGGTATCATAAATAGAAAAAATTAAAAAGGAGATTTTATAATGAAAGGTTATTGGGTAAGTCTTTATACAAAGATAGAAAATCAAGATAATTTAAAAAAATATGCAGAAACAGTAACTCCTATAATAAAAAGTTATGGTGGTGTTCCTTTAGTAAGAGGTGGAAAAAATGTAGCTTTTGAAGGTGAAAGTTTTTTACGAACAGTAATTTGGGAATTTCCTAGTTATGAAAAAGCTTTAGAGTGTCACAATTCTAGTGAGTACAAGTCTGGTTGGGATTTGGCAAAAAAAACAACTAAGAGGCATATGCAAGTTATAGAGGGATTTAGTATTGAATAGGTTCATTATCAATTGATCTCCACAAATACCAAGTTGCAACTGAACAATAAGGAGAAAACTTTTTATTAAGTTTATTTACGAAATTTTTAGGAGGAAAATATTCTTTCTTATAGTTATTTGAAATTGCCCTTAATAATCCAATATCCTGAACTGGCCAAATATTTGGTCTATTATAAGTAAACAATAATATCATTTCAGCAGACCATCTTCCTATTTGGCGTAATTCTGATAAATACTGTATAGCTTCTTCATCATTCATTTTTTCTATTAATTTTGGGTTAAATTTTTTATTAACATATTTTTTTGCCAATTCTTTTATTCCCCTAATTTTTTGTCTGCTAAGACCACATTTTTTTAATTTTGATGATGGAATTGAGTTAACTACTTTTGGATTTATTTTATTCTTACAAGCTATATTAAATTTTAAAAAGACTGAATTAGCGGCGGCAACACTTATTTGTTGACCAATAATACTCTTGCAAAGAGAATAAAATACATCCTTTCTAGTTGTTAAATTGTTATCTGAATATTTATTAATTAGTTTTTTCATTATTTTATCTTTTTTTTTTAGATAAAGTTTTGCGCTATTCCAGTATTTAGGACTTTTACTCATGGCGAGGTGTTGACACTAAACGTTTAAGATAAATTTCTCTTCTAAAAATAATAATTGATGAAATAATTACTAATGCTGCTCCAAATAGTGTTTTGATTGTTGGAATTTCATCCCAAAATATATAGCCAAAAATTATTGCAAAAACTAATGCTAGGTACTTTAGTGGCGTAACTAATGAAACTTCCGAGTATTTATAAGATTGTGTTAGCCATAAATTAGCCAAACCTCCTAAAATTCCAACCATTGATAACAAAAATAAGTCTTTTAAATTTGGTGATACCCATCCTTGTATTGCAAAACTAAAAATACTTATAATTAAGATTGAAATTGAAAAAAATAGTCCAATTAGCCATACTGGCTCTGTCGTTGATAATTGTCTTATTGTAATTGCAACATAAGAAAGTCCTAAACAAAATACAATTGGATATATATAAAATAAATTCAAAGAACTGTATCCTGGCTCAGAAATTATAATTATTCCAATAAAGCCAACTAAAACTGCCATCCATCGATAAATCCCAACTATTTCCTTTAAAAAAAATATTGAAAAGATTGTTGTAAATATTGGGGCTGCAAATGTAATGCTGACTACGGTTGCTAAAGGAAGATTTCTCAAAGCAATAAAAATTGAAACTATTGCAATCAATCCAGCAAAACATCTTTTAAAATGAAGAAATGGTCTTTCAGTCTTATAAAAATTTAAATACCTATCTTTAGGAATTAGAAAAAGAATTGGTATAATTCCACATAAACCTCTAAAAAATAAAACTTGGCCAACTGGATAAGAATCTGACCATTTGACAATTAGATCCATTATAGAAAATGCACAAATAGAGATAAACATGTACAAAAAGCCTAATTGATTTTTGGAAAGCATAATATAACTTTAAATTAATTAAATTATTATTCAATGGAAATAGCAGTCTTAGGCTTGGGATGTTTCTGGGGACCAGAAATTAAATTTAGTAAAATAGATGGAATAATCAGAACAGAAGTTGGATACTGTGGAGGAAACACTACACAAACTAGCTACAAAGAAGTTTGTACTGGTAACACTAACCATGCAGAAGTAGTAAAATTAGAATTTGATCCAAAAATAATTTCTTATAATAAAGTTTTAGAATTTTTTTTTGAATTTCACGATCCAACAACGTTGAATTCTCAAGGACCAGATTTTGGTACACAATATAGAAGTGAAATTTTTTATTTAAATGAAAAACAAAAAAATATTGCTGAGGAAATTATTGAAAAAGAAAATAAAAAACTTTCTGGGAAAGTTGTAACAAAATTATCATTATTAAAGAATTATTGTCCCGCAGAGGAATATCATCAAAGATATCTAGAAAAAAGATAAAATGTCTTTGGTCAGCACAGTTTGGTTAGAAAATAATATTAATAAAGTTAAGTTAATAGATTGTTCTTGGCATATGCCAAATGTTAAAAGAAATGCTTACGAGGAATATTTAAAAGAACATATCCCAGGTGCTATTTTTTTTGATTTAGATAAATACTCAGCAACAAATACTGATCTACCTCACATGTTGCCTAGTTTAAACAATTGGGAAAAAATTGTATCTAACCTAGGGATAACTAATAATGATAAAATAATTATTTACGACAACTCCGATGTATTAAGTGCTTGTAGATGTTGGTATAATTTTATTTATTTTGGGCATGATCCACAACTTATAAGTGTTCTAGATGGAGGATTAAAAAAATGGAAGGCAGAAAATAAAGAAGTAAACAATAATATTTCAAAAATAAATAAGTCTAACTATGTAGGTAAAGAAGATAAAAAATTAGTTAAAAATATAAATCAAATTAATTCTAACATTAAACTAAATGAATTTTTTCTTATAGATGCAAGAAGTAAAGAAAGATTTGATGGAATAGTTCCAGACCCAAGAAAAAATGTTAGGAGTGGTTCAATTCCTAACTCATTGTGTTTACCTTTTAAAGAAATTATTAATGAAGATAACTCATTTAAAAAAAAAGATGAAATTTCAAAAATATTTAATCAAATTGTTGATCTTAAACATAGCAATATAGTATTTTCTTGTGGTTCGGGGGTTACTGCGTGTGTTTTAGCTCTTGCATATTCTCTCGTAAATAATACATATTCTCCTACAATTTATGATGGATCTTGGGCTGAGTATGGAAAGATATAAATTATGAAAAGATCAACAAAAGTTACAACTGTTATAATTTTATTTTTCATAATAATCACTGCTGTGGTTGTTGGAAGAACAATGATAGGTAATCATTTTAAGAAAAAATTTAGTAAAAGACCTCCTCCTGGAATAATAGTAAAAACAGTAGAACAAAGAGAATTCCAAAATAAAATTGAAACCTTTGGAACAGCAATTCCAATTAAAGTTCAGTCATATAATATAGAAAAATATGAAATTTTAGAACCTATTCAATTTAATAAAAAAGTTGAAGCAGGTGATGTAATTGTAAAATTAAAAAATAGAAATATTATTGCACCTTTTGAAGGGGTAATTGGGAAAAGAAATTTTTCAGATGACATAAAAGTTTCAGAAAGTTCTCTGGTAATAAATCTAGAAGATGCATCTACATTGTTTGTAGATGTAGATATACCTGAAGTGTTTTCATCTAATGTAAATAAAGGATTAAGAGTCGATATAAAATTTTCAGGAAATAAGGATAAAAGTTTTGAAGGAATAGTTGAGTCTCTTGCTAGCAGAATAAATACAGACACAAGATCTCTAGCTGCAAGAATTAAGTTGGATAACTCAAATTTAGAGATATTACCTGGCGCACTTCTTGAGGTAACTATAAAATATAATGAAAGAAATTCTTTGGGTATTCCAGATACAAGCGTCATATTAGAAGGTAATAAAGTTTATATATATAGAGTGGATGATAAAAATATTGCGAATAAAACAGAAATTCAAATTGGTAACAGGAGCCAAGGTTACCTTGAAGTTAAGTCTGGTTTAAAACAAGGTGATGTAGTTGTTGCAGAAGGTTTAAAAAAAGTAAGACCATTTGGTAAAATTAAACCTCTTAAAGATGGGGCAAAACAAAACAAAGGTGATTGGAAAAAAAAAGCTAAATCTAATAACACTGAAACAAAAAAAAGTAAGTTTGACTGGATAAAAAAATTGAACATTTTTAAAAAGTCTGAGTCTCAAAAAAAAGAAGAAAAAAATAAATAATTAAATGTACTTAACTGATCTTAGCATTAGAAGACCAGCTTTTTCTTGGGTTTTATCATTAATACTAGTTGTGTTTGGTGCTTTCGTATTCTGGAAATTGCCAGTAAGAGAACTTCCATCCGGTTTGCAGCCACCTGTAGTTCAGGTTCAAGTAGAATATGCGTCTGCGTCTGCTCCTATTGTTGACGAGTCAGTGACTCAAGTACTTGAGGATGTGATTGGAGGAGCAGAGGGAATTAAAAACATAGACTCAAAATCTGAAAATGGAAAAAGCACTATAAATATTGAATTTGATACTAAAATTGATCTAGATGATGCAGCAAATGATATCAGGGAGAGAGTTGCTAGAGTAGTAAGCCGACTTCCTTCTGAGTCCGATCCACCAAGAATTCTTAAACAATCAGCAGGTTTTTCAACAACAATGTGGATAGCTTTAACATCTGCCACATGGAGTGACTTAGAGCTTGGAGATTATGCTGAAAGATATTTAGTTGATAAATTTTCAAGCATAAGAAACGTTGGTAGAATTAGAACTGGAGGTTTAAGAGAGTTAAGTATTAGAGTTTGGATTGATCCAATTAAGCTTGCTGCCAATAACATAACTGTTCAAGAAGTGGAATCTGCACTTCGAGATGAAAATGTTCGTTTACCCGCAGGAACACTTGAAGCAAACAATATTGATTTGACTATAAATATTGACAAATCATATAATGATTTAGACAAACTCAAGCAATTACCTATTAAAAAAGGAAAAGACAATTTAGTTAGACTTTCTGATGTAGCAGAATTAGAGTTTGGACCAGTAACTTCAAAAGTTCTATTTAGTGCTCAAAGTAAAAAAGCTTTGAATTTAAAAACTGTTGGAATTGGGATTTATGCTAGAAGTGGTGCATCTACAGTAGAACTATCTAAAGATATAAAAAAGAAAATTGAAGAGGTTAATAAGAACCTTCCTGGTGATTTAAATCTAGAGATAGCGTTTAACAGAGCTACTTATATCTCAGAAGCAATTAATGAAGTTTATAAAACGTTACTAATAGCATTTATTTTGGTTGTAATAATTATCTATCTATTTTTAGGAAATCTTAAAGCTGTGATTGTTCCAGCAATTGCTCTACCGGTAAGTCTTGTTGCAACTTTCTTAGGAATATATTTGTTTGATTTATCAATTAATATTTTTGTTCTTCTCAGTTTTATTTTGGCGATAGGAATTATTACGGATGACTCGGTTATTATGACCGACGCAATTTATAGACGAATAGAAAATGGAGAAACTCCACTAGTTGCTGCATATAAAGGATCTAAACAAATTACATTTGCTATAGTTGCTACAACACTAATTTTAGTAGCTGTATTTTTGCCTCTCATATTCATTGAAGGTATAGCGGGAACTCTATTTAGAGAAACAGCTATTGCGCTTTCTTTTGCTATAGTTGTATCATCATTTGTTGCACTGACTCTATCACCAATGTTGGGAAGTAAATTTTTAGATAAACAAAAAAAATCAAATTTTCTAGTCAGATGGTTCGGCAAGTTCTTTAATGGTTTTTCAAATTTTTATTCAGAAACATTAAATTTTTGGCTAAACAAAAAGAAAACGATAATAACTTTTATAATCATAATGATTGTAGGTTCAGGAGCGCTATATAATTATACAAAAAAAGAACTTCTTCCTTTGGAGGATAGAGGTGCATATTTAGTTATCGGATTTACCGATGAAGGTAGTTCTTTTGAATATACAAAAAATAGAGCTATTGATGTTGAACAAAGACTTATTCCTTTATTAAAGTCTGATGATAGCCCTTACAATAGATTTTTAATGATAGTTCCTGGTTTTGGATCAGATAATAGTTTTTTAATTATTGCCTTACTAGATAATTGGAAAAATAGAGATCAAAATTCACAAACTGTTATGAGACAGGCTATAGGGAAAATAGTAACTGTTCCTCAAGCTTTGGCTTTTCCAATTTCTCCACAATCAATAAGAGTATCAAGTTATAATAAGCCTGTTCAAATGGTTATTTATGGAAATACGTATGAAGAACTAAAGGATATACAATCTAAAGTTATCAGAAATTTAAGAAAAAATAAAAATTTATCCAGAATAGAGTCTGATTACAGTACTAATAAACCTGAAGTTAAATTAGAAATAAATAAAAATAAGGCTAAAGATTTAGGTATATCTGCTCAAGCAATTGGTCAGACTTTAGAAACATTATATGGCGGTAAAACTGTTACAAAGTTTAATAAACTTGGAAAAGAATACCCTATAATTCTGCAACAATATCTAGAGGATAGAAAAGATAAGGAAAGTTTAAGTAAAATTTTTGTTAGATCTCAAAAATCTGGAAGCTTAATTTCTCTTTCAAATTTAGTTGATTTTAAAGAGGAAGGTTCAGCAAGTAAACTATCAAGATATAACAGACAGAGAGCAGTTACAATTTCAGCAAATATAAGTGAAAACTACACATTAACTGAAGCAATTAAATATTTAGAAAATACAATGGCTGAAGTTGCCCCTGATAAGCAAATTACTTGGAAGGGAAAGTCTGAAGAATTGAAAGAGACAAGCAATGAATTATACATAATATTTGCTTTGGCTTTACTAACGGCTTACTTAGTAATGTCTGCAACATTTAATTCATTTATTCATCCATTTATAATTATATTAACTGTTCCGCTTGCGGTATTTGGTGGAATAGTCTTTATATTATTTTTAAATTCTTCAATTAATATTTTTTCTCAAATTGCACTTGTAATACTAATTGGTATCTCCACTAAAAATAGTATTCTTATAGTTGATTATGCCAATCAATTAAGAACAACTGGGAAAAAAATTGAAGTAGCAGTTAGAGAAGCATGCAATTTAAGATTTAGACCAATTATTATGACATCTTTAAGTACTATGATAGCGATGATACCTTTGGTTGTTGGAAATATTGGACCAGGAGCTGGGGAAGGTTCTAGACTTGCTGTAGGCGCAACCATATTAGGCGGAATGATTATATCTACATTTTTTACATTATATGTAACTCCAACGATGTATTTAACTTTAGCAAAAAATACAAAAAGAATTGATGCTGTAGATATTGAGTTAAAAAAACAATTAAATTAAAAAATAATATATTTTCTGGTTGTTAAAGATTTACTACATTTAGCAAGTTGACTTTTATATTTGTTAGATTGATTTTCAACTTTTTTTGCAAGTAATATAATTTTTTGATTTTTTTTATAATTTTTATAATTTCCCCAACCTTCATGGTAAGCAATGTATTGTTTAAAGGCATCTTTTTTAGAAATTTTAAGAATTTTCTCAGTTTTATTTGTATACCAACCAATAAAATCGACACTATCCTTAAATCTTGTTCTAGTAGCATATTTATTTCCAGTTTCTTCTTTATATTGTTTCCATGTTCCTTTTACTGCCTGAGAATAACCAAAAGAACTTGATGGCCTCTTATATGGAACAATTTTAAACAATTTTTGTCTAGGAGGTTTTGCTAGCCAATCAAAATCGGATTCCATTTTTATAATCGCTAATTGAAGATAAATTGGGGTTCCCCATTTTTTTTCTGTTTTTACTGCATGTTTATACCAAAGATATCTTTCAGAAAATATTGAACAACCATCTGCAGTATTTTGAGGAATAGAGGAACAGGCAGTAATTAAAAAAAATATAAGTAATAAAAATTTTTTCATTTTTTCTACCTAACTTTTTTTCGCCAAATCCATGGATACTCAAACTTCATATTCCAAAAACCTAATTTGTTAATCTTTGCATGTTCTTGATTTTTAGCAAATTTACCTTTTGAATAACGAGGCCAATCAAAAGCATAACCATTTCTTACCATAAAAACAGACAGACTTTCATCTTTTATAAAACACTCACCAATTAACCTTTTATATTTATCTTTATTTTTTTCAATTTTACAGTTTAAAGAATTACTACCAATTTTTTTTATCAATTTATTTTTAGAGATTTGTCCACAAAAAACTTCTTTATTGTCTTCAATACAAGTTTGTTTTTTACCTTTGAAATAACTTTCTGGAGCATCTATTCCACCAAAACGAATTTTTTTTCCATTAATCTTTATAGTATCTCCATCAACGACAATGGCATTTCCTTTGATGATATTCTTTTCATCACTATAAGAAAAAGAGAAAGAAAATAAAATTACTATAGCAAGGCTACTTAAAGTCAGACTTAGCTTTTTCATTAAGCTCGTCCATTTTTTTTCGAATGTCTTCATCTGATATATTATGATCTTTTAAGTCTTCTTTAACCTTTCTAAAAACATCATCATCTCCTGCTTCGGCAAAATCTGCTTTGATTACTGATTGTATATATTCTTTTTCCTGATCTGGGTTATAACCTAAAATTTTTGAAGCCCACTCGCCAATGTATTTATTTCTACGAGCACTTACTTTAAATTGCAATTCCTCATCATGTGCGAATTTTTTTTCAAAACCTTTTTCTCTTTCATCGAATGAACTCATTTTGATCTCCTAAAAGTAAATAATTTATATAAAATTAAAGATAATATTACCCCTAATGCATTACCAAGTAAATCTGCTACTTCGAAACCTCTATTTGGAATAATAATGTGCATTAATTCTAAGAATATTGATACTGAAAATAAATAGTATGAAATTTTTTTTAAATCTTTTTTGAAAGACAAAATTCCTAATAGTGAAAAAATTAAAAAAGCATACACATGATTTGAAGAAAAAATTATAAAATCTCTAGTTAATTGTGGTTGCGTATTACAATCATTATATAAAAAACAGCCAAAAATACTTCCTGGATAAAGATAAAAAATAAATAAAAATAAATTTGAAATATAAAATGATATCTTTACGATTCTCATAATTACTCTATATTAAAAAAATAATCATGAGTCACCTAATACTAGTTAGACATGGTCAAAGCGAATGGAATTTGGAAAATAGATTTACAGGTTGGGTAGATGTAGATTTAGCTCCAAAAGGAAAGCTGGAAGCTTGTAAAGCTGGTGAGTTAATAAAGGAGCTCAATTTAGAAATTAATCATTTTTTCTCATCCTATCAAAAAAGAGCAATCGAAACTTTAAAATTAATGTTGGTCACGATGAGAATTAAGAATGATAAAATAATTAAAGCTTGGGAACTAAATGAACGACACTATGGATCTTTAACTGGTTTAAATAAAGATGAAATGAAAAAAAAACTAGGAGAAGATAAAATTCATATTTTTAGAAGATCATGGGATAAACCACCTGAACCATTAAATAAAAATAACCCTTATCATCCTTTAAATATTGAAATTTATAAAGATATACCAAAAGATAAAATACCTGATACAGAGTCTTTGAAAAACACTTATGATAGAGTAATTCCATATTTTAAAAAAAATATAGAAAAAAAAATAAGTGAAAATGTAATGATTTCTGCTCACGGAAATTCTATCAGATCTCTATGTAAGTATTTATTTGATATCAGTAATGATGAAATTTCAAAATTGGAAATTCCTACTGGAAATCCTTTAATTTTAGAATTTGATAATAATAATAATTTACTTAACGCAAAATATTTAGATCAAGAAAGAGCTAAAGACTTACTTAAGTTTAGTTAATTTAATTTTTTAAAAATCTCAATATCTGTTAAATGAATAAATTCATTAAAACTTTCATATCCATATAACTCTTTATTATCAATTAAATCATTCCAAATTTTAGAAATTGAAAAAATATTACTATTTATATTTTGAAATACTTTTTTGTTTAATATTTGACAGCCTGTATAAATAAAATCATTATCAACCTCTTTGGTTAATTTATTTTTTTTAAGACTAAAATCACCTTTAAATCGAGTATCAAAACTTTTATCTTTGTTAACTACCATTAATAAATTTTTCACTTTATATTTAAAATAATATTTTTCCATCTCATTAAATGTATTTACATAGTTTGAATTCCATAAAGTATCTGGATTTAAAATTAAAAAATCTTCATCCTCAGAATTCTTCATTAAATTAAATATTCCACCTCCAGTATCTAATATTTTTTCACCATCACTTAATACTTCTATATTTAAAGGATAGTTTTTATTTTCAATAAAATTTTTTATTTTTTCACCTAAATAAAATGTATTAATTTTAATATTATTTATTCCAATGGACTTAACAAAATTCAAAGTATTATCTAACAAATTAATATTTTTTATTTTTAGCAAAGATTTAGGAGTATCATTTGTTATTGGTTGTAATCTTTTTCCATAACCTGCACAAAGTATTAAAGCTGATTTAACTTTCATTTTTTTCTAATCTTTTTTGGAAAATTTTTATCTACAATGTTTTTTAAATGATTAAACTTAATATTATTGTTAATTCTACCTTCTATCAATTTCCAAGCATAAGGGATAAGTTTTAGATATCTATGTTTTTTATCTCTTTTAGAAAGTCTAGAAAATATACCAATTATTTTAAAATTTCTTAACACTGACAATATTTCAAAATCATTTTGAAATTTATTTCTGTCTAAAGATTTATTTTTTTTGATAAATTGATTAAAAATTTTATCTTTAAATTTTTTATCAGTTTTAAAACGAACATCATCAATTAATGATGCAAGATCATAAGCTATATTACCAAAAACTGCATCTTGACTGTCAATTAATCCAAGTCCTTGTTTAGTAATCATCATATTTGATATGTGAAAGTCGCGGTGAATAAATACTTTTTTTTTATAGATCAGTCTATTTAATAAATCCTTAAAAATTTTTGAAATTTTTTTTTTTTCAGAATTTTTTGTCCTTCCTTTTACATACTTTGGAAAATACCATTTTAAAAATAAATTTGCCTCATTAAATAGTTTTGCTTTAGAATAATTTGGAATTCTATATTCAGTATTTTTAAATGTTTTTACTTTTTTTGTTTTTATTTTTTGAATTTTATTAAGCAATAAAATAATTTTTTTATAATAAAATAATCTTTTTTTTTTATTTTTTTTTAATAGTTGCAAAACTGTTTGATTGCCAAAATCTTGGATTTCAATATAATTTTTATAGTAGTTATTCTCTATCATTTTCGGAGCTAACAACTTTTTTTTATTTAAAAGATTATTTATAGCTTCATAATTGATTAAATTACTTTTTTTTTGTTTTTTACAAAATACTAAGATTGAAGTTTGTTTATTATTTTTTTTTCTATAAAAAGATCTAAAGGAAGCGTCCCCTGATAACTTTTTAAGATTATTTAAATTCATCTAAAAAACTAACTTTCTTCTTTGAAGAAATAGTAAGAAATCTTTTTTTGTATTCATCACCATATTCAAAATTTAGATCTAGTATATTATTAGTTTTATATTTTTTCATTTTTTCTGGCCATTCAATTAATGTTATTTCATCAGGATTGTCTTCATAAATTCCAATATTAGCTAATTCTTTTTCATCATTTATTCTATATAAGTCGTAATGCTTGATGACCAAAGAGCCTAATTGATATTCATGAACCAAATTAAAAGTTGGGCTTGATATCTCTGTTATTGATTGGTTGTTTTGTCTTTGTAAAAAATTTATTAGATACCTGATAAAAGTTGTTTTACCAACTCCCAGCTCTCCTCTTAAAAAAATAGTATCTCCAACCTTGATATTGTTAGAAAATATTTCCGCTATAGATTTAGTTTTAATTTCTTCTGAAATATTTATTCTGCTACTTTTAGTAGCGGTAAGCATCTGGTTTATAAGGTCCTTCCGTTGTAACACTAATATAATCAGCTTGTTCTTTTGATAATTTAGTTAATTTTGCTCCAACTTTTTCTAAATGTAACCTTGCAACTTTCTCATCAAGATGTTTTGGTAATACATATACCTTATTTTCATACTTATCAGAATTATTCCATAATTCTATTTGCGCTGTAACCTGATTAGTAAATGATGCACTCATAACGAAACTTGGGTGACCAGTTGCACACCCTAAATTAACAAGTCTTCCTTCTGCTAATAAAATAAGTCTTTTATTATCTGGAAAAGTAATTTCGTGAACTTGAGGTTTAATTTCATCCCACTTATAATTTTTTAACGCTTCTACTTGTATTTCGTTATCAAAGTGTCCAATATTACATAAGATCGATCTATCTTTCATAGCTCTCATATGATCTGCGGTAACTATATCTTTATTTCCAGTAGCAGTAACAACAATATCTGCCTGTCCAATCATCTCATCCATCAAAACAACTTCGTAACCTTCCATCGCTGCTTGAAGTGCACATATTGGATCTGTTTCGGTAACCATTACTCTAGCACCGCTTTGACGTAATGAAGCAGCGCTCCCTTTTCCAACATCACCAAAACCAGCAACTATTGCAACTTTTCCTGACATCATAACATCAGTTGCTCTTTTAATTCCATCTACTAAACTTTCTCTGCAACCATATAAATTATCAAATTTAGATTTTGTTACTGAGTCGTTTACGTTAATTGCAGGAACTAATAATGTTCCCTGCTCTTCCATTTTTTTCAAAGCCAAAACTCCGGTTGTTGTTTCTTCGCTTAAGCCTTTTATATCTTTTAATAAATCTTTATAATCTTTATGCATAAGAGCAGTTAAATCGCCACCATCGTCTAAAATCATATTTGGCTTCCAATCTTTTTTACCTTCTATTGTTTGTCTTACACACCACCAATATTCTTCTTCAGTCTCTCCCTTCCATGCAAATACAGGTATACCTGCTTTTGCTATTGCTGCTGCAGCATGATCTTGAGTGGAAAATATATTACATGAAGACCATCTTACTTCTGCACCAAGGTCGACAAGTGTTTCAATTAAAACTGCTGTTTGAATTGTCATGTGTAAACAACCTAAAATTCTTGCTCCTTTAAGAGGATGTTTTCCCTTATATTCTTTTCTTAAAGCCATTAAGCCTGGCATTTCAGTCTCTGCTAAAGAGATTTCTTTTCTTCCAAATTCTGCTTCATTTATATCTTTTACTTTATAATCACTCATTTTTGATAATCCTTTCAAATAAAGCCGGGTTTCTAACAATAATATAAAAAATAATCAACTTATCATTAAATCGCGGGTAGAATTATTTCAACTTTTGCTCCCTTATTTATATTATTAGTTGCTATTATTTCACCATTGTGAAGCTCAACTAGGTTTTTAACTATATTTAAACCTAAACCAGAGTGTTCTCCAAATTTTTCAGGTCTATTGCTATAAAATCTATTAAAAATTTTGTCAGTATTTTTTTCACTAAATCCAATTCCCTCATCAATTACAATCAATGATAATTTACCATTCTCTTTTTTTGATATCTCAACAATTATTTCTTTATTGTTTTCACTAAAAGAAATTGAATTTTCTAAAAGATTAGCAATAATTTGCTCTATTCTATTTTCAATACCAAGAATATTAAATTGATTATTATTATCAATTTTTAGTTTAATTCTAATTGATCTTTTTGATTCATAAATACTATTAAAATCATCTACTACAGATTTAGCAATATGACTTAAATTAATTTTTTTCATTCTTTCTGATGAAATAGCAGCCTCATCTTTAAGCATCTGAGAATAATCTGTGATTAATCTTTCAATTCTTTCTACATCATGAGATACAATTCCAACTAATTTACTTCTGAGTTCTTTGTTCTCTGTTTCTGAGATTATATCTGAAGCACTTTTTAATGATGCTAAAGGATTTCTAATTTCATGAAGCAAATCTGTAGAGTAGTTTTCTGCAGTTGCTATTCTTTTATTTAGCTCATTTGTCATTTCATCAAGTGAATTGGAAAGTACACCCAATTCATCATGTCTTTTTTTTATATTTTCTATATTTGTTTTTTCGTCACTTTTATCTTTTATAATTTTTGTATAAGCAACAAGGTTTCTTATCGGTTTTAAAAAATATCTATTTAAAACAAAAGAGAATATTAGAATAACTATGACTACTAAAATTGCAGTTCTAATAATAAAATTTTTTCTTTCAGCAATTGCAACTTTTATATCATTGGCATTTTCGATAATTGCCAAGTAGCCCACATTATTATTATCAATTAACACATTTTTAATAGTTATTAAGAGAAACTGATCGTAAGTTTCTTCAGTAAAAGAATAAGCTTTTCCAAAATTGCTGGATTTTGAATAATTTTTTAAATCAAAATCAATAAATGAGTTTTTTTTACTAGTTGTATCATTTTTTTCTGTTTTTTTTTGAATTTGATCCTCATTAAGATTGTTCATTTCAATTACTTCGAGCTTTTGGGAAAATGCTCGGGGATCTAAGTCTAAAGTATCAGTATCTCCGATCAATTCAAAATTGTTATCAAAAATTTGAACTCTATCTAAATTCTGAAAAAGAAATCGAGTTGAAAATAAAAATTTTTTTATATCGTTTTGATTAAATTTTATTCCCAATCTGTTTAGATTTTCAATTGTATTATTTAATACATTAACATGATTGGAGGTTTTATTTTTTATAATTGTAGGTTTAATACTGTTTAAGTAAAAAATAGTTAAAATTCCAATAATTAAAAAAACAAGAAAATTGATAAATAGAAATTTTTTTAAAATAGATAAATTTTTTAAAAAGTGACTTAACATTATTTAACATTCCAACGATACCCACTTCCATATCTTGTTTCGATCGCTGAAAAGTCATTATCTACTTTTTTAAATTTTTTTCTAATCCTTTTTACGTGACTATCTATAGTCCTATCTTCAATATCTGTGTCTTCTCTGTAAGCAACGTCCATCAGTTGTGATCTTTCTTTGATATTTCCTGGCCTTTTAGCTAATTCTTGAACTATTAAAAACTCAGTAGTAGTTAATTTATCTGGAAGAGGTTTTCCATCCCATTCGCATTCTAATTGGGTTGGATCTAATCTAAGTTTGCCATGATTAATAATATTTTTATTATCTTCAAGATTTGAGTCTTTTTTACGCAACTGCACTTTAATTCTTTCTATCAAAACTTTTGTTGAGAAGCCTCCAGATTTTTTTACAAAATCATCTGCACCCAATTTAAGACCTAATAATTCATCAACCTCTTCGTCTTTAGATGTTAAAAATATTACCGGCAAAGAAGTTTTCTTTCTTAGTTTTGTCAATAATTCTGTTCCTTCCATTCTTGGCATTTTAATATCTACTACAGCTAGATCAGGTGGTGTCCTTGATAAACCAATTAGCGCACTCTCACCATCAAGGTATGTTTGTATATTAAATCCTTCTTTTTCGAGAGCTATGCTCAAGCTTGTTAGAATATTTCTATCATCGTCTATAAGTGCAATTGTATGTTTCATTGATATTTATAAAAATACTAAATTGTTTAAATTTGGGCAATTTAAAATTTTAATGAAGTTCTCCCCAATTTTTACCTGAATTAACATCTACTAATAAAGGTATTGAAAAAGAATGCTGTTCACTATTCTTAACACTCATCATAATATCACTAATTAACTTTGATGATTTTTTAAGATCATTAATATTTGTCTCAAAAATCAACTCATCATGAATTTGAAGTAACATTTTTAAATTTTGATTTGTTGGTAAATTCAATTCGCTATTCAACCTTATCATTGCTAATCTCATAATTTCTGAAGCTGAACCTTGAATTGGAGCATTAATTGCAGCTCTTTCTTGAAAATTTCTTACATTAAAATTTTTATCATTTATTCCAATGATATGAGTTTTTCTTCCAAATATATTTTGCACATATCCACTTTTTCTACAAAATTTAATAGTTGAATTCATATATTCTTTTATTTCAGGAAATTTTTTGAAATAGGAATTTAAAAACTCTTCTGCTTCATTATTAGAAACTCCAATTTGTTTTGCCAATCCGTATTGTGATATTCCATAAATTATTCCAAAGTTAATAGCTTTTGCTTTTCTTCTCATTTCTGAATTAACTTTTTTTATCTCAACGCCAAATACTTGGCTAGCTGTCAAAGAATGAATATCCTCGCTATTTAGAAATGCTTTTTTTAGAGCTTTTACATCTGCTAAATCTGCTAAAATTCTCATTTCTATTTGATTATAATCTGCAGATATTAATTTCTTATCTTTTTCAGAAATAAATGCTTTTCTGATATCTCTACCATCTTCCGACTTAATAGGTATATTTTGCAAATTTGGGTCACTTGAAGCCAGTCTTCCGGTGGTAGTTGCTGCTAATAAAAAAGAAGTGTGTACACGATTTGTCTTAGAATTTAAATGTTCGGGCAAGGAATCAGAATATGTATTTTTAAGTTTACTGGTTTGTCGCCAATCTAAAACTAATTTAGGTAATTCATGTCCTTTGAATGCTAGATCTTCTAATACTGAAGCGCTTGTTGCAAAACTACCTTTTTTTGTTTTTTTTAGTGAAGAAATTTTAAGCTCATTGTACATTATTTCACCAAGTTGCTTAGTAGAAGCAATGTTGAATTGTTTATTTGAAATTTTATAAATTTTTTTTTCAAATTGTTCAATTTTATTTGAGAATTTAGAAGATAGTTTTTTCAGAAAACCTTTATCTAATCCAATTCCATTAATTTCCATCATCGCTAAAATTTTTATTAATGGTTTTTCAAAAATTTCGTAAATATTGATTAAATTCTCTGATTTTAAAGATTTTAAAAATATTTTGTATAATCGATAAGTAATATCAGCATCTTCAGAAGCATAATTTTTAGCAACTTCTAAATCTACTTCGCTGAAGTTTATCTGCTTCTTTCCTGTTCCAACTATATCTTTAAATTTTATTGTCTTATGATCTAAATGGATTTCAGACAAAGTATCCATGTTATGACGATTTTTTCCTGCATCTAAGACATATGACATAAGCATGGTATCCTCCATAGAATTAATATCAATTCCTCTATGGTAAAATATTATGTAATCAAACTTAATATTTTGACCAATTTTTTTAATACTTTTATCTTCTAAATAAGGTTTAAAAATTGATAAAATATTTTTTTCATCAAAATTTTTTGTATTTAAGTGATTTAAAGGAATATAAAATGCATAACCAATGCTACTTGATATTGAAATTCCTACTAAGCTAGCCTGATGTGGATCAAGTGAGTTGGTCTCAGTATCAATTGAAAATTCACCAATTTCTTCAGCATTTTTTAAAAATTTTCGTAGCTCATCTTCGTTTTTGATAATTTCATAATTTTTATTTGTAATTTCTAAAGAATATTTTTCTTTTATATTAGGCTCATTATTTTCAAATTCTGACTCCCCATATTTAGATATAGCTGAACTTAAAAGTCTATTAAATTCCATTTCTCTTAGAAAATTATAAAGCTTTTTTTTATCAATTTGCTTTAGTCCAAATTCACTAATCGAATTTTTTACTGGCACATCATTTTTTAATTCAACAAGCTTTTTACTAATTATTGCTTTATCACTGTTTTCAATTAATGTTTCTCTTCTCTTATTTTGTTTAATTTTTTTAGCGTTTTTTAATAAATTCTCTAAATTTCCATATTCATTAATTAATTCAGCTGCAGTTTTTACCCCAATACCAGGAACTCCTGGAACATTATCTGTACTGTCTCCTGCCAATGCTTGAACATCAACTACTTTTTCTGGTTTAACTCCAAATTTATTATTTACATCTTCTTCGTTAATAAATTTATTTTTCATTGGGTCATAAATTCTTACGTTTTTTCTATAGAGTTGCATTAGATCTTTATCTGAAGAAACTATAGTAGCCTTGGCACCTTTTGATAAAATTTGTTCTACATAAGTTGCAATTAAATCATCAGCTTCGTAATTAATTAATTCAATAGAAGGTAAATTAAATGCCAAAACAGATTTTCTTATAAATTCAAATTGAGGTATAAGATCATCTGGAGCATCTGATCTATTACCTTTGTATTCAGAATAAATGTCATTTCTAAAATTTTTTCTGGCAGAATCAAAAATCACAGCAAAATGAGTTGGTTTTTCAGAATTCTCATTAGATTTTGAATCCTCGAGTAATTTAAAAAGCATATTACAAAATCCACTAACTGCACCAACTGGTAATCCATCACTTTTTCTTGTTAGCGGTGGCAAGGCATAGTACGCTCTAAAAATATATCCTGAACCATCGACTAAATAAAAATGATCAGATTTTTTTATTTTACTCATATAATAATGTTATCTTATTTCTCTTAATGTTATAAATGTATAACCATATATGGAAAAAAAAAACGTTGTAGATGTTAAAAACTTAAAAAAAACTTATTTAAAAAAAGGTGCTAACCTAGTTGAAGCCTTAAAAAATTTAAACTTAGAAGTGAAAGAAGGAGAAATTTTTGGATTACTTGGACCAAATGGTGCTGGGAAAAGTACATTTATTAATATACTCGGTGGATCTGTTATAAAAACCGAAGGTAAAGTAAATGTTTGGGGCTTTGATTTAGATAAGAACCCTAGACAGGTTAGAGCATCTATCGGGATAGTTCCTCAAGAAGTAAATGTAGACCCATTTTTTAGTCCTAAAGATTTATTGGAATTGCAGGCAGGGCTATATGGAGTTAAAAAAAAAGATAGGATAACAGATACAATTTTGAAACTAGTATCATTAGAAAAACAAGCTAACAGTTATTCTAGAAGTCTATCTGGTGGAATGAAAAGAAGGTTAATGGTTGCAAAAGCTATGGTTCATCAGCCACCTATTGTAATTTTGGATGAACCGACAGCCGGGGTAGACGTCGAACTAAGAAAAAAATTGTGGGATAATGTAAAATCATTAAATGAAAAAGGTGTAACAATTATTCTCACAACTCATTATTTGGAAGAAGCTGAAAAAATGTGTGACAGAATTGGAATTTTAAGTCAAGGTGAATTGGTAGCTTTAGATACAACAAAAAATCTTTTAGATAAAATTCAAACAAAGATTGTCAATTTTATTACAGATAAAAAAGCAAATATTGATGGAAATCAGTTAGAATCTTTAAAGGTTATTTCTAATGAAAACGGCAAATTAAGTATTTCTTATGAAAAAAGCAAAATTAATATTGACCAAATTATTAAATATTTATCTGCTCAAAATATAAAAATATTTGATATTTCAACTGATGATGGTGATCTAGAAGATGTATTTTTAAGGTTAACAAAAAACTAGATTAATTATTTTTAAAGATGTAAAATAAGCATATGGAACTTGTAAAAACTATATCAAACAACAAAATAATTAAAATTTTTTTGATTTCCCTTTTAGGATCAATTTTATTAACTATTTCTGCAAAAATTAAAATTCCTTTTTATCCAGTGCCTATGACCATGCAAACTTTTGTGGTAATATTCTTAGGTATTTCTTTTGGTTATAAAGTTGGAGTAACAACAATTTTTTTATATTTACTTGAAGGTATTGCTGGTTTGCCAGTTTTTTCTAATTCACCAGAAAAAGGAATAGGTATTGCTTACTTTGTTGGACCTACAATGGGCTATTTAATAGGATTCGTTTTCGCATGTTTCATTGCAGGTTACTTTAAATATAATTCCAACTATTTAAATAATTTTTTAAAAATATTATTGTCAACGTCTATAATATATTTATTTGGAGTAATGTGGTTAGGTACTTTAATAGGCTGGGATAAACCAATTTTACAATTAGGTGTTTATCCGTTTTTATTAGCAGAACTGTTTAAAATTTTACTCTTAACTATACTGGCAAAAAAAGTTGAGAAATTTAGAAAATTTATCTAGGAGATCTTTTAGATAATATTCTTTGTAAAGTTCTTCTATGCATTTTTAATCTTCTGGCAGTTTCTGAAACATTCCTGTTGCATAGCTCAAACACTCTATGAATATGCTCCCACTTAACTCTGTCAGCTGACATAGGGTTTTCTGGGGGTGAAGCTTTTGATTTTGGATCGGCTAAAAGAGCTTTTTCCACGTCATCCGCATCAGCAGGTTTTGCAAGATAGTCAATTGCTCCCTCTTTGATAGCAGCAACCGCTGTTGGGATATTTCCGTAACCAGTTAACATAATTATTCTGCTATTAGGATTATTAATTTGAATTTCTTTTACAACCTCAAGTCCATTTCCATCATTTAGCCTTAAATCAACAACTGCAAAAGCTGGTTTTTTCGATTTTACTGACTCTATCCCAAGCTTTACACTCTCTGCTTGTGAGACTTGAAAACCTTTTTTCTCCATTGCCCTGGATAATCTCTCTCTAAATGGATTATCATCATCAACGATCAGCAATGAATTATCTTTGAATTCGCTTATATTTTTTATGTTTTGCTCGATTTTCATAGAAGGCTATATAGAAACGATTTTGTTAATTTCAATGATATTATTTACTTTACTTTACTTAACATATCCCATAAATGCTGAATTTATATAGAAATTGCATAGCAGATATGCGGTTTTTTTTGTTAAATTTTTTTTGAGGTAATAAATGGAAAAATTTAAATCAGTTGATGAGCTAGTAAAACAACTGAGACCTACAGAGCCAGTTTATTGTATTAGAAGAAAATCAATACAATTATCTTCCAAATACTTTCAAAATAAATTTCCTGGAAAAATTCTTTATGCAGTTAAAACTAATCCAAATCCAGATGTACTAAAAACAATTTTGGAAAGTGGAATTAATAATTTTGACATAGCCTCAATTAAAGAAATCGAAGCAATTAAAAAAATTAACCCAAACGCTATTTGTTCTTACATGCATACTGTTAAAAGTAGAGAAAGTATAAATGAATCTTATTTTAAATATGGAATAAAGGCATACTCATTGGATACAAAAGATGAATTAATTAAAATTATTGAAAGCACAAATAATGCTAAAGATTTAGAATTATTTATAAGAGTTGCAGTTTCTAATGAACACGCGGAAATAGACTTGTCAAAAAAATTTGGAGCAATTAATTCAGAAGCATCTGCATTGTTAAGATTGGCAAAACAATACGCAAAAAAAATAGGATTGAGTTTTCATGTTGGTTCTCAATGTATGCACCCTATATCTTATACTAAAGGTATTGCCGAAATAGGAAATATAATAAAAAAAACAAAAATTATTCCAGATGTTATTAATATAGGAGGAGGTTTCCCAACTATATATCCTGATTTAATCCCACAATCTCTTGATAATTATTTTAAAGAAATTAATGAAGCGTTATCAAATTTAAAATTAAAAAAACTTCCAGAAGTTATTTGTGAACCAGGAAGAGCTATTGTTGCTGAAAGTGGCTCAACAATAGTAAGAGTTAATTTACGTAAAAAACAAAAATTATATATTAATGATGGGACATACGGAACTCTTTTTGATGCAGGTGTACCAAATATAGTTTATCCTTCAAGAATTATTAAAAATGGTAAACTAATTTCTAAAAAGTTAACCGCATTTGATTTTTATGGACCAACTTGTGATAGCATGGATTATATGAAGGGTCCTTTCATTTTACCAAACAACATAAAAGAAAATGACTATATTGAATTAGGACAATTAGGTGCATATGGCTTAACATTTAGAACTGAATTTAATGGTTTTTTTTCAGACAATATATATGAAGTAGAAGACGATCCCATAATGACGATGTACGGCAAAGAAACTAACAAAGAGTTTCTTGTTGCTTAATGTCAGACAAAAAAAATTTATTCCATAATAAAAAAAAAGATTTCTTGAGCAAGGAAGTTGAGCATATAGATATAACTTCCTTTGACGCAAGATCTATAATCTCATCAATGGAAAAAATGTCCTTTGTTTCAAGAGAAACTGCAAATGCAGCAAATATCTATAACGAAATGATCAAAGATAAGGATTGTACTATTTTTTTAACTTTAGCAGGTTCAACTTCTGCTGCTGGATGTATGCATATTTATAGAGATATGATTAAATATAATATGATTGATGCAATTGTGGCTACAGGCGCATCTATAATTGATATGGACTTTTTTGAAGCCCTAGGTTTCAAACATTATCAAGGGTCTCAATTTCAAAATGATTCTGAGTTAAGAGAAAACTATATAGATAGAATTTACGATACTTATATTGACGAAAACGAATTACAGATGTGTGATAAAATAATTGGTGAAATTGCAGATAGTTTAGAACCAAAAAGCTATACCTCTAGAGAATTTATTAAAGAGATAGGAAAATATTTAAAATCAAATGCTAAAAAGAAAGGGTCATTAATTGAAATGGCATATGATAATAATGTACCAATATTTTGTCCAGCTTTTACTGACTCTAGTGCTGGGTTTGGATTAGTATTACATCAAGAAAGAAATCCAAAAAAACATATTACTATAGACTCGATTAGAGAATTTCGTGAACTAACTGAAATAAAAATAAAGTCTAAGGGATCAGGATTATTTATGATCGGAGGTGGTGTTCCAAAAAATTTTATTCAAGACACTGTTATCTGTGCAGAATTGTTGGGGAAAGAAGTAGATATGCATAAGTATGCTATACAAATAACGGTTGCCGATTCAAGAGATGGGGCATGTAGTAGCTCAACCTTAAAAGAAGCAAGTTCTTGGGGAAAAGTTGATATTACAAAAGAGCAGATGGTTTTTGCTGAAGCAACAAGCGTTCTTCCATTAATTATAAGTGATGCTTATCATAGAGCTGAATGGAAAAATAGAGAAAGAAAAAACTTTTCAAATATATTTAAATAATAAGTGCAATAATTATTGATAATGAAAATACCACTATATCAAGTTGATGCATTTACCTCCAAAATTTTTAATGGAAATCCTGCAGCTGTGTGTCCTTTGGAAGATTGGATTGATGATGATATAATGCAAAAAATTGCTCAAGAAAATAATTTATCAGAAACAGCATTTTTCGTAAAAAATAAAAGTGAATTTGAAATTCGTTGGTTTACACCATTATCTGAATTAGATTTAGCCGGGCATCCAACCCTTGCTACAGCCCATGTAATTTTACAAGAACTTAAATTTGATATTAATGAAGTAATTTTTCATACAAAAATAAAAGATATACTTAAGGTGACCTATAAAGAAAATTTATATATAATGGACTTTCCTTCTAGAAACCCTAAAATTGAAAATAATTTGGAAAAAGTTACAGATGCTCTTGGAAAAAGACCAAAAGAACTTTATCGGCATAGAGATGCTGTTGCAGTTTTTGAAAATGAAGAGGATATAAAATTTATGTCTCCAAATAAGCGCCTGGAAAAAAAGTTGATTTTGTATCAAGAAATTTTGCACCAAAACTAGGTATACCTGAAGACCCTGTCACTGGATCCGCACATTGTGAACTCATTCCTTATTGGTCAAAAAAATTAAAAAAAAAAGAGCTTTTAGCTCGTCAAATTTCAGAGAGGGGTGGAGAGCTTTATTGTACTGATAATGATGATAGGGTTACAATTGGAGGTAAAGCAGTTACATTTTTAAGAGGTGAAATTGAAATATAATATGGATGGTAATTTAAAATTTTTATCAAATAAGAATGGATTTTTAGGAATTGATAATAAATTTAGCTTCAAAGAAAAAGCTATTGTAATACCTTTTGGACTTGAAAAAACCGTTAGTTACGGTGGAGGAACTAAAAATGGACCAAAAGAAATTATTAAAGCTTCGCATCAAGTTGAGCTTTACGACGAAGAATTGAATTGTGAACCGTTTAAGAAAATTGGTATTAAAACTCTTAAACCATTTAAGATTGATAAGAATATCAATAAAGCTTTGGGAAAAGTATCTAAAATCAATGAGAATATTTTAAAAAAAAATATATTTCCATTAACTTTAGGAGGAGAACATTCAATTACACCAGGATGTATTTATCCATTTACAAAAAAATATAAAAATCTTTGCATTTTACATTTTGATGCTCACGCTGATCTAAGAGAAAGTTATAATGGAGAAAAATACTCACATGCTTCGGCTATAAGAAGATGTTTAGATTATAAAAATGTATCATTAATATCTTTTGGAATAAGAAACATATCTAAGGGCGAGATACCATTTTTAAAGAAAAATTCATATAGAATTAAAATTTTTTGGGCAAAAGATAAAGAAAAATGGAATTTAAAAATGTTTAAAAAATTTATAAAAAATAAAACTGTTTATCTAACATTTGATGTTGATGCTTTTGATAGTGGTATAATGCCCGCAACAGGAACGCCTGAACCAGGAGGTTTACTTTGGGATGAGACTTTAAAAATTATAAAAATTGCAATGAAAAATTCGAAAGTTGTTGGTGCTGATGTAAATGAACTTGCTCCAATAAAAGGATTTAATTCATATAATTTTTTAGTAGCAAAATTAGTTTATAAAATTTTATCCTATAAATTTTTTTATTGAGTCGCAGGCTTAAAAGTACTCAATAATAATCTAAAAGGAATTAACATTATCAACGCTACGAAAAGTTTAACCCCTAAGTCTCCTAAAGATAATGTTACCCAAGGGATTCCAGTGCCTGCAAAAGATATTGAAAAGAACAAAAAAGTATCAACTACAGAACCAAAAATAGATGATGCTAGGGGAGCAACAAACCATTTATTTCTTCTTAATCTATCAAATATTTGAATATCTAGTAATTGAGCTATTAAAAAAGCTGTTCCTGAACCTACGGCAATTCTTAACGAAATCAAATCTGAGTAATTTGTTGAAAAAAATAATGTAAATGAAATACCTATAATAAAACCTAAATAAACAATTTTACGAGCTGCTATTTTTCCATATGATCTATTAGCTAAATCAGTAATTAAAAAAGCTATTGGATAGCTAAATGCTCCATAAGTTAAGATTTCATTTAAACCATAATAATTAATAGGAAATTGAACCAAAAAATTTGAAGATAGAACAACTGCTCCCATAAAAAATGAGAGTATTAAAAATGATTTATTCATTAAGCTGATTTGCTAATTAACGATTTTTTAAGTTTTTTTAACCTTGAAGATAAGTCTCTAGATTTTACTGATTTTAGAAATTCATCAAAACTACCCTTTTTATCGACAGACCTAACACCAGCATTTGAAACAGTGAGCTTTAAACTTTTTTTTAAAATATCACTTTTAAATTTTACTTTTTTAAGGTTTGGTAAAAATCTTCTTTTGGTTTTGTTGTTAGCATGACTAACGTTATGACCTTTTAAAGGAATTTTTCCGGTAAGTTCGCATTTTTTAGACATAAAATAATGAGACTGTATAGGATCTATGATCTAGCTCGTCAAGATCAATTTTTTGATCCTATTATTTCTGAGATATTTTTTATTCCCTGATTTTTTAAAATATCATTTAATTCATTGCTAATTTTAGATGCTATATTAGGTCCATTATAAACCATTCCAGTATAAAGTTGAATTAAGATAGCTCCATTCAATAATTTTTCCAAAACACCTTTTCCAGAGTCAACACCCCCTACTCCGATAATTTTAATATTTTTTCCAAGTAATTTATAAAAAATTCTTATTAGATCATTAGATATTTTCTCTATAGGTCTTCCTGATAAACCTCCTTTTTCTAATTTGTTTATATTATTTAAACTATCTCTGTTCATGTCAGAAGTATTTGAAATGATAGCAATATCTACAAAATATTTATTTAACATTTCAGCCACAATTTCAATTTGATTATTTTCTATATCTGGTGAAATCTTAACTGCTATTGGAATATTAGATTTTAATTTAATTTTTTCTTTATGAATAGCATCCAACAATTCTTCTAGTTCATTTTTGTTATGAAAATCTCTTAGATTTTCTGTATTTGGAGATGAAATATTTATTGTTATATAATCTCCAAGATTATAAAATTTTCTAAAACATTTTAAATAGTCTTCTATTCTATTTTTTGTATCTTTGTTTGGTCCAATATTTATTCCTAATAAACCATGAGCTGAATTTTTTTTTATTCTAGCACTAATTTCGTCCGATCCAGAGTTATTAAAACCTAATCTATTTATTAATGCTTTATCTTCTTCTAATCTGAAAACTCTTGGTTTCGGGTTTCCATATTGTGGATTAGGAGTAATTGTTCCAACTTCAACAAAACCAAATCCTAAATTAAATAAAGGATTATAAACTTCTGCATTTTTATCAAATCCAGCAGCTACACCTATTGGATTTTTGATATTTTTACCAAATAGCTTAGTTTTCAAAATTTCAGAATCAATAGCTTTACTTGAAGGTATTAAATTTGATTTTAATGTTTTGATCGCTAAAGAGTGAGCAACTTCTGGGCTAAATTTAAATATAAAAGGTCTTATTTTTTTAAACATTATTTAATTTATTTTTTATAAGTTCTTTAGTTTCATTAACTCCAAAAAAACTAATAAAAAAACCCATTCTAGGCCCATTTTCTTCTCCAAATACAACTTCATAAATTAATTTAAACCATTCTCTCAAGTTTTCCTTATAACCATTTTCTTTTCCAACAGTATATATATTTGTCTGAATGTCTTCTGGTTGCATGTTATCGTTACAATTATCTAGAACTTTAATTAGCGCTTCTAGAGCATTTTTTTCTTCATTATTTGGTTTTTTGTATATTTTTTTTAGTTTTATAACATCATTAAAATATTTAATTGCATATTCAATTAAGTTATCAAATATAGGATAATCTTTTTCAGAAATATTTTTTTTATATTTTCTTACAAATTTCCATAATAGTTCCTTTGTGTCCGCATTGCTTGTCTCAACAAGATTTAATAACATAGAAAAAGGCATGACAGAATTTTCATTAGGCATTTTTCCATTATGAACATGCCAAACTGGATTTAATAATAATTGTAATTCATTTTGGTTTTTTCCTTTTTCGATAAGGTCAAGATATTCATCTACTGCTTTTGGAACTATTTCCTTATAAAGTTTTTTTGCTCGTTTAGGATTTTGATACATAAAAAGTGATAAGCTTTCTGGCGAAGCATATTCTAACCACTCATCAATTGTTATACCATTTCCCTTAGATTTAGAAATTTTTTCACCTTTTTCATCTAGAAATAATTCATAAGCGAAACCAGAAGGACTTGATTTACCTAATAGTTTTATTATCTTTGTTGATAATATAGCACTTTCAATTAGATCTTTACCATACATTTCAAAATCAACATCAAGAGCATACCATCTCATAGCCCAATCAACTTTCCACTGTAATTTACAATTTCCATCTAATATACTTTTTTCAAGTTCACTTCCCTTATTATCAAAAATAATTTTAGAATTTTTTTCATCTATATTTAAAATAGGTATTTCTAAGACAGTTCCTGTTTTTGGACAAACTGGTAAAAATGGAGAATATGTCTTTTGCCTTTCTTTTCCAAGTGTTGGAAGAATTATATCCATTATACCCTGATAATTTTTTAATATGAGTTTTAAAG
>LULH01000362.1_pt1 | contig 29105 bp, 38 predicted proteins | sample 728201 | NCBI WGS metagenome assembly LULH01 (sample SAMN03860294, study PRJNA289734) | marine metagenome | biome: seawater column; feature: ocean; material: water; isolation source: Red Sea water column Station 169 - depth 100m | place: Saudi Arabia: Red Sea | collected 2011-10-15 | depth 100 m
GTTCTCCTATGCAGTTATTTTTTACGCGAGCATAATTGAGATGATGGTCTAACTCCTTTTTCATTTTGAATGCAGCTTGACGCTTAGGACATAGATCAAAACTTTTTACACGATTTTTAACAGATGTTTGTGGATTATCTATCAACCACTTTGCCCAAGCTTTTCCATCGTTAAGGTCATCTTTTTTTAACTGAGAATATGCGCTTGCATTGGGCATGAAGTTTTGAGGCAACAATCCAACGCTATTATTATTATTTTCGCAGTCATTGTAAAACTTCAACAATGTGTCTGGCTTGAATCCTTGCGCTTCAGATTCTCCGAGATTTGGCACTCCTAAATGAGAATCTTCGGCTCCGATAAAATAATCTTTAAGTTTTGATGCAATTTCTAATATTTCTTGCTTTGTGCCTTGTATTACCGAGGCTTTGCTTGTGTCTAAATTTCCTTGAAGATCTGTGATCGTGGCTTTAGTTTTTCCAAAGTCAATGATTGCGACTTTACCGTTTTTAATTTTATTATAATATTCTGTTTTCATATTATTATGAATGAACAACATCAATGTGTTGTAAATTGATTATCTGCACTATTATAATGTGCCTTTGAAATATTTCTAGAATATTGAGAATATGAACTATACATAGTGCGTATAAAATTTTATTTTATTATTTGTTCGGTAACTTGCTCATAACTTTCTTCAACTTTAATATTATCTCGTCGAAGTTGAATAATAGTTTTGCCAACACTATCTGGGTAAATTGATTGTATTTTAGTTGTGTTTACTAAAATTTTTCTGGTTTTACTTTTACTGTTTTGAAAGCTTTGTAAACCGTCGGTGATTATTTCTGTTAATTCGATAAACATATTGCGTTTAAGATGTGGATATTATATACTATTTTTAAGAAGTTGACAAGAACAAAATTACTATTGTGCATAATAAAATGGTATGCTTGCTGATGCGTGACACTCGTAGCATCGGTCATAAACTTTGACTAATATTTCTATGTCTTTTGGTTCTAATTTGCTTATGTTGTACTCAGGCATATTTTTTAACATATCTACTTGTTTTTTGTGCACTTGACATGCAGCTATCTGAGCTCGCCTCTTTGCATTAACATAATTTTGAAGAGCCAAACTGCAAATTAGAGCTATAACCGCTATGGTTAATAATAGCTCTAGCAATGTGAAGCTCTGATTCATTCCCAAGCGTCATCCCAATACCAACCCCAAGAGTCATATAATTTAGGTTCTCCGAAAGAGTCCGACAAGTTTCTTAAATTCCATTCTCGAACATATCGACCTATACCTCCGCCCATCCAACCTTTCCACGGATGATCATTTGGATCTGGATAAATAGCTCTTTCTTGTAGCCATTTTAAATCCCTGTTATTTGGGCTTACTACAGTTTCCAAGCTAGTGTTTGGATTCTTAACATGCTCTGGTATGTTTTTAGTAAGTTCTTCTAGCCATCTTCTAAACTCTGCATGTCCATCTGTAAATGATATAACTGATCCATTTACATGATATACGCCTGGCCAATCCATAGAAAATATAGATTCTTTACCTTTTAATGATGGAACCACTCTGAAGTTACCAGCATTTATAGACTCTGCTGGCATTTCAATAAACGTAAACATTTTACTTGGGTCAACTACATCTGCATATTTGTGATGTACTTTGTATTGAACATCGTACAAAAAAGGCCAACCTGACCAACCACCCATAAAAATATTCATACTATACGACCTAGCTCTTGGTACCGTAGTAGTTTTATTTGTATTGACTGACTCAGCCATTCCCCATCTTTCCCCATTCCAGCTGACCATTGACTTGTCTTGAGGGCATCTATATATACCTTTACCTGCATATTCAAATAATGGTGACCAAATTAAAGATCTTTCGGTTTGCGCCCATTTGCTCCACCTGCTGCCGCCAGACATACTGTCGGCCACCCAAGCTCTAGGTGCAGTAGGCTCATTGTGCCATGCAGATGCGTATGCTATTTTATCGTCTGAATCAAGAGCGAGCTGACTCATGGCGTAATTTAATTGTTTTTGATTAGAAATGCATAACGCTTTAGAAGCTGATTGTTTAGACTTGGCTAACGCTGGTAATAACAATGCAGCAAGTATGGCTATAATTGCAATTACAACCAATAACTCAATTAAACTGAAACCTTTTTTATTCACGTTCTAACTTATTTATATATTTATTTAAATCACAACATTCTTGAAGCAAATGTATAGAAATTTGTCTCCAATATTTACCAGCATCTCTTAATGCCTCATTTTGATCTCGCAACTCTTCTAAATATTGTTGAGCTTTATCTATGTGTGGGCAAGTATCGCCTGGTATCGGCGGACAATCTTCTACTAATTCTCTGTATCCTTTTGTCGGGAAGTCCATTAGATTTCTTTCTTTCATTCCCTGAATTCTTCTCTCATTTTAATGCTTGAAGCGAATGAAGTTAAGCAACCATTTAAATAATCAGCCAAAACATAAGCTGGAACATCTAAAGTTTTATTAAGGTCGCATTTTGCGACTAGTTCCTCCAAGCCCTGAATAAATGCGACTTCGTTTTTTGCGTTTTTTTCAATATATTTGTCTAGATCGTCTTTCTTAACTTTTTCTTTACAATTCCTTCTCCAGAAAGCTAACAAGTTGTCCATCTCTATGGCAAAGTCTTCGTGATCTGACTCTAAGGAACCGCAAACCTTGTCATATTCTTCGTGGCAAGAGGGGCAATAATAATACGGAAAATCTTCAGTGCTAACGTTAGACCAAGGCTCATAGTGCTCCTTTATAGAACAAGTCTCGCAAACTGGATTATTGCAACCATAACAATACTTGTCAGATTCATTGTTGGCGCGAGAGCAGGAGACGCATTTATCTTTTTTATTTGTCATTTTAAATTTTTAGTGGCCTTGTCAAGTTTCTTCTTTGAGAATTTGAAGAATAGACCTAGCTAGGGTAGCAGCTTTTTCCTTCTCCAAGATAATGTCCCAGCAAAGGTTCTTAGAATCGTCAACTTCTTTGGGGTTACAGGAGTAGTGGCTAATAGAAATACCCTCTTCGTCATCAAATTTAGTTACCCTCAATAGGTGAGACTGACAATCGCAGTCGATAATAATATCATGGGTAATATAGTCTTTACTTGTGTCTGTAACAAAATCTTTCATTAATAATGCTTCCAGAAACTTAACTTTTCTTTTTCTCTCTTCTCCGCAGGCATTGAGATGTAGTTTACATAAGTTTTTTGCTCTGACCAACTCAAAAGTTTTCTTAAAAACTTAGTAAGCGCAGAAAAGAATCTATACTTAAAAGTTCTTTGAAATACTTTTCTTTTAGCGTTAGCTGCCTCCCAAACTTTTTCTCGTTTTTCTGCTTCTTCGGCAGTCTCTTCCATTTCAAATTTTATTAATTTTTTTCTATCCAAGACTCCAGAATTAAACGTGAATTGATACTCAGACCACCACATATTCTCATCTTTATCGTAAAAAGATGTGTAGAAATTAATTTTTCCACTGCGAGTATCTTTGACCCACTTTTCGTTCTCTTTTACGAAGAGCTTTTGTTTGTAAACTTTATATTGACCTAAGAAGTTTTCAAGAGATTTAGTTTGATAGTTATTATCTTTAACTAATTTCTCTTGCTCTTTTGTTAATAAGCTTTTTAAATAAGCTTTAGGAACAATTATATCATCAAACATTCCCATAATTTACTCTAGTATTTTATCTAGCACCTTTTCTTTTACTTTGTCAACAGCTTCTTCTTTTACTTCTTCTACGGCTTCACCAACAGCTTCGCCAACTTTATTTGTGATGGTTCCAATTACTGCGTCTGCCGCTTTATCAGAAACTTTTTCCACAACTGCATCTTGAACTTTGTCAGCGATAGAAGGTTCGTCGTTGTCAGTAAGGACGACTTGATAGCCGCCGATACTTGCCAAGATTCCAATAATAATTCCTATGATAGTTTTTTTGTTTTTCATATACTTATTTACACTATTAATCTTCGTTCTTGATTATGTTAATTAATCTTCTAGCTTCTTTTGCTGGAATGTCATCAAAAGCTGACCAAGATTTAGCTTCTTCGTTGCGATACAAATCTAATGTCCACATTTCTCTTAATTTATCTTTAAATCCATCAAATGAGTCACACTTGAGTTTGTTTTGGCAAAGATTTTCTAGTACGCCATTTGGCGTTAGTTTCTTGAGTGGTTCTGATGCATCATCTGCTTCTGGATGTTGAGGTGTACCATTTGACTTATCAATCTCATCATCTCCAACAATATGTACATTTAAAAAGTTGCGTACGCAGCGTACAAAAGCTCTGTTTGCTGCGATTGTTTCTAGAAACTTTGTTGCGAAACTGCTTGTATTGTCAGTCGTGGCATTAGCTACGTCTTCGAAGTTTGTGCTTGCTGGAATAAAGTCTGATTCGCTAATAGGGTTTTCAAAATTAGGAATCCAACTTATTTCACATTTTATTGATACATGATCTTTTTCGCACTTAATTACATTATACCTTACTGAATTATATCCTCTAAGCTTTGCTAATTCTTTGATTCCAGCAAGTTTAATTAATAGTTGATAATCTTGTAAGCCATCAACTGATGTTGGAACAGCTTTGTTTCTTGCTTCAAACCAAGATTTGTTTGGAAATAAATGTTTTGGATCAACCATAGCTCTCCAGTTGACAGAGCCATCTTCGTTGTATTCGTATTTTACTGATTTGAGTAGTCCATCTTTACTGCGGCTATATTTATTTGTAGTTACTTCTTGCGCAGTTGAGATATTTGCGGGTTCGATGTCTTGAGACTGAGTCTCATTGAAAGTAGCGCTCCATGTGGTTGGATGCTCGTCTGTGGACATGTCCACCGAAACAGAAGAATCCTCTATGGTTTTTACGCCATGAGGATTTTCTTGTTCAGGTAAAGCGTTTTTTCTTGGTCTTCCTCGTTTAGCCATGCAAGTATTATTGCACAGCGCAACAAGAAAGTCAAGTAAAAAAATTAAACGTCAGTCGCCGTTTTGAAAAAGTCCCAATTTAATTGAGTGGCACCTTGGTTTCCGTAACTACTTCCAGTTTCCCATGCTGCGCTGCCAGACTTTAGCCAATCATAAACTGCTGGACGAAGATCTCCGCTGGTACCATTCATAATGTTTGTATAATGGTCGCCAGTGATAGTATATTGATGACTTTCTACGCCTCTATCATTGTTGCGATAAGTCTGATTATGATATCCCTCTACAACAAATCTACACATTTGCCCACTTGGTGCGGCTGTCCATGTAGAGTCATAGTTTAATTCTACATTTTTAACTCTCCAGTAGCTTACTGTGAGTCCATTATCGTTAGTTTTTGTTACCTGTAATGCCATAATGTATATTACACTGTTTTTTTATAAATTCTAAAAAAATCTAAGTCTTCCCAGAAATCTGGACTATCTACAATTTTCAAGTCTTGTTTCTCGTATGGCCTATTATTTATGTAATCATACTTTGACAAATATTTTTTTTCTTTACTAAGAAGTAATTTGTTGCTTTTAAATTGAAAATCTTTAGAAAACTCAAAGTCTTTTATATCTTCTTTTGTTTTGACTTTTTTGTAAATTACCTTGTAGTCAAAATATTTTAGTCTTAAATTATTAAGTGCGCGTTCATTTCTTGTAAAAAGCTCACAAGGAATCTTTAAGCTGTTCAAAATGTTTAAATATTTTAAGTTTAAGTCTGAGCAAACTTCTTGTTGAATTGCCACCACATTTGATTTTACCGCATTGAGATAATTTAAATCTATTATTTTATTGGTAAAGATATTTACTTTTCTGCTTTTTGCCCACTGTACCATGTTGTTTAAATCAAAATGGTAGTCCATTCTTAAGTTGATTACCATGTTAGGCTGAAAAGAATCTGGCGGCACAAAGTCTGGCACTCCTTCTAAAACATGGCTACTGTACAAATCTCCAATAAATTGTGTTTCAATTTTTTCTTTTCGTTTAATATTTAAGAGTTTTAAAATAGCGTCAGCAGCTTTTTCTGGGTAAATTAAATTAATTGTATTTGGCTTTTCTTCTGCCAAAAATGAGGGTTTGTTGCCGTTTCTGTGACTTTCTATTATGATTTTTTTGTCTACATTACCCCAATAAGGTTTTGCGACATTTGCATAAGTATTTCCATACATACCTACAACTGGCACGTCGAAATGACTTGCGACATCTAGTAAAAAGTCATTAGTGCTACAATGCAATAGTGAGTTTTTAATAATGTATGCTAATTGTTTGGTTGTTGTTCGCCCCCTTAAATCAAAAACTCCAGCCATTTGTTCGCTATCTGCTGCGCCTACTTGAACAATTTTAATATTTTCTGCGTCTAAATAGTCTTTAATATCAGCTACAATATCTGTCCACATTGAGTATATTCGCGACTTTACCTCCTGTCCACCATTTTCTACAACGATATATTTATCAAATGGAACAGGATAATAACTTGTTTCTATAAATGGCTTATTTATTTTAGCGCCAGTTACTAAAGAATATTGTTCTACTAAATGCATTGTAAGTCGAAATCTATTTTATCTTTACAGTTGTGAGTATAACTCACAAATTTTTGAGTTGTTGTATTTGGAAAATATGCTACGTCAAAATACCCTTCATGGTCTGACCTACCCTCTAAAATGAAAGGATCATCTATTTCTTGTTGAAACGGCAAAACTTTGTGAACATTTGGATTACCGTCTAAAATATCTACGCAGTCTGAGTTTGTGAAGAAATATATATTATGATCTGGGTATAGTCTTTTGATTGACGGTAATATTGATGTAAAAGCAAAAACATCTTTTTGGGATTGTGGCAATACAACTGCTACTCTTTTACCTTTGTCGTCTTTATCAAGTAAATCTTCAAGTTCTAGCTTTGTCTCTTTTTGGTTTGTTTCTGTGGCCGTCTTTTTAAAAAATTTTAAAATACTGTTTCTGTCTGCACCTTTGGATATTTCTTGCATCCAGTATTTGTGACCATCATCAGTTTCGTCTACATCTCTTTTTAATATATTTTTATATAAATCAATTAACCACAATTTATCGTCTTTGATATTTGGTGGATTATAATTAGGATCGTTTCTAAGTTTTTCAAAATTATAATCCCAGTTTACTTCTGGCATACCATCAATAATCTTTTCTAATTTTCTACCAATAACCTCAACGCTAAAATTGTTTATAACAAATTGCCTCGCTTTTTTACCTAAAGAAGCTCTTTCTTCTTTTGACATTTTAAATACTTTAGTAATGTTTTCTTCAATGCTTTCTGGTAATGTACTAGCTTTGATGAATTGAGTTCCAGGTTCTCTGTATTCTGCCCAATCTAACGGAAATCCACCACTTTCTTCTGTGCAAGAGTCTTCACCGCAACTGTAATTAGTGTTTAAAGTCACTAATTCTGTGAGTTTGGCTTCTTGAATTGGTATTTCTTGTCCGCCGCTTGTAAACGGATGACAATACGCGTCCATTAAATTATATATTAAATTTAGTTGTTCTTCGCTAACGCCATGTTTTACATTAGAAGTTTCTTGCGACTTTTTCTCGCCACAAAATCTACAGTCTTCTTTATGATGTGTAAACTTTTTAATTTCAAATTCTGCGCAAGATTTACAATAATAAGTTGTTAAAACGTTATTGCTGTCTATGCCTTTTTCTTTTAATAATCTAGGAATATCCCAACCTTCTGCCCAACTTGTATGAAAAAGAAGTTTTGCTTTAGAATCTGGGTTTTTGTCTAAAAATAGTTTATAACCTTCTAGCAAATTTGGTACGCTTTTTCTAAGTTGGTTTCTAAATACAAAACCTATAATAAAATCATTTGGGTGAATATTGTATTTTGATCTGAGCTGAGACTTGGATTGATCATCAATTTTAAAAAAGTTATCTGGTTTTAAGCATCCCCTGAGCAAGTCAACATGCTTATGTCCGAGTCTCTGCAACTCTTTGACTGCAAAATTAGCCCAAACATAATAGTGTTTAATTTTATCTGCCGCAGAAACTGCTTCTGGTAAAAGTGGTAAACTATCAAGAGTAGTCCACAGCATGCAGTTAATTTTGTTCCACCAATTTCTATTCCAGTAGCCACTGAAACCCCAAATATCTTCAATGCCAATGTAAATATCGGGCTTTTCTTTTTTAATAATTTCGTCAACCATTTCTGATCCGTATCCCGCTGCTCTGGCTAGGTTTGGATCTTTGTTTAATTTATTAATTCTTTGTGGGTCGCTGGGAAGTGAGCCGTAGCATTTCCACGGAAGTAGTTTAGTTTCTTTTGCGTCCCAAGCTAATCCATTTGCAAATTCTACAATTTCATATTTATCTGTTTGATAAAGATATTGTAAAATGTTTTTTGTATGCTTACCAAACCCAGTAAAAGCACGAGAATGGTTGCTGTGTATAACTATTTTCTTTTTCACTTTTGCTGTTCAGCTCTTTTTCTTGCTTGATATTCTTGTTGCTTTTTAAGTCTAGCTTCGTAAATTTTGTTAAGGGCTAAATTTAAAAAGTTTTTAATCATAACAATTTCTCCTGGGTCTAACGGTATCCTATAAACTTGATTACCGTTGCGAACAATAGCAAGTCCAAACGCTGGAACTTCTATGAATTTACTTTCATATTTTTTAGTTTTGGGATCTTTAACTGAAATTTTTCTTTTTTTATCCCAAGGTGAAATTTTAATTGATGTTTTATTTTCATCAAAATCGTGATAAGCAGAATACTCATGTCTATTTTCGAATGCAGAAATAAACTCTCCACACTCTACTTCATTTAATTTAATTGTTAAACTTTTGTCTGGATTATTAGCATTTTCTGTGAAGCTGCCAACTCTTTCTTTTGCATCCCAACCGTGCTGCTGGATTGCGTTTACGAAAACAATAGGCTCGTTTCGTTTTAAATCAACTCCAAACTTAAAACTGCAAGCGCAGCCTGTGTTTTTATCATTAGGTTTATAAATTTGTAAACTCATTATTTGTCTGAAATTAACTTTGCTTGCACCACTTTGACAAACTCTGCTGCGTCAACTGCTCGTCTTGCTGCTTCTGACGCTAATTCTTCTACTTCTATTGCCCTTTGCCTTAATTCTTCTGCCACCTTCTTGACTTCTGTTGCCGTATCTTGGCTAGTGGTTGCAGCTTTTTGCGCTGTTTGTAATAACCCTTCGTAAATTGCCATAATGTTAAATTATATACTTAAAAGTTTATTTTTCCATATTAGTGTATATTATATTTACATGGCACAGTTAAACGCTAATACTCCGTATATCGAATGTTTTATAAGAAACAAATATATTTTTGGCGAAGGTGATGATGGGCTAACGGAAGGTTATATTTTTGGAGTAAAATCCATGATAAATCGACCAATGCATTTTCACTTTCAAGCGAGCTTTGGTGCAGTATTTTGGCAAATGCCAATATCTGCATTTTGCCATAAAGAAGATTATGATAAATTATCAGACAACGAACAAACAAGATTATCTCTTTTGCAAACATGGGATTGTCAAGATAATGATATCGCAGTTACAACATTCGGCTTTTTGCAAAACCGTCGCGTGGACATATTCTGCCGCGACAGAGTATGGCGTTCTGGTCAGTATGTTTTTACTATTGACGATTACGAGGGAGACCTTAATGAACTCAATATTGGCTACGCTAACGATCAAGATTCAAAATGCTACCACTTTTTGGCTTTGGATGACGGAAATTACGCCATACCTCCTAATAACCTTCTCCGCTGGCATAATCCTGACTTTATTGTACCGTATCCTAAAGATGAACCCCCTAGAGTAAAAATATTTAAAGAAATGATGAGTTCAGAGGATATAGACAGATCATACGGCAACAGTCCATACTTTTTCTACAATCATTATCCAGAAGAAGAAAAGGAAGAAAAAAAAGAAGTAGAAAAGCATACCTCACTAAGATCTAAATATATATACAAAGAAGACAACATTCCAGAATACCCATCAGCATGAAAAAATGTGTACTTGTCAAAAATGTAAAAAACAGTTTGAAGAAATTTATTTAAATTTTGTTAAAATAAAAGACAAGTTAATGCTTTTATGCGATCAGTGCAAAGAGTCTAATCCATAAATTTTTTCTGCAAGTTTGACGGAAGCTCTTTTAGTCTAATTTCTACCATATCCTCAAATCCAGGCTCACCGCCTTTTGGTTTGTATGGTACGCCTCCGTTTTTGGGAAGTGTTTTTTCTACTACTAATTGTTTTAATTGCTCGTTAGGCACAACCATTTTAGTTTTTCTGTCTGTCATGTAAAAAGTAGTGCTTCTGATTCCAACTCTTACAATGCGAGCTTGTCTGCCAGAAATATAAATAATATCATCATTATTAAATCCACTTCCAAGAAAAACAACAACACCTTGCACAAAATTCATCATTAAGTCTTTGCTTAGCAATGCAATTATACCAATAACTATAATCCAACCATATTCAGAGAAAGCATTTTTGGCAATGCCTTCCATTTGTTCTTGTGATAAATTTTCTAAAACTTTTGTTGCATCTGCGTTCACATAATAAATTACACATTATTTTCTTTCTGTTCATCGGCATTAATTTTGGATAGGGATTTCCGACTCCTAAATATGTATTATGTTTTTCGACAGAAGTGGGTTTGGGAACTTTGTTTTTTACTTCATTTTCTGAATCTTTATAATAGTCTATTTCAACAGAAAATAAAGCTGGAACTCCTATGCGCATTTTCTCAACTCTTTCTTGCATAACTGTTGTGGAGCTGCATCCAGTAAAAAACATTAATGTTAGTAAAATAAATCGCACATAGTTATTTACACTTAATTTTTGGAAGGGTCTGCTTCTTGTTGCTCTGTTTCATCAAGCATTTGATCTCCAAACCTAGTGATCAAAGTAGAGACAATAGAATCATATTTGTCAATCAATTCAATCTTATTTTTAATTTCATCACCAATATTTGGATGTTCACCAATAGCAACTTGATTAGATAAGTAAACTTCTAAATCTAATACGTGCTTATCTCTTTCTGCAATAAAATGATTATATGTACTTTGAAGGTAGCCTTTTCTTAAATCCATACTGGATTATATGTATAAATAAAATTTTATCAAGACTATTTTGTCTTTTCAGTGCACTCGCCTTGGCATGTGTCGTCAAAACAGTCTTTGTTTGTACACATTTTGATATACCTTTATTATTTAGCTATAAAGTATGTCATTGTTACTCCAGTGCCAGGTGTGGCCGTCTCGCTGGTGGCACACCTCATCGGTGGATTGAATGTTAGGCATGCGTTTTTGCCCAATATAATATTACTGCTAGAAGACAGGGTGACTCCCGCAGCCATAACGGCATCAGTTCCGTTATGAATTGATGTTATGTAAATTGCATTACCTGTTCCAGGATCAATTGCGCTTCCTGCGACTTGAAATAGTGAATGTGGCTGGCCTTTCATAGAAATGTTTACACTAAAAAATAAAAAAAGCTCCCTAAAAAGGGAGCCTTGAGTAATTTGGTGTTATTTATACTTAAATAACTGTTGCGCCAGAGCGAAAACCTGTCAAGCTAGTCTTATGGAGCTTGCGATTGCGTTGTGCGTTATTGTCATAGACAGTAACATACTGCGTGCTCTCGCTCACAAAACGAGCGTTAATGGTTTCCTTGTTGGTGGACAACCCAAAAATGCGACCACCGTTAGCGGCGATTGCCTTTACGATTCGATTATTCTTCTTTGATGTCTTCATTGTTTGAAAGAGGCGATATTATATCTTGTTTTTCTTGTTTTGTCAAACGTTTTTTTGCAGTTTTTTTCTTTTTTGTTGTTTTCTTTTTAGCAACCTTCTTTTTGGGCTTTTCTGTTAATATTTCTGGAGCTTTTGGTGCATAATCTTTTGGCCACACTACTGCAGAACAGTCTTCACAAAACACTAATTCTGGTGCGTCATCGTTATAAATTCTTACAATCTCACCTCCGTGAACTGGAATTAACGTTTCACGGTTTACTATACCGCTTTCTATTTCAGTGAGAGAACCACAAACAGCACATTTTAAATAACATGTTTCATTCACAAAGATATTTTAATTCTATATCAGCTTTTTTCAATAATTTTAGCCCATCATCTATACGATATTGCTCTGAGTATACAACTCTAACTATTCCAGCTTGTATAATTAATTTTGAGCAGTCTAAACATGGAGAACAAGTTGCATACAATGTTGCGCCATCAGAACTTTGAGTTGACTTTGCTAATTTGGAAATCGCGTTACTTTCAGCGTGAAGAACTTCTGGCTTTGTGATTATTTTTTCTTTTACTGTGTTTCCATTGTCCGTTAGGGTAAAACTATTGTATTCACAAATATTATCAAATCCAGAAGGAGTTCCGTTATATCCATCACTTATAATCGCTCCGTCTTTAACGATTAAACATCCAACCTTTTTTCTTTTGGCGTGAGATAGCTGTGACCAGCATTTTGCCATTTGTATATAGGTTTTATCTAAAGAATTTTGACTAGCCATAAATAAAAAACCGCACTATGCTAGAATAGTCTAACACAGTGCGTGATAAATGTCAATTAGATATTTAAGTTTACGTCTTGCAGCTATTCCTTTTTAGCGGCTTCAACTGCCTCAGCAGCTTTTTTGGCCTCAGAAGTAACACCTTGACGTAAAAATACGGCCATAAGAGTGGCAAATACTGCGGAAATAGTAGTTGTTAAATCTACTTCTCCAGCAAAGTATGCGCCTAATGCCGTAATAACCGCTGCTCCAGCGGTGAAATAAGTCTTTTTACCTTTTAATGCGTTCATATTTTTATAAATTTATTTATTTTCTAAGTCGTTGAACATTTGTTCATATTTACTATCTGTTTTATACGCTCCTCCGCGTTTTTGTCTGTCGCAATATTGTTTTTGGCTAAATCCTTTTGGGTTATTGCAGTCAATGGATTTTTTATATTTCATACTCCATTCGTCACCTTTAGCTCTTTCGATTGCCTCTTTACTAGGATAATCTTTGTCTCCAGGTTTTGCTGGCTTGTAATTATCGCCCATTCTTTGCTTTTTTTTACGAATGTTCTCCCAAAGACTAGCTTCCGCTTCCATGTCTCGCATATCGTCTTCGTCCATATCGTACATACTTTTCATTTCATCTTGCTCATAGTATTTCATGTAACCATGAACAGTATTAGTATAATCAGAAATTTTAGTGATTTTAGATTGTAACCATCCTTCAACATCTGTATCTTCTGGCATAGCATCAAGCATTTGTACTGTCTCACCTATTTGCTCGTAAGCTTTTTTAAGTTGAGCTTTTAGCATTCTAATCTCACCTTCATGGGCAGCTTTTGACTCTTCACATCCACATCCAGTTCCACAACCGCAATCTTCATCTTCTTCTGGATCAATAACTTCCGCAGAAGCGTATTCTGGAAATACTTCTAATATATGATCTTGTAAATCTAAATCAATAAAATCTGCGTAAAATGGTTCTTCGACAGAGCTTTTTGTTACTTGTGTAACACTCTTTTTCGATTCCCACATGCGGCACGACCAATAACGAGCTTTTGTTTTTGGCCCAGGATTGTCACAGTTATGACGAGCGCGAAAACTTTTTCTGCGATCTGGGTCGTCACGTTTAATTTCCATGTTTGGGTCACCAAAGTTAACTTTTACAACATTGCCTTTTTCATTTTTTACATAAACAGAAAACTTCTTAGGCCCTTTGGGAGTTCTGAATGGCTTGTTGAGCGGAGCTTTCTTTTCGCCTTGTGAATCGTAAGTCATATCACTCGCTTTTGCTATGTCTCTGTCTGCTTTTCTGTATGCATCTTTTACTTTACCGCCACGCATCATCTTTAAAAACATATTAACTCTGGCCATTGCCCAAGAGTTTCTTGACTGACCTGGCCTGTGGCTCGCAGAAAACGCTCCAGCGCCTCTTCTGTAGACTTTTTTTAGCTGGCCAAGGGTAACCTTGCGGGAGTATTTTTTATTGTGCTCTGCGACCTTATTCTTCAACGCTTGAGTAGTCTTTTCTGAAAACGTAATTTTTGCAACAGCTTGCTTTTCATCTTTGCGTTTCAATACTTTTTCCGCTTTTTCTTTACTATCTGGCTTTGTACCTGCGGAGCCTGGCGGATTGACTTTTGAGCCCTTTTTTCTTTCGTCTGGCTTTGCTGGTGTCTGAGCGCCAGATTTTGCGCCTGGTCTGCCAGCATCAGACTTTTTCATTTTCTTAAATTCCATTAAGCATGACCCAAACTTTTCTTTGTCCGTGCCACTCTTTGTGGGTATGCACTTCTTTAGAAATACGTTAAACTTCATTGCTTCTGACTTTTCCATGTCCATCATGGCTTCTTTAGTCATTTTGGACATTGCGATTTTATCAGAAAAGTCTACTTCTTTTTCGTTTTTGTTGTACATAGCTAATATTACTTACACATCTTGTACGTTAAAAACCAATTCTTTTTGCTTTTTTGATATTTTAATGTTTAAGTCTTTTCCGTTTACTTTGTTGGATAAAATAACTGGAGATAGCTCGTTTTCTACATACTTTTGTAAAGTTCTTTTAATGAATCTTGCTCCATTCTTTACATCAAAGCTTTTTGAAACAATAAAATCTATTACTTTTGGAGTATATTTTACATTCACACTGTTTTTCTTTAGTCTGTCAATTAGTTTTGTTAGTTCAATTTTAGCAATTTTAAGATTATCTTGATAATTTAGTGGTTTAAACACAATTATATCGTCTAATCTGTTAATAAATTCTGGTTTAAATATCTTTTTTGTTTCTTTAATTACGTTTTTGCGTACTTCTGAAAATGATGGGGTTGTTTCTCCACCGCCAAAACCTAGTGTTTTTTCAACGTCAAAAGCAGAATGTCCAATATTACCTGTTAAAAGTATAATACAGTTTCTAAAGTTAACAAGTTGACCATTAGAGTCTCTCAAATAACCCTCGTCCATAATTTGCAAGAGTATTTGAGATATATCTGGATGTGCTTTTTCTACTTCATCAAACAAAACAACAGAATATGGTTTTTTTCTTACAGTTTCAGTGAGATATCCGCCATCCTCAAAACCTATATAACCTGGGGACGCGCCGATTAGCCTGCTAATTGCAGCTTTTTCGGAAAATTCACTCATGTCAATTCTGACAATACTTTCTTCGCCGCCAAATATTTCTTTTGCTAAAGTTTTTGCTGCTAAAGTTTTGCCTACGCCAGTAGTTCCTAAGAGTAAAAAGCTTGCTATTGGCTTATTTTCGTCTCGAACACCAGATTTTGACCTTAATATTGATGAAGCTATCTTTTTGATGCCATCAGCCTGACCAATAATTAAGTTATTTAACTTATTTTCTAGGTTTAGAAACGTTTCTGACTTGTCTTGTTTAAGTTCAGACATTGGCACTCCAACTTTTTTAGCAACAACTTCTAAAATGTCGTCTATGGTTACACTAGGTGGCGATTTTACTAAATTATTAGCCCATTTTACCATAATTTTTTCATAATCTTTTGTAACTTTTTTAAGTTCTTCTTCTGATTCTGATTGCTCTATGGCTTTTTCAAGATCTTTTGCAGAAGCTGGTCGTTTAAAGCTTTTTGTTTTGCGTCGTGCGCCAGCTTGGTCAAGAATATCAATAGCTTTGTCTGGTAGAAATTTATCAGTCATATACCTTCTTGATAAATCAACAATAGTAGCACAATCTTCTTTTGCGTATTTTACATTGTGAAATTCTTCATATTTGTGCACAATGCCTTGTAAAATTTTAGTTGCTTCATCACCTGTTGGCTCTTTGACGTTTAGTTTTTGAAATCTTCTGTCAAGAGCGCCATCTTTAGCGATAGTTTTTCTGTATTCTGAGTTTGTGGTTGCGCCAATGCACCTAATTTGACCTCTTGCTAATAACGGCTTTAGTATATTTGCTGCATCCATTGTTCCTTCTGCACCACCAGCGCCTACTAATGTATGGATTTCATCAATAAATATAATAATTTGATCATTTTTAGCTACTTCGTCAATAACTCTTTTTAATCTTTCTTCAAATTGACCGCGATATTTTGTTCCTGCTATCAATGCTGCCAAATCTAAATAAAATATTTCTTTGCTTAACAAAAATTCTGGAGCTTCTCGAGACACAATCTTTTGCGCTAACGCTTCTACAACAGCAGTTTTACCAACTCCAGGTTCGCCCACAAGTATTGGATTATTTTTATTTCTTCTGCACAATACTTCGCTCATTTCTTCAACTTCCATTAACCTTCCCACCATTGGGTCAAAACCTTCTTGCGCAGCTATAACATTAAGGTTGACAGCAAAGTTACTTAACGCTGATGTAGCATTTGTGTTAGTTTCTTGTTCTTCTACTTTTTCTTGTTTAGAAGGTCTTTCAAGATTAAAGTGTTCTTCTAATCTATCAAATAACAAAATTAAGTCTACGCCAGTTTTTTCAAAACAAGTTAACGTGGGATAATTCTTAATTTTAATAAATATGTAAAACAAATGATCACAGCTTACATAAGATTGACCAATCTTTACTGCAAATTTTCTTGCCTCGGTTAATATTTTCTTTACATGTTTAGTGTAAGAAATTGGTTCTTGTATATTTACTTTTCTTTTGCCTTCTCCGCAAAACTCTTTGACTAGATTTTTTAGTAAATCTCTGTCAACAGCAAATTCTTCGAATAATTCATTTACATATGAACTTTCTATGTCAAGAAAAGCTAAAAACACATGATCAAGTGTTACAGTTTTTCTGTTTAAACGATAAGCGTATGCCTTTGCGTCTCTAATAACTTTTTGAGCGCGCGGCGTGAAGTTAATTTGATCTTGTTGATCCATCATATTTATTTACACGTTTTATTTTAAATCACTTAATTTCATATAGATTTTATCATCATAGACACTGACTGAATCTATAAATACAATGTCGTCTGATTTTCTTCCCTCTATATAAATCACACTTTCTTTTTTGGGTAGGGTATTATTGTTTTGTTGTAAAAATTCTGTTAGCTTAGCCTGTCTTTGTGTGTCCATTAACATACCATGCAAAAAACCTAATTCATCTGACATTTCTATTTTAGCATATTGGTTTCCGTTTCTACTTCTTCTTTTAAAGCAATCATTAACAACTCCCACCATATATATTCTATCATTATTTTCTGAAGCTTCAACTTCGTAACTATTCATAAGAGGCTTCTCTTTTGAGAATACAGATTTTAATTTTGTACTATAAGAGTATCCTAATAACTTTTTCTCAAAAAACCAATTTGCAAAATCTTCATACACACGATTCTTTTCCCAAATTTCTTTGTACTTCAAATATTTCTTTTTGAAAGTTTCAAATCTTTTGTCTGCCATCAATCTTTTATTATCGTCGCCTAGAATTTTATCTTGTGTTGCAGCTTTGATAGTATTTAAAACATCATAATTAAATTTAGGCCCTAATTGTATAAAGTTTCTTTTTTCTCTGTCTGTCAATAAATTAAACGACTGAGCTTCTAATACTAATCTTGACCTTTTCGTCTTGTAGCTTTGAAGTGCTCCAGCTTGAATTAATGCTGATAAGACTCCTATATTGATACCAGCTTGTTTTGCGCTGATAAATATATCATATTTTGTTGGAGTGTCTGACTCACGAAAATCTGTCAACGCTTGCAATGTCTTTTGGCTTACTCCTTTGATGCTGTTCAAACCATATCTAATGTCTTTACCTTCGATTTTAAAATCCATTGACGACCTGCCTAAATCTGGTGGTAATAGTTCTATATCAAAGTACGGTAACTCTGTTGTGATTTTTGCTATCTCCTCATGCGGAGCTGGCTCAAACTGAGTCATTTTCAACAAGCTCAAGAAAAACTCTTTTGGATATTTAAATTTAAGATATGTTGTCCATGCTGCTAATGTTGCATAGGCAATAGAATGTGATTTATTAAATGAATAGTTTGCGCTATCCTCTGCAACTTGCCACAATACATCTGCTGCTTCTTCGCCGCGATGACCTGTCCAAGCATTAGTCAATCTATTTTCTTCTACTTTCTCAAAGATCTTTTCTTTCCATGCTGGCATTTGATCTACCTTCTTTTTGCCAACAATTCTTCTTAATTGTTCTGCTTCATCGAGTGTGAAACCGACTCGTACAGCCATTTTCATTAGCTGCTCTTGGTATAGAGGAATACCCCCAGTATAATCTAATATTTCATCAAATGCTGGATGAACACTTTGGAAGTCGCCAGTTTTTACATACTCGCTATACTCACCCGCAAACTCTAATGCTCCTGGCCTTGCAATTGCTACCACTGCACTAAGTTCTTCTAAGTTTCTAGGTTTAATTTTTTTGCATACACTAAAGTTTGTATATGCCTCAATTTGGAACAAGCCCTGTGGGTGTCTAAATTCATTTGATAAACTTTTATATAATTTTTTATCATCAAGGTTAATACTATTTAAATCAAAATCTAGCTGCTTGCATACATCATAAATTACGCTGAGAGTTCTTAGTCCTAATATGTCAAATTTTACCATCAACTCTGCAACCCAATTCATATCATATCCACTCACCAAATCTCCATCATTAGTTTGTTGTAGTGGACATATTTCATCCAACGGGTAAAATGAAATTGCAATTCCAGAAGGATGTACCCCAGTATTTTTATTTAAACCCTCAAGCTTGCGAGCAACTGCAAATATATCTTGGTTTTCGTCAACCCAATTTTTAAACTTTTCACTTTCTTCATACGCTTCTTTTAGTGGAGCAACTTTACCAAACTTCTTCGGTATTGAGTCACTAACTTCGTTTACATCTTGTTCAGAGTAGTTTCCAACGATCTTACCACATTCTTTAATACATAGTTTTCCGCTGAGAGTGTTAAGGGTTAGAATTTTACAAGTTCGATTTGGATGTTTTCTTTTGATGTAGTCAATAACTTCTGCACGGCGTTCGTATGCGATGTCATTGTCAACATCTGCTAATAGCGAACCGTCAAGAAATATTTCTCCATTTCTTTCTATCTTGCGTGCTCTAGATTTACTAACAAATCTTTCAAAGAATAAATCATATTTAATTGGGTCAACTTGTGTAACATCAATTAAATACAATACTAAACATCCTGCTGCTGAACCTCGACCTGGGCCTGTTGGGATATCATTTTCATGGCAAAAGTGAAGTATATCCCAGTTTAAAAGAATATAGTCAATAAAACCTAGCTCTTTTAAAATTTCTAATTCTTCTTTGACTCTGTTGTAATATACTTGTTTGTTTTTCTTTTTGTCGATACCTTTTTTCTTAACACCGTCAAGGCAAAGCGCTCGTAAAAAGTCATAATTAGAAGTATCTTTGTTTAGTTTTAACTGCTCGTAATATTTATCTTCAATATTAATTTCTGGCAACTTTACACCTGCTGGTGCGCAGTCTTTGTATTCACTGAAGTCTTCTAAAAAACTCATGCCCATATTCTATCACAGTTAAAATTAAATGTCAACCTTCCAAATGATCTTTTTAAATAATTCAAAGTTCATTTCAATATCGTACATAGAATCGTGAAGTTTGTCTGCGTCGAAGTCTACAGAAAACTCTTTTAACATAGCCGCAAGATTAGTTTTTAATCCTCGTTTAACATATCCATTTAATCTTAATTGCCAACTCGTCAACGAATCTTTTTTGTCGTACTTAATGTTTTCTCTGTAGGCTTTTGACAAACAGTTTGTATCAACTAATCTATTAACGTAAGAGTAGTCCGTTTTAAATCCAAAATGTTTTCTTGTATTATTGTGAACATAAACATCAAAGCCTAGTAAATTATGTCCAACAATAATATGATTTTTATCATAGAGTAGTTTATCAAACTCTTGTAATACTGGCTTTGGGTCTTCGCATTTATTTTTATATTTTTTAAAATCAAAACGTGTTGCTCTTGCGGCTCCGTCAGAAACTTTTAGATCTTTCCATTTTAGAAAGTGGTCTGCTTTTTTAAGTATCTTGTTTTTTGTAGCAACAATATATGATAATTGCCACGGTCTGTTTTTTTGACTTACTAAATTAAGATTGCAAGTCTCAAAGTCAAAAATTAAATATTTTTGTTTATCGTTATATCTTAAAAGGTCGTCGTTCATGCTTTAATTATTGGTTTGTTAGTTTTCCACAAACGATAGCTATCTTCATCACGATGGAATGTGCTTGCCTCTATGAGCTTTACGTCTACTTCGCTTGCGATCAAACTGTGCGGTACACCTTGCGGCATTTCCATTGACATACCTTCTAGGATTTTACCGCAGTAATTATGTTCTAGATTATTGGCGAACCAAGTTTCTGATCCCCAATCTTTTTCTACATATTTTGGTTTATCTACTTTCATTTTTTTCTTTCCAGCTTTCAAAGCAGAACTCGTCACTTCCGAAGTGTTCTAAATTTGGTTCTTCTAATGTTTTTTGTCTACCAAAGCCGCGTGAACACAAACACTTGTAAGTTTGAAACGCTTTGACATCTGATTTTTTATTGTAGTAAATTGACTTCACTTTTTCTGTTTGATATTTATTATCGGCGCAATACTTTTGTACGCTTGGTAATATTACCTCATCTAGTAACAATCCATTATCCTCTATAAAAAATACTGGATTGCAAAAACTAAAGTCAGGAATACAGTTAGAAAAAGAAGTTAAATTAGTTGCTATAAAAGAATCATAAAATGGCACAATCAATTTTAAGTTGTCGTTCCATTCCGATTTCAAATATTCATAATTTAAGTGACCAAAGCCTCTTGCAAAGGCGCGATTGTGAATTTTATACAAAGCTTTGATTCCATCATCATTTTTAGCAAACAAAATAATCTTGTGTCTGTTATTGTTATCTTTGCTTAATTTTTCATCTATGTTTTCGGCTATTGTAAATCTAAGCCCAAAAACAAGTTGAAGATTTAAATCCTCGCAGTTTCTCTTTGCTTCTAAAAATCCATTAAAGGAATCTTCTACTAGAATGACTTGATTTAAATTATTGTCAACAGCTAATTTGAATATACTGTCCGACCCATCTTCTGTGCACTTGCTCGGATGCGACAATGTTAATATTGACTTTCCGATTGAGAAATGACTCTTAAATAACGGCAACATGCGTATATATTAACACAACACATGTTGTATGTCAATCATTATATTGCCATTTTGGGCAACCTTCATATTTTCGTAGCTCTATCTTTTGGCCTTTTTTCTTTTTTGCTTGTAAACTTTTTTTATCATCTTTAAAGCTGGAGCCTATAATTTTACCATCTTTATCAAGTAGAACATAGTATTCCATAGGCTTACGCACAGAGCAAATGTAGTTTTCTATTTTACATCCTTCCGCATCTAGTAAAAACTCTCCCCTGCGTTTTTTATAGCCTTCTTTTCCGCATACTAGTGGCCCTCCAAATGTGCCATCCTTGGGATAATCTTGATCTGATGCATAATTACTTTTAGCATGGTGTATAGTAAAGTTGTCTAAATACTTTTGTATTTCTGTTAGTTCATATTCAAAGCCTTCCAACTCTTCGTCGGTAACTTCTACCATTTTTAATAGTCCTTTTCCAAACTCTCCAAAAATATCTTTATTTAGATCAAATTTAAGAAATACAAACTCAGACTGCCTTTTTAAATATTCGGGGTATAAGTGTTTGACCGCAAGCGAATACATTAAATCTTGCAAGTTGTTTGTAATTTCTTTACCTTTGAATATTTGTTTGCTGCTTTTAAAATCGCGAATGACTGCTAAACTTTTCTTTTTGTATAAAAATAGTTTATCTATAAATCCTCTTATGGCGTATTTCTTGCCATCTTCATCAACTTCTATATTAAATTCTTTTTCTGAAATACTTTTTGTTGGCTTACCATTCTCTTTACCAAAAAAGTCATAGTTCAAGCCGTTGAGAGTCATGTCTTTTATTAAGTCAATATTTTCTTGGTCATCTACTTGTTCTTTTCTTGCGTGTTTTAACACAAGTCTTTTTACGGGTTCAGACGCAAAAATATTTTTACTTTTAAGTATTTTAGTATAATGCTTTTTGTGTCTTGGATTACCGAGACATTCGAATACTAAGTGGCATATACTACCTCGTTTAGCGCCGTCATTAGACTTGTCTGGTAACTTTAAAATGTATTTAGCCCAATACTGCCAAGAGCAAGTTTGAGCTACTTTGATTCTACTCGCGGAAAGCTTATTCATTTAACCTTGATTGAATTAATTTTTTACTTGTTGGTGTTACAAGTGTTTTTGGCAAATCTTTTGAACAATCTAATATATATTTGTACATTCTTTTTTTATCGCGCTTTTTATTGTACCACGAATCAAAATCAACATTTTGTTCCTGCATTGCGCCAAAGTCATTTTTAATTGGAGGTTGAATTGTAACTCCGTCTATATCAAAATATTTTATTAATTTTAAAAATATTTTAACAGCACTTTGTAAACCTCGATTGTTTTTTGATGATGAATCATTATTAGTGGCAATAATAATATTTTTTGGATTAAGTGTAACCAAAGTTGTTAACAATTTAGGAGACAAGTCTAAACCAAAAGTAACTAAATTATTTTTGTATCCATTTTCGTATAACGCCATTGAGTCTCCAATACTTTCAACTAAAATTACTTCTTTGTTTTTGTAAATTGAATCAAATATTTCAAGCTTTTTATCGCGACCAATATACAATGGATAGCTCCAACTTGTTTTTTTACCCATGTGTTTCCACTTTGGTCTGTCGCTGTAGTTTGTTGCGTCTCTGCCAGAAAATCCGCAGATTTTTCCCGACTCATTATAAATCGGGAAAACATATCTTTTGTTCATGGCTCCAGTGGTTGCCAATCCACACTTGTAAAACTTTAGTGTCGCATCTGATATATTTTTAGAATTGTAAAACTTATAATGCGGTAACAATCTTTCTAAGTGTTCTTCTGAATATGTTTCTTCCATTTGAATTTTAGATGTGTTATTATTATATGTATATAAACTGTTTTTTTCAGTGCTTATATATTTATTTAATATCTTTGGGTCATTAGTATTTAGTGTTCTTTGTACTAAAGCTGCAAGCGGCATACTTTTATTTGTATGAACATAATCTGTCCACACTCCAGTATTTTTATACACTTTTACTGCGGTTGGATTATCTCCGCCTCTGTAAATCGCGCTTGTTCTCCAAGAATCGCCACAATCCACAAGTTTGTAGCCTAATTCTTCCAATACTGATTTAACGTCTACATTATTCTCCATCTTCTTCAATTTCTGGATGTTGTCCGAGGTATCGAACTAAATCTCTTAAATCACCTTTTTCACTAATATGAAAATTATTAAAGTCAAGGTGAATATAATTTTGTTGTAAGCTACCGTCTGGCATTCTAACTGGGTTAACAGCGCCGTTTACATCTTGACCTAAATGACGATACTTAACACATTTTAATTTGTGCGTACCAAAGTTTGGCTCTGCCTCCATTTCATCTTCTGTCTTTTTACGAAGAATAAAAGCATGAGAGGCAAATTGCACGATTCGATCAGACAATGAAAACACAGACTCATCATCTACAATATTTTCTGCACGACGATTGTTTACGATTCCTTGTCTGTTGCTTTGAACACTTGTGAGCATAGAAATTACTGGCTCGCCATCAAATTTAATATCTCTGTGAATACAATCTTTAAATCGTTGAACCATGTTACCTACAAGCTCCCACTCCGATCTGTTTTTATCATTGCTTTCAGACGTAGTTTTAATATAGTCAAATGAGAAAATCATTTCTTTGCCTCTGCCAACTTCTGAAAAATAAAACCTTTTAAGCAAATTTATCATATCTTCTGATGACATACCTGCAACATTGTAATAAAAGAATTTCATGTTACTGATTTTTTCCCATACTGACCTGACTTTCTTAACAACAGCTTCTCCTGCTTGTCTCCACATACCAGTTTCTAGCAAATGTACTGGAACTTTTGATAATGCTGCACATTGCCTTATGATTAATTCTTCTTTGCTCATCTCACCATTATCAAAGTGCAATACTGGTACTTCATATTCTGCACTGACTTTTGTTGCATAGTCCATACAAAATTGTGTTTTACCAACGCCTGCTCGAGCACATATAACCGTAATATTTCCTGGCCTCAATAGTGAACCATAAAGTTCATTTACTCGCTTGTGTGGCCCCATCATGCCAAATTCAGTAATAGGATTATTTCCTCTGAACTCAACAAGTTCTTTCATTTCTTCAAATATGTTTTCTGGCTTTCTTTCCCCTACGTCATATAAGTTTATTTGCCCGTTATATAACTTATCAGCTTTTGCAATAATTTTGTTAAATGGTTCTGATGCGTCCATTTTGTGCATAGCGTTTGCAATAGTTTTTCCACATTCTGCAAGTTGTCGTCTAACTGTAAGTTTTTTAAGTTCTCGTGCAACATTAACTATTGTGGACTCACTTAGTTTTTGTAGGGCGAGGGAGGATATATAATCACCAACGGTAATATTATCTTCAAAAGAAATACCTAGAGAGGTGACTCTATGGGCAAGCATTGTTTCATTGATTTCTTCTCCCTGTTCAATTGCCTGCGAGAGAGTGTTATATATTGTTTTATGGACAATAGTATCCTTAGAATAAAAATCCTCAGAACTTGTGAGGGTTGATATATCTGAATATTTGTGTGGATACTTTATTAATCCAGCTAGTAATTGCTTTTCTAGCTCAAGCGAAAAAATCATGTGGGAAATTATATATTATCTAATGTCGAAAGTCAAGAGTTATTCTTCTCCACCTTCGGGATGAATTGCATCTTCTAGCTTTTCTACTTGATAAAGATACTTTTCAATTGCTTTTCTTAGGCCCATTTCAATTATCTGTGTCTCGGACCTTGCGTAAACCAAGGGTCTGCCATCTGCAGAGACATAAGCCATCACAAATCCTTTGTTGTGCTGATCTCCATTACCAGTAAGCTCGTATATTTCATCTAATACAGAATCGGGTAATTGAAAAGATGGTAAATTGTCTGGATCAATATCTTGGTTGTTCATGTATATATTTTACACTATTTATAGGGTGACGTCAAACTTTTTAAACAAAGATTTGTTAATTATGTCTGAATCATAGATTTCTACAAGAATAATATCGTTAACTTCGCAAAATTCTGCTTTGATTTGGTCTCGTTTGAGTTGTTCAAGATAATTATTTTTGTGTCCACCATGAAAAAATTTATTATATTTTGTATGTTGTGAGCCTTGTACTTCTACTGCGACTCTTTTATTGGCATTGTAAAAGTCTAAACTTAGTCTTGTGCCAACAACTGGAAACTCTTCAAATGTTACATGATTGTACCAATAATCTTTTAAAAAATCTTTTACAGCTTTTTGCCTTTTACTTCTGCTTGAAGCTTCCCAATTTATAATACGTTTTTTTAAATTTTTGACACGCTTTACTTTTCCGTCAATAGTTTGAAATTCCATATTACGATTTTAGGATATCTTCTTTGAAGTTTTGTATTAGCGCTGCCGTAAGCTCTTTGTTTTCTTCAAGCAAGCTGAGTAGTTTGGGTTCTCCTTGAACTTTTTCTGGTAAACCCATATCTTTGTACTGCTCGTAAATGTCTTCGGAAAACTTAATCCATGCGCCACTCTTTTCAAAATAATCCCAAAGCAACATCATGTCAATTAATTCACGCTCTACCCAAATAGAATTACCATTTGTTCTGCCGTATTTAATTGGATAACGTACTTTTGCGCCAGTTTTCTCATTAACACTCTTTTTAAAAGTAATTTTGCATTGGTGTCCAGTTGGGTTACCTTTTTTATCTACTGTTTCTGCATTAGGATTTTCCCAAAAAATATCTGCATTGTATCTTTCTTCAAATTCTAGAATGTTATTTGCGTAATGTTTTACTGCGTGACCACCTGCGGATTTTGGTTTTGCTCCTGTTCTGCTAAATCCAGTAGGTATTTCTATGCGTACTTGACTTGTGATAATCGCAACGTGTCCATTCATGGCAATTGGTAGTGATTGCTTTTTTAAAAATACTGATGAAATCAAGCTACCGCCTGCAACTTGCTCAGCATCACCAAAAGCTTTGTCATAATCAGCTTGACGGCACAATCCGTCCATGCTGTCAATGATAAACATGTATTTTCTTTCTTCTTGATTATTTTGTACAAGATCGCGAATAAGGTCAAATACTTTTTCAAAAATGTTGCAAGAAATAACGCACCAGTTTCTTTCTTCTGTGCTTACTCCTGACCTCTTAACCATTTCGTTTGACAATCTACCTTCCGCTTTAAAATAAATAATCTTACCAACATCTCCAAAATGCTTTTGAAAATGTCGAGCAAAAGAAAGTGCACAACTTGTTTTGCCGCCTTCGTTTACTCCTGTAAATCTGTGTATGCCACAACCTAGCCCGCCGTCCATTGCAAGATCTAAATTGAGACTGCCTGATGAAACTTTATAATCTTCTGGATTTAAATGATTATAATGGTATTTTTTGTTCTTTTTGTCATTCAAAAAGCTTTCTATTTGTTCCTCTGCTGTTAATAATTCTTTACTCATTAAAATAATCCTTTACTGACTTCTTCTTTTTTTCTAGTTCTAAATCTTCGCCAAACTTTTTGTCATAAACTTTAGTTTGTTCTATAACTCTTGGCTTATAATGAAATTGTCTATATTTTCTTAAAACAAATACTTTACCTACTTCTCCTAGTACAGTAGCTAGGCTTTTAAATTTTTTTTCAAAAGTTACTTTTTCCCAAAACTCTTTGTCTGGAAATTCTTTGAATACAGACTTTAGTATTTTCATCTCTCTGCCCCAAAAAGCTTCACGCTCTGACTTTGGGGCGGAGGGATGTGGGCAAGCTACTAATTTTTCGATTAGCTTTTGCTCGAAAGTTTTTTTTCTACCTCTTGGCATGTTCTAACTCAAGGTCGTATTCTACCATGCGTTGCACTAGTTTGTCAAATGAAATTTTTGGCTCCCAGTTCAATTCACTTCTTGCGGGAAACGAGTTGCCATAGAGTAGTTCTACTTCACAAGGACGATAGAACTCTTCACTAACTTCTGCTAACGGAGTGCTTGTTGTAAAGTTTCCTTCGTACAAAAACTTTTCAGATAAACCTTCGCCTTGCCAATATCCAGGAATACTTGCATACTCAAACGCTTTTTCAACAAACTCTTTCACAGTATGAGTTTCATCGCTGGATAAAATGTATTCTTTAGGTTCTTCTTGATTTAACATCATCCATATGCCTCTTACAAAATCTTCTGAATCTGACCAATCTCTTTTAGAGTTTAAATTCCCTAATTTCAAAGGTTCAAATTTTTCATTATTTGCTATTGAGGTGGCTATTTTTGCAACAGACTTAGTAATCTTTCTTGTTACAAATTCTTCTCCGCGCTTTAAACCTTCATGGTTAAATAAAATACTGTGTATGGCAAAAAGATCATATGATTCTCTGTAAACTTTGACAATATGCCTTGCTGCCGCTTTAGACGCTCCGTACGGGCTTCTTGGCTTTATTGGGTGCTTAATGTCTTGCGGAGAATAATCAACGTCTCCTAACTCCTCAGAGCTTCCTGCACTATAAAATCTACACTCTGGCTTGAACTTTCTGATTGCCTCAAGACATCTGATAACGCCGAGAGTATTTACATCAAACACTTGTAGTGGCATATCCCAGCTACAACCTACAAAAGAGTTCGCGCCAAAATTAATTAAATAATCTGGTTCAATTTCTTTTACAAGTTTGTTGATTGATACGTCGTCTGTGAGATCTCCATAAACTAAAGAAAATCTTTCGTCGTCTTTAAATTCTAAAATATTTGTTTCATTAACGTTTGATGTTCTGCGCATCATACCGTAAATTAATACATCTTCAGTATCAAGCAAATACTTTGCCATATTTGCTCCGTCTTGCCCTAAAATTCCTGTGATTAATACTTTTTTTAATTCCATAATGCTTCACTAACTGTTGGTAGGTTTTGTTTAAAAATTTCTTTACATGCCTCTGCAATCTCGCGGTGTTCTTTTTGTGTATTTTCTTCTATTCTTAAGTCGATATAGTGTGCCCAACTTCTTATGCTGCCTTTCATATACATAGTTGTTTCAACTGTGAGAGGTAATATCATTCGCGCAGACTCTTTTGCTACACCATCTTCAATTAAATTATTATATAAACTAATTCCTTTTGCTACATGCTCTCTAACTTTTGCTTGTAGTATTGAATTTTGATACTCGTCTGTGCTGCTTTGTCTATTTTTTGCAGCTTGCTTGCGTAGTTCTAGTTTTTCTAAAACTTGTGCTTGCGAGTATCTTTGGCTGAACTCTTGAAAAGAAAAGCTGCGATGTCTTAAAATTTGTGCTGCAATTGCCCTGGCAGTTTCGGTATTTAGTTGATTGTTTGGGTTTGAAACTCTCGCACAATACGCAATGATATCTTCTGGATTTTTAAGGTCTGAAAGAAAAGGCTGAGTAATTGATATTAAACTAACGTTCATGTGCTAGCTATTATACCAATTACCCAACTGATAGTCAATAATTTTCTACTACTTGCTTGCTATTTTTTTGAGTTCTTTATGTAGCTCAAAAATAATGAGCATTAGTTCTGCGTAAATACGCACGCCAATTGGGCCAAGAACCGCAGTTCCAATTCCAGCCATGAAATCAGCTGTAAATGCGGTGAATAGGCCAACGATAACTGCTAATACCATTCCGATATAAGACAGAATCTTAAGAACACCTGGAGTAATCATATACTCATAGTTTAAGAATGCTTTCATGCGGAATATTATAGCAGGTTGACAATATATGTCAAGTGTTATTCTCCTGGCTTGTTGCCATCAATAACTTTGTCGCGTTTATTGGCAAATTCTTTTCTAATTTCGACCATACGCTTGCGAACTTCTTCTCTGTGCTTTTTGGCCAATACTTCCCACTCTTTACGAGCAGCTCTCATTTTTTCGCGTAAAGCTTCTTTTTGCTCGTCTGTAGAATCTTTCCACTTTGACTTGTCAAAACCTAACTTGATTTTTTCAGAGGCTTTTTCAAAATCTTTTTTAAGCTCTTTTATTTTCTCGTCATTTCTGACTAGCTTGCCCCATGC
>LULH01000095.1_pt1 | contig 29061 bp, 29 predicted proteins | sample 728201 | NCBI WGS metagenome assembly LULH01 (sample SAMN03860294, study PRJNA289734) | marine metagenome | biome: seawater column; feature: ocean; material: water; isolation source: Red Sea water column Station 169 - depth 100m | place: Saudi Arabia: Red Sea | collected 2011-10-15 | depth 100 m
GCCCAAGATAGATTGACCACATCGTCGCCTAGCCTGAGGAACTTCTCAGCTTGGCTTCTATATCTGTTTCCAAGACTTCTCCGAGGATGCTGAAGGGACTCAGAAAGCGTACTATCTTCTTCCATCTTGATTACTCACAGTACAGATTCGAACGGGGTTCTGTCGGTACCGGGCTCAATCGTCGCGTCAAAACCTATCTTGCTAGTAGTACCATCTGGAGAGCGGCTCGGATCTAAACTAGATCCCTTTTGGTTTGATAGGATTAGCGTATCCTTGTCTGGCTGCCACCTGGTCATCAGGGCCCACTCAACTCTGGTTGAATTGGTTACGTCGATATCGGTATCAACTACGATTACTTGCTTCATTGACTTGTGGCCGTCAAGTGCAGCTTGTATGGCCCTCATGCTATCGCCGGAATTCTCAGGAATGATTTGAACCACAGAAGAGAGCCAACCACTCCCCCCGTCTGTTAGGTAAACATCTGTGCAGGTTACTACTTCTGAGACGGCTGTCTTGATAGTTGGAGCTCTGGGCATTCCCATCAAAGTCATGTGCTCCACTCCTGCCGGAATCAATGCATGGAATATCGGCTCGTTCCTGTGGTGTATTGAGTCATATTCTATCACTGGCTCCTGTCTGATGTCGTCGACGGTCCCTGTAATGTCTACATATGGGCCCTCATCATCCAATTTCGTCGTAATCCTTGCCTCCATGGCGTATTCCGATTCTGCTGGGACTTGAACCCCGTTTGGCAACTCCACCAGTCCCAGTTTAGCACCGTACAACCGCTCATGCAAAGCGGAAGCCACTCTTAATTCATCTATCGGCTCGTTGAATGACATTGCCGCTGCAAGTAAAACCAATGGATCAGGACCATTTACAACTGCAATGGGCACATCCTCATTGTTCTCAAAGGCCTGATCTGCCATTGTTCGGAGATGGCGGGGGACCAGTCTCACAGTAGTCCTATCCGGGCCTTTCAAGAGTTGCCTGTGAAATGAGGTATTCCTCTGCCCTCCGTATTGGGCGATGATAATTGACGAAGACTGGTACCTACCACCATCCTCCCTGTAGTGCCAGGGTATGGGGAGAACGGAGATGTCAGTATGCTCCATCCTGTTCTCCAATACCGGAGCCGAATCAGCCTCTAACAGAACAGTATCGGAGGGGTTCTCCATGGCCCATGAAAGTATGTCGATTAATTCTCCAGGCTCAACATTGAATGCCTCACAGAGCCTATGCCGAGTAAGTATGTTCGTGACTGCTCTTTGCCCAGGAGATTCTATAATTTCACTAAAAAGTAGAGGCTCGTTGCCCGAAGACTCAGAAGCAATTTTCATGTCATAATTCACACTAACTGGGTCTTTAACCGTTCGAATTCCATCAACAAGATCCCTGAATCCCATGTTTTACTCCGGACTACTAAGCCGCTTGAATGTTCGGCTCCTATTTTTGCAATGAGGGCCGATATTCATCACTGGCTACCCGTCAGTCTCATAAATGGACTGCAGGTCGCCGAGTCGTCATTTTGAGGTGTATTAATTGGGACGAGGCCTTTTCTCCGGTTCTAAGATGAAGTCTGATCGTAAGAGATACAGGTGGAAGGAGAGGAAGTTTAGGAATAGGCAGGCTAAGAGAAAACAGGGAGGAGTTCTGAAGCACGACCCCCTAAGAGGAAGCCCCCAAGCCAAGGGGATAGTCATCGAGAAAGTAGGATTCGAGGCCAAACAACCAAACTCAGCAATTAGGAAGGCAGTGAAAATCAGTCTTATTCGAACTGGAAACCGCCTAACTGCGTTTGCGCCCGGGGACGGGGCAATTTCATTCATCGACGAGCATGACGAAGTTATGGTTGAGGGAATTGGGGGCAGCAAGGGTAGATCCTACGGCGACCTCCCAGGAGTTAGATACAAAGTAATCAAGGTAAATGGGGTATCTCTTGATGAGATGGTCAGAGGAAGAAAGGAGAAGCCAGTACGCTGAGGTGTTTCTTATGGAAGAGGATATCGAAATTTCAGAAGCATCCGCTGTCACAGAGGAACCAGAATCTCCAATTGCTGGAATTGGAACTATGGTTTTTGGTAAGTGGGATGCGAGTGAGGTTGTGTGTAGCGATCCGGGCATTTCTAGATACGTGAATCTGAAGATGATAGGAGCGCCACACACAGGAGGACGTCATGCGAACGCATGGTTCGGGAAACAGGATCTCTCAGTAACTGAGAGGTTCATCAACAACCTCATGAGATCCGGAAAGAATAGCGGCAAGAAGCAGTACTGTGCAAAGTCTCTAGACGAAGCCTTCGACAGAATTCACGAAAAGAGCGGAGAAAATCCACTTCAGAAATTCATAGACGCAATTACAGAGGCGGCCCCATGCGAAGAGACCACCAGAGTAAGGATTGGTGCTGTAAGCCAACCAAAGGCCGTCGACTCCTCTCCCAGTAGGAGACTCGATGTTGCATTGAGGAACCTAGCAATAGGTGCCGCATCGGCAACTGTGAAGAGCAAAAAGTCACTCACAGAGGGGATAATCTCTGAACTTACTAAGGCCGCTGATGGAGACGTCAACTCCTTTGCCGTTGGGAAGAGACACGAGGTAGAGAGGATAGCTGCATCCGCTCGATAATATCAATCAACGAAACAACTCTGATTTTCTTCAATTCCACTCAATTGTCTTTATGAACCGTTTTCAGGTCGGAAATATAACTAGGTGAGGATATGGGTCGAAAGGAAGACAACATCAAGCGCGCTACTGAGGTTATGCACAACCGTGAACGAATCCGCAATCTCGCTATAGCTGCCCACATCGACCATGGAAAGACCACTCTTTCCGACAATCTGATCGCTGGAGCGGGGATGATGTCCGAAGAGCTTGCAGGAAAATCACGAGTATTGGACTTCGATGACCAAGAAAGCGCTCGAGGCATCACAATCAATGCTGCTAGCGCATCCATGGTGCACGGAGTAGATGGCGAAGACTATCTGATCAACCTAATTGATACCCCAGGTCACGTAGATTTCGGAGGTGACGTTACTAGGGCAATGAGGGCTGTGGATGGCTGCATCATTCTTACCTGCGCTGTAGAGGGAGCAATGCCTCAAACGGAGACCGTGGTAAGGCAGGCTCTGAAGGAGAAAGTTCGCCCAGTCCTATTCATAAACAAGGTAGACAGACTAATCAACGAACTACAGGTAACTCCTGAGGATATGATGGCTAGGTTCCAAAAGCAGATAATCAAGGTAAACGACCTGATTAGGACGTTTGCCCCAGAACAGCACAAGTCCGATTGGCAAGTTGACGTCGCGAAGGGAACGGTTGCTTTCGGTTCTGCATACCACAACTGGGGGATAACAGTTCCATTTATGCAAAAGACCGGAGTAAACTTTCCTGAGATTTTCGAATACTGTAACAACGAGCAACAGAAGGAGCTAGCCAAGAAGGCACCAGTTCACGAAGTTTTACTCGATATGGCAGTAGAAAAACTTCCATCTCCTTTGGTTGCTCAGGAATATAGGATCCCGAATATCTGGCAGGGCGATCTTGACTCGGAAGTTGGCAAGACCATGGTCAATTGCGATGCGGATGGGCCGCTTTCCCTCATGATAACTAAGATTTGGATGGATCCCCATGCAGGCGAGGTAGCAGTCGGAAGAGTGTATTCTGGGACAATAAAGCAAGGAGAGACAGTTTGGGCAAGTGGAGCCGGCAAAGCCGAGCGCGTTCAGCAGGTCAGTATGATGGTAGGCGGTGACAGGATCCAAGTTCCAGGGGTATCAGCAGGAAACATTGCTGCACTGACCGGGGTGAGGAGCGCTGCTGCAGGAGTCACAATTACAAGGGACAAGGACGAGACTCCATTCGAGGCAATCAGGCACTACTCAGAACCAGTTGTTACGGTGGCAATTGAACCAAAATCAATGAAGGATCTTCCCAAATTCATCGGAGCTCTACGAAGTTTGGCCAAATCGGATGCATCCCTATCTGTAGATACCAACCATGAGACTGGAGAGGCACTACTCTCTGGGATGGGGGAGCTTCACCTTGAGATTACTATTTATCGATTAGAGGAGGAACAGGGCATCAAGGTAAATCAGAGTAATCCGATAGTGGTTTACAGGGAGTCAATAGGGGCTGATAACAAGGGCAGGCCTTTCGAGGGTAAGTCTCCCAATAGACACAACAGATTCTACGTGGAGGTGGAGCAGCTTCCAGAGAACGTAATCACTGCTTTGAGAGAAGGCGATTTAGGAGACGGACCAGTTAGGAACAAGGATGCCAAGGAGGTCGGGAATAAGTTCGGCGAACTTGGAATGGATAAGGACCTGATGAGGAAGATATACGCGATAAATGCCACTACAGTCCTGGTCAATGATACGAAGGGTATTCAGAACCTGCATGAAACGAGGGAGCTTATCATAGAGGCATTCAACGACGTCTGCAAGAAGGGACCAATTGCCGACGAGCCACTGACAGGAGTCATGGTTAGGCTAGTAGACGCAAAGTTGCATGAGGATGCAATTCACAGGGGGCCCGCTCAGACTATTCCGGCAGTAAGGAATGCAATAAAAGGCGCCTTACTGAGGGCCGATTCGGTACTCTTCGAACCAATTCAGAAAATTCGTATCGATGCCCCTTCTGAGTGGGCCGGAGGGATTACCAGGCAGCTAATCACCCGAAGAGGCGTGATTGAAGATATGCCTGTCGAAAACGATGTTACATGTGTGATTGGTAAAATGCCGGTCGCCGAATCATTCGGATTCTCAAACGACATAAGGGCCGCAACTCAGGGAAGAGCCGTTTGGAATACTGAGAATGCTGGATATGACCAGGTCCCGCCAGAGCTTTTCCACAAGATAGTCGGCGATATTAGGCAGAGGAAGGGCCTCAAGGAAGAAATTCCAGGAGAGGCCCAATACACGGACTGATTAGCTTATTCTAATCAATTGGAAGTCAGTCAACTCCCTCAATACGGATAGAGAAGGTGACTCCTCGAGCTTGTCCAGGCACTCATGTGCGAGTGAATGGTGATGCATTGCTCTCTTCTTAGCGTAATCTATTGAACCGGAAGCTACCAGTTCCGAAACGGCTCTAGACAAATTCTCTTCACTACACCGTCCGGATCCGAATACATCATTGAAGTTGGTAAGATCAGAATCACTTTGCAACGCATGAATCGCAATGAGCGTCCTCTTCCCCTGGACGATGTCTGATCCAGCTGGTTTACCTAGTGTCTCGGTATCTCCAGTGATGTCAATCAAATCATCCATTAACTGGAAGCATAATCCCAGATTAAGGCCCCATTGCGCCATATTGGAAACTTCCTCATCGCTAGCCCCTGCGAGGATTGCCCCAGTTCTGGCACAGGTCTCAAACATAGCACTGGTCTTCCCCGCAATCATGGCTATGTATTCATCCTCAGTTACCTCCTCTCTGGCTTCGAACTCAATGTCTTCCTGTTGTCCTTCCGCGACCTTCCTTACCATTTCACCAATTGATCTAATCAGGTGCCCAAGCAGTTCATCAGGTACATCTTCTGACTCTGCTAGAATCTCGAATCCGACTGCGAGCATGGCGTCTCCAGCATTGATTGCAGTAGCATCATCGTACTCAACGTGAACAGCGTCTAACCCCCTCCTAATAGGGTCTTGATCGATAATGTCATCGTGAATCAATGTAAAATTGTGAATAATTTCTATCGATGCACCCAGCGTGTAGTGGCCATCATTTGCATTTCCCACTGCCTCTCCAACAAGCCTAGGCAGTATGGCTCGCAGCCTCTTTCCTCCTCCCTTGAATAGATGTGTCATTGCACCATGGAGGTTCTTCTGCTTCATCTTCGATAGACTAGACATAATCTCTCCCTCCACCTTATCCCTATGTCCAGAAAGAGCATCCAGCAACGTCTGACCGGGATTTACTGGACTGCCATCCATGTCTACTTCCCCACAATAAGTAATAACATCGTTTATGTCACTTGTGATAGATACAAAATCGCAATCGTTCGGAATTACATAATGTTGCCAAATTAGTCTGAACCACGGAGCAATCACTTGATCTTGCCATTTTCCTTGTCCATTCATCATCCTCTTGACTTCATCAGGTTCAGCCCAGAGAACCTCTGAAATTTCATTGAGATTATGGTCCACAGTCGCATCTGCACGAACCACCATGATGTGATCAATCTCCCTCTCTATCCAATCCTCGTTCCACCTGCAGGAGTATTCCATCCTTCCAACATGATGGAAAGTCCATTGATCAGTTTCATTTTGCGGGATTCCTAACTCCTGCCATAGTTTCCTTTTCGCGGCCGTTATGGCTCCCTCTGGACCGTTTTTCTCTGATTCTAGGTCAAGTGGATGACTGCAGCAACTATTAGCCCAAACACCTGGAAAAGTAATCTTCTCCGAGGCTCTCTTCTGAACCAGTAGTCTTCCTTCGGAGTCGAATATTAGAACGCTGAAAGCTCTATGCCTGCTGCCTTCATTTCTGTGGCAGTCTAGTTTTGTCTCAGAACCAATCACTCTGTCCTCTGAATCCACCAATAGGCACATCTCATCCATCATCTGTAACTGGGAGGAATCATGACCATCCAGATTAACTTCTCTCGTGGACATATTAATCAATCGGAAGGAGACGCGTATATGAAGACTCAATAGGGCAGAATCTTCGTACCTCTAGTTTCCCCGGTACTCAATAATTCTACGACTCTTTCAGGACATCGTCCATCTAATATCCATACCTCCTCAACATCTGATGCAATTTTCCTGGCCCTATCTATTTTCAGACCGATTCCGCCAGTAACATCGATTTCCGAGTAATGGGGACCTTCGATCTCCTCTTCTGCCCCCAATCTACTAATCAAACTAGATCCTTCCTGGTGGGGCGGTCCGCTCAAGACCCCCTCTGCATCTCCAATGAGGAAAATACAGTGTGATACCTCCAATTCTCTGGAAAGCCTCACCATCAAATCATCCCCGGAAAGTATTCCGAACTCCAACCGATCATTTGTATTCACAACATCTCCGAAGGTAATGGGGATGGGTGCCTCAACCACTCTTTCGAAATTTGCAATGTCACCTTGGAAATCCGATCCAGTACCAATCGCCCATTCCGAGGGAGGCAGACCCTCAGATTCTAATTCTGAGTCTGCAAGCTTATCAATCACCAATCCATTCAACTCTCTCATATCCGAACGTATTTCATCTACAATCATTCGCTGCTCTTCAGCAATCTTCTGATCCACTCCTTCCGATATTGACCATTCCTTTGCTAGTAAATGGCCGAAAGATCCCGCACCATGAACTATGACTATGGGCACACCCATCTCAACGACTGAGGATATTGAATCGGCGACCCTTTCCATAGAATCAGAATCAAACTTCTTCATTGAACCCTTGTCAGTAATCAGGCCCCCGCCCAGTTTTATTACAACCCTTGATGCCATTGACGATTGAATGTGGGGGGACTCGTATTCTAATATTTTCAAGTCAATACATACAGTTTAACCCTAATGCTCTATCCAATTGTTGTGGTCGACACATCCGAACTTGAAAGGTTTCAGAGATGGCTACAATCTGAATTAGCCAATGCATCTCTTATCGACGACAAGGATGACAGAGGACGTCGAACCCTCCAAATTGAGCTCGCTATTTCCGAGGTTGTTAGATACAGGGAGATTCTAAGCAGCCTAGATCAATCTCATGCTTCTCCATTCGTTCAGAGGGAGGAATCAGTACGCGTACAGAATAACTCTGAAGTGAAACCAGTTACCAAATCCGGAGTTTGCCACTCTTGCGGGGCTGAGAAACTGAGTGATTTGCAATTCTGCCCCGTTTGTGGTGAGTTCTGACTACTCTTCTTCAAACCAGGTCTCTCTTAATAGAGATAGCTCTGGGTCATCTTGACCAACTATTGAGAGATACTCGCCCGCGACACTCTCAGATAGGTAGACCGTTACTCCTGCATGCCAAATCGTTTCTCCAGAGGCAACCATCCTAGCAGTATCGACCTCAATTATCGAAGGATCATCGTGATGCACTCTTCCTGCCTCAGCGGCATGCCTGATCGACGCAGAAAGATGGACATGGGCCCTATCTCCCGGGCTTATCCCAATTTCAACTAGATTTCCTGCTTCCTCTGGAGCACAAGGATAGTATAGAGAATCCGGAATATGTGGGGCCTCAGCCAGTGCTGTCGACGCCTGCCACCATCTTTGAATTTCCTTACTATGTCTCTGACGTCTATCCAACCATTGATGTCCATTTCCAGATCGAACTTCTCAGGAGCATGTCTGAGAACTAGGGCTAGCTTTCTCGCCATCCCGTCCCTTTCTCTGGTACTCATGATGAACTTGCCTTCTGAGTTACATGCGGGACATAGGTCATCGTCTGAGAAGTATCCGTGTACCGGGCATTCCCTAATCATGATTAACGCCCGTTGAGGATTATTCAAGAACCCCTCGGTCGTTCAAAATTTATTGCTCTGGGAATCGTTATGGGGTCGCTACATGTCGGCACATCGTGAGTTCAGTAATTGTTGATTGGCGTCGAACCCCATTCAGTAGGTCCCACAAGGGGGAATTGTCTGAAGTTAGGCCCGATGAATTTGCCTCACAGGTGCTAGTTGAGCTGCTTAACAACCTAAACATCGATCCAGCCGAAATAGATGACGTGATAGTCGGCTGTGCATATCCGGAAGGAGAGCAGGGATACAATATTGGACGCTTAATGGCACTTATGTCGGGACTGCCTAAGGAGGCTCCTGGAGTAACAATAAACAGACTCTGCGGGTCTTCCATGCAGGCAATCATGTACGCATCGTCAAACATTTCTGCTGGCTGGGGGGAATGCTTCGTATGCGGTGGGATAGAATCAATGTCTCGTGTTAAGAGAAGGGGATTCAATTGGAGTCCACATCCAAAATTCGAAACTGATTTTCCGGAGGCCTACGTGAACATGGGCATCACTGCGGAGAATGTTGCAGAATTGTATGGGATATCCAGAACGGAACAGGAGGAATTTTCCCTCCTTTCCCATACAAAGTCATCAAACGCCGAAAAGTCGGGTAAATTCGCCGAGGAGATAGTCCCCATTGTTCACAACGATGTTCTAATCTCTAAAGATGGGTGTATCAGGTCGAATTCCTCTCTGGAATCAATGTCTCGTTTAGGTCCGGCCTTCATAGATGGGGGCACAGTAACTGCTGCTACCTCCTCTCCGCTAACAGATGGGGCCGTTTTTTCTGTTGTTTGCAGTGAAGATTTTGCCAGAAAAAATGAATTGCAACCAATGGCCAGAATTGTCTCTGCTGCAACTACGGGTTGTCCTCCCGAACTAATGGGTTTGGGCCCTGTTTCTTCTACCAGACTTGCTCTAGAAAGAGCAGGTTGGGACTCCAATGAAATTGACGTCTTCGAATTGAATGAGGCCTTTTCCTCACAGAGTATTGCTTGCATCAGGGAACTAGGATTAAATCCAGAAATAGTCAATATCGATGGAGGCGCTTTGTCCATAGGACACCCATTGGGCGCTTCTGGAGCCAGGATTGCCTGTAAGGCTGCCAGCATATTGTCTAGGGAAGGGGGGAAGAAGGCCCTTGCGTCTATGTGTATTGGCGGGGGCATGGGTATCTCAATTGCCATGGAGTCACTTTAGCCAAGCATCGACGACCTCATGAATGAACATCCAATAGGGAAGTCATGAGCGAGGATACCGGAGTCTCAGTAATCGGGGACAGCTTGGAAGGGAAGAGGGTCATCTTGGCAGTTTCCGGTGGAATTGCCGCCACAGAGTCCGTCAAGCTCGCTAGAGAACTAAGGAGACATGGCGCAGAAGTATTCCCGATGATGACTAAGTCCGCAGAGAAAGTAATCACTCCGCTTGCTCTGTCATGGGGATCCGGGATCGACGTAGTGACTGATTGGGAGTCAGAAATGTCCCAACTTGGAGGGTTCGATGGATTGATCCTGGCCCCAGCAACCAGGAATACCATTGCTAAGTTCGTTCATGGAATCATTGACTCCCCGATAATGATGGCAATCTCCGCAGCATCTGGAAGTGAAATACCAATTCTGTTTGTTCCATCGATGCATAACGATCTTTTCCAGGACAAGGTTACTGATGATCTACTATCTGAATCAGCCAATCGGGGCGTGGAAATAATGATCGAAGAACCCCAAGAGGGTAAGAGGAAGCAGCCTGATCATGTAGAGATAGTCGCGACATTCTGTAATTTAGTAAACCGGAGTATTGCGAGTAGGAAGAGAGTAGTAATTACTCTCGGTGCGAATGCGGCTCCAATTGACTCGATAAGGAAAATTGTGAATACGTCTTCAGGAAATACAGGCTGGTCAATTGCCGAGTACCTGCACAGAATGGGTCATGACGTAGTATGTGTTTCCGGAATAACTAGTAGAAAACCAACATTTAGTTTGCCAGATATTAGAATCGCCGAGTCACCAGATTCGATGCTGGAGGAATCTATTCTTGTCGCTAACTCTGAAAAAAAACCAGAATTTTGGATTCATGCAGCAGCTATTCTGGATTATTCCCCTGAACCGATTTCTGATAAATTCCCTAGTAATTCTGGAGATTGGGAAATCACACTCAAGCCTACTTTGAAGCATCTTAAGGAATTAAAGGAGCATACAATCGGATCCAAAAGAATTGCATTCAAACTGGAGGTAACCGGAGCAGAGGACTCTCTGATTAGCAAATCAATAGACTTGATATCCGAAAACGAACTACTAGCAGTAGTGGCAAATATGCTGACTGATGTCCAAGGAAAATCCAACTCTAGGTGTAGAATTGTATTTTCGGATGGAAGGGTTTCGGAAATCAGTGACATTGATGATTTATGCGTAGAAATCGAGAGAATCGTCACGTCTTATTGACGTAACTTAAATCGAATAATTCAAGCCAACTATCAAGGAGCGCATGAATGTGTCAGGACCTTCTAGGGCTAAGCGGGGAATTCCTCCAAAATCCGAATTTAACAAGTGGTACCCTGCAATAGTCGAAATTGCCGATCTGGTAGACAAGCGGTATCCGATAAAAGGTATGGATGTCTGGAAGCCATACGGACTAACCGCAATGGGACTAATTGACTCACTTGCTAGAAGGGAGATGTCCAGGACAGGACATCACGAGTATCGCTTCCCACTACTAGTTCCAGAGGATCTTCTCGACAAGGAAAACAAACTTGTCTCTATCTTGAAGGCAGCACGCGAATCAGGCGTCGATCCGTCAGAACTGAGATTCGACGAAGAAGCTTCGGGATTCAAGAAAGAAGTGTACTGGGTTACTCACGGAGGAGAGAATAAGCTAGAGATGCCGATGTTTCTCAGACCTACATCTGAGACCCCCATGTACACCATGTTCTCACTTTGGGTAAGGAGTCATGCCGATCTCCCACTGAAGACATTCCAAATCGTCAATACCTTCAGGTATGAGACAAAGCAAACTCGCTCTTTCATCAGGGTCAGGGAGATTCACTTCTTTGAGGCACATACTGTGCATGCTGACCAAACTGGTGCAGACGAGCAGATAGAAGAAGATGCTGAGATGGTTCAGAGAATAATGCACGATTTGTGCCTGCCCTCTTTGGTCTCAAAGAGACCAGTTTGGGATACCTTTCCCGGTGCATGGTACACAAAGGCCGCGGACGTTGTAATGCCCAACGGCAGAACACTTCAGGTAGCAACTTATCACCATTACAAGGATCAGTGGGCGAACGCATTCGATCTTTCTTATGAAGACCCCGAGGGGAACACAAAGCCCTGTCATCAAACTACATTCGGAATGTCCGAGAGGCTTCTAGGAGCTGTGGTTGGCATGCATGGTGACGATAAGGGTCTGATCCTACCTCCTGCCATAGCTCCTATCCAAGTGGTAGTTATGCCTATTGCTGCACATGCAGACAGCAATGTGGAACCGGCAGCGCGAGCACTGGCGGAACGCCTTTCCGCATCTGGAATTAGGGTAGAACTAGACACTAGGGACGTTCGCCCAGGTGTGAAACACTATGACTGGGAGATAAAGGGAGTGCCAATCAGAATAGAGCTGGGACCTAGGGACTTGTCCGCGGGGAAGTTTGTCCTCACTCTGAGAACGGGTTCCAAGTCTGAGATTAGTATAGATGAAGCCGAGAAATCAGTATTAGAGTCACTTGAAGGATTGGCAGAGGATCTACGCCAGAGAGCAAAATCTCTGGTTTCCGATAAAGTGCAGCCTTTCCCCTTCGATAATCTGGATTATGATGCATCCCAAGAATCTTCTATTGAAAGTGGGATCGTATACCAGATAGCATTCGAAGGAAATGACTCGGATGCAGAATTTCTAGAAAAGAAGACAGGCCTGACTCTACTGGGCGAATGCGATGATGAATTTCCCGAAGAAAGGAATTGCCTAATTACAGGAAAGGCGACAAAAAAGAAGCAGCATATAGCCAGAATGTACTAGACTACTTTTTGAGAAATAAGCCTGCAATCGCAATAACTGTGAAAAAAGAAAGAATCAGCAAGTCACCAAGTAAGGGTTCTGTCATCGGTTTTACCCATGTTTCTATCTGGTGAAGGCCATCCCACGTGTAACCCTTGGTCCAGACAACCTTGGTCTGTGAGTAGTCTTCACTACATATCTGCCTCATGTTTGCGATTCCAGTAGAGCATAATATTGCCCCAACCCCGATAACCATGTTGAAGATTGTACCAGCTAATCCACAGAAACCGAAAAACACCAATCCCCATCGCCTAGATTTCCTATCGGCCCCTACTTTCAAGTCAGGCAGGTCGGGGATAAAATCAGGAAGGCTGATGTCATCAGAAATCAGTCCGAAATCAACTTCCTCAGAGGCTTCACCTATCTCCGGGGCATGGACCCCCATCTCCTCTAATGCTTCACTCCCGTAAATCCTCTCTGCCATAGAGTACAGTTCCGGATCTTGCTCGATCTCTACCGGATCGATATCCCCCTCGAGTAATCTTCTGACTGCGTCGCTATCAGGCATCTATGTTGGTGACGGATTGAGGCCCCTATCAAATGAACCCATACTTGTCGATCAGGACCATTATTTCCTACTAATTGCTCTTCTTGCGGCCTCGCAGATTCCAGTTTCATTCAAACCCATCAATTCCATCAGTTCCGAAGAGCCACCACTCTGTCCAAAATTATCTCTAACCCCGACCATCTCCAAGGGAGCCGAGGTATTGGTCGAAAGCCACTCTGAAAGAGCACCTCCCAAACCACCAATCACAGAGTGGTCCTCGGCCGTGACAAATGCTCCGCAGGATTCTGATAGTTTTGCGATTAGTTCCACGTCCAGCGGCTTGATTGTATGCATATCGACCACGGTACAGCTAATGCCCTCACTCGAGAGAGCTTCTGCAGCAGAGATAGCGACTCCGACCATTACCCCACATGAGATGATTGCCAAGTCGCCTCCTTCTCTGAGAACTGAACCAGATCCAATTCTCAATTTTGAACCATCTTCGTACATTCTTGGGACCTTATTCCTAGCTGTCCTCATGTATGACGGGCCATTCAAATCAATTAGTTGAGCGGTTAACTCCTCCGCTGAAATATCGTCACAGGGATGAATCACAGTCATTTTCGGAATTGTTCTGTAAATGGCTAGATCCTCTATTGACTGAGCACTGCTACCATCTGTACCAGTATGGATTCCGCCATGGCTACCACAGATATGTACGGGGAGACCAGGACGAGCAATCCCGTTACGAACTTGCTCGAAAGCCCTTTCTGTGAATATCGCGAATGTGCTAGCAAACGGGATTTTCCCTGAAGACGCCATACCAGCTGCAACAAGCATCATATTCTGCTCTGCAATACCCAATGAAACAGTTCTGTCTGGATATTCGTCACGAAAGTGGCATGATTTAGTCGATTTCCCCAGATCAGCCTCTAACACAACCACACGAGGGTCTTCTGCAATTCGTAGAAGACCCTTCCCATATCCATCTCTGGATGCCCCTCCAGATGAAGGCGCACTCATGATAACTCCTCCAATGCAATTCGCAATTCTTCATCATCCGGGGCTTTTCCATGGAAGGATGGATTGTTCTCCATGAATGAAACACCATTTCCTTTGATAGTATTCGCCACAATAGCAACAGGGCCCCCATCTTCGCTGTTAGCCCAATCTACTACATCAACCAAAGAAGACATATCATGGCCATCTACTTCCTTGACCGTCCAACCAAAAGATCGAAACTTCTCGCCAATATCTCCAATTTCCATCTGTACATCCATGAAGTCATCATTCTGAATCCTGTTGCGATCCACAATTACCCTAAGGTTGGATGCATTGTGGTAGTTCGCTGCCATAGCGGCTTCCCATATCTGACCTTCTTGAGTTTCTCCGTCTCCCAACATTACCCAGATTCTTCTGTCGCTTGAATCCATTTTGGCGGAAAGAGCGCATCCGAGACCGAATGACAAACCCATTCCCAGACTTCCTGCAGAGAAATCCACTCCCTTGGTCCAATTCATATCGACGTGACCTTGGCAAACAGAACCAAGTGTCCTGAATCCCATGATATCGTCCTCATCAAGGACTCCCATTTGGTGTAGAATGGAATACATAGCAGGACTTGCATGACCTTTGCTCATGATGAATCTATCACGATCTTCCCAATCGGGATTGTTTGTATCAAAACGAAGACATGTTCCATAAATTGCGACCATACAGTCTATCGCCGAAAGTGACCCTCCGGGGTGTCCAGCTTTTGCTGCATGCGTCATTTTAACAATGTCAACCCTACATCTCCTAGCCATTTCCTCGAGCTCACTAACATCTACCTCGGTACCGTCTCCCATGTGCAAAAGTGGCGCGTCAGGGCTATTGATGGTTTTCAATGAGAATTTTTGTTTAACCATCCAGTAGAGTGATTCAAATCATACCATTAGTTCGCACATTCGTGAATTCGGACTTCTCAGGCTCTGAGCGTAATTGGCGTGAAGAACTATCAAGAATGTCAATTCCAATTTCAGTCAAAAATGACGTTTTACTTAGCAAAACCCTTCACAGTTTAATCAATGACGGACGAGTATCTTGTGAGCTGGGAGAGGAATTGCATACTAACGCCTCACTGCCAGGACTGACCGCTCTAGCGATGATGATCAAAAAGTCAAGGTTTGGAGATAGTGTATTCTTCAATGAAAACCTCCATGTAAATACAACGAATGTCTGCACTCTTGCATGTAGATTCTGCGCTTTCAGAAAGGGTCCAAGGCACAGAGATGCATATTCTCTTACTCCCGAAGAGTTCGTATCCAGGATAGAACCATTCGAAGGGAAAATCGACGAGGTGCATGCAGTGGGGGGACTCCACCCAGATTGGAACATAGATCACTATTCAGAGATTTATCGAATTACTAAGCAGAGGTTTCCTGGAATAAGCATCAAGTCATTAACTGCCGTCGAAGTAAAGCATATTGCATCTAAATCTGGATTGGGAGTTTTGGAGACACTGACTATTCTGAGAGACTCAGGCCTCGACTCCCTGCCGGGAGGAGGAGCAGAGATTCTCGTCGATACTATCAGGGATCGTATTTGTATGGGTAAGGAGAAGTCCTCCGAATACTTGGAAATTCACGGCATTGCACATGAATTAGGAATCCCAACAAATTGCACCATGCTTTTCGGAACCATTGAAACAATCCAAGATCGCATCACTCACCTGAACAAACTGAGAGAACAGCAAGACTCCTCTGGAGGATTCCAGTGTTTCGTACCATATCCATTCCTGAAGGATAATACAAGATTACCAGAGGCGCGACTAGCTTCTGGCGAGGAAGTGATCCGAATAATTTCTCTTTCTAGGATAATGCTGGACAATATCCCGCACATCAAGGCTTACAGGATGAATATCGGAGATCATCTTTCGACAATTGCAATCAACTCCGGAGCAGATGACATAGACGGAACTGTTGGTCACGAGGAAATAATGCATGTTGCAGGTAGTACTACAAATTTGAACTACGACTCACACAAGCTAGGAAATCTCATTGTCTCTGCAGGTCAGAATCCTGTAAAGAGAGACTCCACATATACGCGATTCGAGCCTTTGGAAATTAAACCAAAAAGAGAAGGCAAACTACTTCCAATAATGGGTCAGTGAACCTATGTCATGGGATGGAGTTCTTGGCAGAGTTTCGTTCATCAACTGTGATCCTGTTTTCCACACGATTCCTGACAGCTGGAAGGTTCTCTCCGCACCTCCGTCTTGGTTGACTGGTCATCTTCTACGTAGAGACTGCATCACTGCTCCAATTCCAACAGCCGACTATGCATCCAATGTCGGAAAACTTAGTCTTATCAGGGATATAGGAATAGTAGGTCGTGAGTCTGTTGGTTCGGTTCTTCTATTCGGAAATAGGCCTATTGAGACAATGAGGGACATCGCATTGCCCTCAGACTCCTCGACGTCCAATATGCTGATGAGATGGATACTAAAGCAGAGGGGGCTCGATCCAAAATATGTCAAAATGGGTCCTGATATGGACTCTATGCTTGATGAATGTGATGGAGCACTAATAATTGGAGATCGAGCAATAGCTGCTGCCATACATAATCCTGAGTTAGTTAGGATGGACCTCGGTAGAGAATGGGCGGAGATAACTGGTCTGCCAATGGTCTTCGGGGTATTCGCTGCCAGGAAAGACTCCAACGACCACTCAATAAGCAGGGCAAGAGAATTGATGCTAAGCAATTACAACATTTTTCTTGAACAAGAGGAAGTAAGGAATATTGTTATTTCAGACGCTTCGAAGAAGGTCAGCCTTTCTATCGAAAGAGTGAGCGAATACTATGCCAATGAAGTCTCTAACCTACTCAGTCCAGAGTCAATCAGAGGTTTGATGGTCTTCCTAGAGGAAGTTTGTGAGGTAGAATCCAATCCGCACTGGTTCGACCACTTTTAGTCAGAGTACTCGAGCTTCTTGCTAGATACCCAGTTTAGGAGGTCTATGGCTACTTCGCAGGATTCTGCCACTACCACCTCTTCGTCCGATGCAAACTTTTCCAGCGTACTCATGGCAATCCTGTTGCCAATAGCGCCCAAGGCCTCTGCTGCCTCATGCCTTACCATTACATCTTCCTCCAAATCCTCTAGCCTTTCAATCAGGTGAGGGACTGCATTATCATCCTGCATTTGCCCTAAAACATAAGCAATCTCGTGCTTTAGTAAAGCAGACGAAGAGCCAAACGCGTCTGCCAACGAGTCCACAGCGGGCTTGCCTCCGATATTCCTCAATGCGAAGAGAGCCCTCATCCTCTGAAACATCTTCTCGCCCTCGTCGCACAAGGTATCTCGCAGTTTCTCCACGTTTTCGTCATTACTAGCAGGAGGGGCCGGATCGACCGATCCAAACTCGCTAACTTCGGGCCTTTCAGTCATGCTCCTCAGCTCCAATGAACTTCAGACTACTAGCATCGAAATCACTCCTAACTAGGCCGAGCCCCACTCCCCTCTCCAGAAACATTCGAACAGCCCTGCGGCCATCTTTACCATAGTCTATCGTTCGTCTGTTTACGTACATCTTCACGAACTCCTCGTTGGTGTCCTCGTCTATACCCCTTCCCCACTTTATTGCATCTTTTAGTGCATCCTTGGGATTTTCCAGTGAGAACTCGATACTTCTTTTGATATCGTCACAAACTAGTTCACACATGGACTCTCCGAGATCCTTCCTCACTATATTCCCGCCCAATGGGAGGGGCAGACCAGTCTCCTTGTTCCACCAGACGCCCAAATCTAAAACCATGAAAGCGCCTTCGTCAGACCATGTCAACTGGCCCTCGTGGATGATTACCCCAGAGTCATACTTTCCATCCAATACCCCGGGAAGGATTTGGTCGAATGGGACCTCCACCACATCTACTTCTCCCAATGCTAGCACGAGAGCGAGATAGGAACTCGTGCTCTTTCCTGGTACTGCAATCACTGACCTATTAGCTTCTTCAACACTCATTTCATCTTTGGAAATTAAGATTGGCCCATACCCCTCGCCCATTGAGGCGCCACAGTTCATGAGATAGTAAGAATCAGCAATCTTAGGATAGGAGTGAATGCTTACGGCGGATACTTCGAAACTGCCCATCTCGGCCTCTCTATTCAGGGTGTCAATATCAACTAGAACGTGCTCATACGTTCTGTTACCTGTGTCAATTGCTCCATTTGTCAATGCATGGAACATGAAAGCATCATCAGGATCCGGGGAGTGCCCAATTCTGATGGTCACTGCGTCATCGTTCACGTTCAATGCGTCGTGATTCAGTTGAAATGCGTTTTGATTCGTGCTCCTCCGCGTAATAATGAAATGGACAACTACGCAGGGGGCATTATGCCTGACCCATCTAAGCTTTCAACTGCCTCCGGACAACTCGGTCCGGTATGCGCAATTACGGGCAAGGCCCTGAAGTTCTCAGAGGCAATCGTTCTAGACGATGAGTATGTTTGCTGGGAAGCCTACATCGAAGCTACAGGAGCCTCACCATCAACAGACGGTAAGGAAGTAGGCGGACTTAAACTGGGCTAATTGAAAACTTATGGCCCTAGCCCCCTGTTTTGCCTCATGGCCGGAGGCTGGAGTAGATTCGCACTCCGATTTTCCGAGTATTACGACTCCATATCTCCAGACTCGATTTGGACGCCACCGAGGTTGAGGAACAGGGAGTGGATGTTCATCCCATGGGGGGGTGCTCCGCCTGATAGGCATCGCGCATTCCCCGACAAGACTTCACTTCATTCTTATCTCAGAACAAGAGCGCCACACTCATGCTTCCACAGCACCGCTTACTACGAAGATCCCTCCAAGGGCAAGATGGTAGAGAAGGGATGGTTGGGTGCAGATCTGATTTTTGACCTCGATGGGGACCATCTTCCTGGAGTTTCGGACAACGACTTTCCAGCAATGATCGATGTCATCCAGGGACAAGCCTGGAGACTATGGAACGAATTTCTGGAACCGGAATTCGGATTCAAGCAAAAATACGCACAATTCACATTTTCCGGGCATCGCGGATTTCATATCCATCTGAGAGATCCTTCATTGTTACACTTAGACTCGAACGCACGAAGGGAGATCGTGAACTACATCAGGGGAGAGGGAATAGATATCCAATCGACCATCAATGCGGACTCTGGTTGGGGTAAAAGAGCCATTGATGGAATCGACTCCACATTGGGACAACTTTCTCAGATATCCTCTGGAAAGGAAGGAAAGAAGCATACACTGGATCAACTCCACGAGATAATAAAGACCAGATCCAAATCACCTAATGTCAATCTCAAGTCCTCAAGCAGAGCTAGCATCGAGGAATTGGCTCAGTTATCGGACGGGAGGGATGAATACGGCCTCGATAGGATCTCTAGGCTGAAAGATGATCCATCCTTGGAGGTTTTCGGCAAACTCACTCCCTTATTTTGGGAGCTTGTCAAGGGAGACTCATCCGTAGTAATCGGGACAGCTGGTGAGACCGACGAAGTAGTAACTGTAGACACAAAGCGAGTGATTAGATGGGTCGGTAGCCTTCATGGGAAATCCGGGCTGAAAGTTACTGAATTACCACTCAATCGCTTAGATCCAGACTCGAGCAATTGTTTCGACCCACTAGAAGAGGCCGTCGTCTTCACAGGAGGCTCTGTGAAGGTACGAATACTTGCAGATGATGTATGTGCGAGGATATCCGGAGAACAAATAGAGCCATCACTAGGCGACGAACTCGTTGTCACGGAGTCAATGGCTATGTTCCTGTGCCTGAAAGGATGGGCAGAGATATGCAAATAGTCCGTTTCACCGCATCTATGCATTAATTGACTCATCGAGTTTACGAATACGGAGAATATTGAATAGTGGTGAACTGCGGAATGACTCCGTGATTGACCCTTTAGACGATGTAGAAGACGACTCCGATGGGTCTTCTGATGTCTTGCCGCCGCCGCCTCCAGGAATTTCAATGCCGCCTCCACTGCCCGATTCGGAGCTCCCAGAGATACCCCCACTTCCACTTGATCCTCCTGGGCCTAAGTTCGGCTTCTCACCAGAGCAATCTTCCGACGGAGACCTACTAGACGCGGCAAGCTCCCTTTCATCACCTGTCGAATCTTCAACTACAGACGACTCTTCGGATTTCAAATCAGTGTGGAACAGGAGAAAGTCCAATGATCCTTCCATTTCTAGCAACTCCAGAGATAGCATATACAATAGGATTGAAAGAATCTCTACAGGAAAGGGCGACTCCCTAATGGAAAGGTACGCTGATAGGTTTGGTTCCGACCTAGATAGAGAGATCATCGTTCTAAGGAAGAAAGACCAGGACGATCTTGCTACGATAAAGCCTACAGTTGAGGTTATATCTGGATCCGCTAACAACGAGATGGCTCTGGATGAATTCATTGAGGCAATGGAAGACTCGGATTTCATCGGTAGAGTTTCCGAGAAAACAGGGGTTTCCGTAGAGAAGATAGGCGAATTAGATATGGATTCTATGAAGTCATTTTTCGAACAAGCAGATATAGACAACTCGGGTACTCTAGACTTTGACGAGTTCGTGAATGGCATCATTCAGAGCTTCCGAAGTTATGACGAGGATTTCTCTCATTTCTTCACGGTAGTCAACGGATTACTCGGAGAATTGCCAGATGAGAAAACTAGTGAATTCATTTCATCAGATGGTTTTGAGATGTTCAAGACCGTCGGTGAAGACCCCCTGTCCACAGATTCGGATACCAGAGGGCAGTTCTTCACGATGGTTAATGAACTGCTTGTCGACCTGCCTGAAGCAGTTATGAAGTCATTCACCGAATCTCAGGACTTTGAGTTGTACAAGGTGATTGCAGAAAGGTATGGTGGTTGATTGGGACTACTGGAGAAGGCTGGACAGATAGAGGGCGACAAAACCTCTGCCGAGAAGCCAAAGGTAGCCGAGCCTGAGAGTGTAAAAGAGGCACCAGAAGCCGTTGCTCAGCCTGAGCCTGTCAAGACCAAGAAGGAAAAGAGGAGTAGAAGGAAGAAGGCCAGGAAACCTAGGGAGAAGAAGGTAAGGGCACCGAAAGTTTTGCCCGAGGACTCTGAGCCTGCTTCTCCAACGCAGTTCAGGATCAGAAAGTACTCCGACTTCCTAGTTTCCTGGGGGTGGACCATGCCGCTGGTAGCTTTCACCGCATGGGGTAATGATTTCCAGCCTACTATTTTCGTTCTCGCTGGATTGGGCCTGATAGCATTCAACCTAGGGTTCATGCCTTATTCCACAGGCAGGACTACTGGCAACTGGATCACCCGTACGACGTACATCAACACGAAGGGCGAGAAGCCCCACCAATCGTTTGTTTTCCTTAAGGGCATGACATTCCCACTAGTTATTCTCGGCATTATGGCCATTCTTACAGCCACAGCCACTGGGTTGTCAGAGAGTGCAGGGAAGATACAGCTAGCTCTTGGACTGTTCTTCCTCCTCCCTCCCCTGCTAGACTACCTGTTCTACAGATTCAAGAGCGATGATCTTGGACTATGGGATACCCTATTCGGTGGTGTGTGGCTTGTCAAGACTGCAAAGACGGCCGAGTCGAAGGGCTGGCTGAAGAGGCTAGAGCAACTAGGAGACTATACCGAGGCTCAGGGATGGTTGTCGGACGGCGACTCGAAGGAGTCCTCTGACTGATTCGAATCTCTTCTACTCTGACTCGGAGTCATATCTTCTCTTGGCTAGCTCTCTCATATCCTCGTGTAGCACACCGTCGTCTATAGCATCCTGATCCGACTCGTCAACAATCTCGACTCCTAGTAGAGTCTCTATAATGTCCTCCATAGTTACCAATCCAGCGGTACCGCCGAACTGATCCTTGGCGACCAGCAGCTGCTCCTTGTTCTCTAGTAGAATGTCAAGGGCCCTGTCCACAGAGGTATCTACATCGCAAGTCACAACTTCTCGACAAATCTGTGACATCTTGGTATCGAATTCGTCATCAGCGGCTCTTCTGAGAATCTCGCTACGAAGAACTAGACCTACCATTTCATCGACATTATCCTCGTACACAGGCATCCTGCCATGAGTCATAATGGGAATCCTCTCCATCACCTCTCTGACAGATTCAGTGGCCCTAGCAGAGGTAATTACAACTCTAGGAGTCATGATTTCTGTCACTTTCATCTCTCTTAGCCTCAACAGATTCTGAATAACTGCCTCCTCGTCTTCCTCAATTACGTCCGACTCCTCAGCAATATCTGCTAGTACGGATAGCTCCGTCCGGGTCACTGTCTCCGTCTCGACCTGGGGGAATGGAGCCCTCATTACCTCAATGATTACCACGATAGGCCATAGTATCCACATCAACCCTCTAAGTACATGGTAGGAGGTTACTGTAAGCCTTCTCCAATACAGAGCGCCGATGGTCTTTGGCAGAATCTCGCTTAGCAGAAGTATTGCTATGGTAAGTATTGCGGCCGAACCGGCTATTACATACTCTCCTTCGAAATTGTTCTCAACCTCTGAACCAACTCCAAGAGCTCCGACTGTATGGGCTATTGTGTTCAGAGTGAGTATTGCTGTCAACGGTCCCTCTGGGTCCTCTTTCCATTTGGACCATGTCGCGCTTACTTTCGCGTGTGTGTCCTTCAATGCAACGATATGTCCATGAGAGGTGGACAGTAGTACTGCCTCAAGAATACTGCAAAGAAAAGAGGCTCCTAACGCCAGAACGGCGTATGCAATCATCAAAGTATAGTCAGCCAATTCTTATGCCTCTTGGAGATTCTGAGGCAACGAGAAAGGTCCAGTTTGGTTCTCCACAGCGTTTACTCCGGTCTCCTCCGGGCGAACATGACATAAATATCTAACTTGACGGGGCAATGGCGAGCTGTCATGGACTACGTTGCAATTTTCATGGCATGGCCATATGCAAACGGTCCACTCCATCTAGGTCACGTTGCAGGAAACTGCCTCCCTGCAGATATCCAGTATAGGTATGAGAGAGCCAGAGGTAGACGGGTACTGATGTGCAGCGGTTCGGACGAGCACGGGACGCCAATCACGATAACTGCTGATGAGATGGGAGTTAGTCCACAGGAGGTTGTGGACAAATATCACCGAATAAACACGCAGGCATTAGCAGATCTCGGGTGCTCGTGGGTAAACACAGTTGATTCAAGGGGCATCGAGTATGGGGGAGCCCTTTACAATAGGACATCAGATGAAATGCACAAGGAAATCGTCCACGAAGTTTTCACGAATCTGATGGACTCGGGATTCCTCGAAAAGATGACTATGCAGCAGTACTGTTCAGTTTCTCAGGAAGGAGAAGTCAGATTTCTTCCTGACAGATATGTGGAGGGCCAGTGCCCAGAATGCTCAGAGGATGGAGCAAGGGGTGACCAGTGCGACTCCTGCGGTGCAACATACGAAGCCCATGAGCTGGTCAATCCGAAATCCAAGCTCGATCCAGAATCTGACATAGAGGTCAGGGACACGGAACACTTTTTCTTGCGCCTTAACGACTTCCAGAGCTCTCTGAGCCTCCATTCGTCGGAGAAGCAGAAGGTTTGGAAGCCGAACGTGAGGGCCATGTCGAAGAATTGGCTCGACATGGGCCTCCGGCCACGTGCAGTTACTAGAGATATTGAATGGGGGATCACCATCCCGCTTGAAGGTGAAGATTGGCAATCCAAAAGGGTCTATGTTTGGTTCGAGGCAGTACAGGGATACTACTCATGCGCACGAATCTGGGCTTCTAGGATTGCCAGTACTGCAGGGCATCCAGATGGCGAGGACGCCTGGAAGAATTGGTGGCAAGTTTCCGAGTCTGGAGAATCGCCCAGGCACATCTACTTCATGGGCAAGGACAACATCCCATTCCATACAATCATCTGGCCTGCGATAATAATGGGATTGAACGCCTCAAAATCATCAGAAGTTTCACATTTGCCTGGGCCAGGGGATCTAGTACTCGAGGAAAACGTCTCTGCCAACGAATATCTGATGCTGCAGGGGGGCCAATTCAGCAAGAGTAGGAAGCACGCCGTTTGGCTACCATCATACCTAGAGCAGTACGATGCAGACTCGTTGAGGTATTACCTATCGATAAACATGCCAGAGACTCATGATACGGACTTCAGGTGGGACGAATACGTCGATAGGGTGAACAACGAATTGATAGGAACCTACGGGAATTTCGTCCATAGGGTAATGACACTAACTCACAGGTTGGAATGCGATGAAGGAAACCCGCTTTCGAAATATGACCGCTTCTCCGATCACAGCAAGACCCTGCAGGAGGTCGACAATCAGATCTCTAGCGCTATTGAGTCAATGGAGAAGCAGAGGTTCAAAGAGGCTCTTCGTAGCATCATGGGGATCGCTCAGATTGGAAACTCGCTACTCCAGGAAGCAGCCCCTTGGAAGTACATTAACGAAGACGAATCCGATGAGAGGAGCTCATCCTTGTCCTCGCTATCACTTTCATGGAGGATTTGCTCATGTCTCGCAGTCTGCATGAGGCCATTCATACCGTTTTCATCTGACAGACTATGGGGAATGCTAGGAAACCAGAATGACATAGACAACGTACTTTGGGAGGATTCGATGGATGTGGGAACTAACCTCTTCTGGAATCAGGAAACCCCTGAACCACTTTTCTCCAGACTCGAACTAGACGAGATTCTCGAGCGAGAGAACTCCCTCATCGACAGCAAGGACAATGACGAATCACCCCTCCCCAATGACGGGGGCGGTTACATCGACTTCGAAGATTTCATGAAAGTAGAGATGCGAACGGGGAGAATCGTCTCTGTGGATGACCACCCCAATGCGGACAAACTCTTCGTAATCACAATCGATGAAGGCTCCGACTCAACCAGAACTGTTTGCGCGGGTCTGAAGGGGCATTACGAGCCATCCGATCTGGAGGGTCTGAACGTTGTATTCGTAGCCAATCTAGAGCCTAGGAAACTCAGGGGCGTAATGTCCGAGGGAATGATACTTGCTGCAGACGACGGCGAAGGCGGGGTCAAGGTCCTAACTACAGAGGGCGATATCCTATCGGGTTCAAGGGTGAGGTAGTCAGACAACTCTCCTGCCTATTACCGTAGATGATGCCAAAATACTCGATATTGCCACTAAGAGTCCGAATCCCGGTGTGAATACTCCTCCAGTCGGCATTCCCGCCCACGAGTCGTAGAACATGAACTGGAAGTCTCTGTCCCTATACTCATCATCGTCATCGCAGGGGTCGATTACCTTCTCAGTCCTAGAAATCGAATAGGCATCGCCTGCAGACGTATACCCGTCGTTATCGTTGTCGGACCATGATAGCGTCCATTGGTAGCACTGGTCGGTGTAAGTCGACGACTGTTCGCTCAGTTGCATCTCAGTGACTAAAGCGTCCTCACCACCGCTCTCTCCTGATTCCCCATCGATTGCATAGACGCGCATGATGATCTCGTTCAGGTTGACTTCCTCGAAGTGCTCCTCGCTGAGATCTGCAGACCATGTCTTGGCATTGCCCGAATCCTCCTCGATATCGTTCTCTATCTTCATAGTCATTGAGGTTCGAGGGAGCGAGGTATCAATTCCAATATCAATCAACGAAGAATCCAAAATCTCTATCGAGCAACTCTCCATACCTTCGATCGATGAAATCTGTAAACGCTTCAGTTCAGGGGTGCTTCCAACTAATTCGAGACTCGCGACTAACCCCTCCCCCTCGTTTATTCCTTCGGCCGTGTTGACTCCATCATCGTATGATAGTGTCCAATTATCCGTCCAACCAAATGGGTAATTATCGAGGAACTCATCGCATTCGGACTCTCCGTCATCGCTCTCGCCATCTCCCCCATCTCCCCCCTCGTCTTCCGAGAATGGGTTTTCGTATTGGTAGACCTCATCTCTCGCATAGTACCAAGATCCGGAGTCGGAATTACCAATTCGGTAGTTTATCCCGTCTGGGCTCTGAACTGTGGTTTGTTCGATAGAAATGTCCCCCATGAATCTCATAACCATGCTGTTGTACATTATTTCGTTCGTGGGATCATGGCCCATGATCATCTCCAATGATGTCGTATTAGCATTAGTGTCGCTTTCCAACCCACCTTCTTCGGTGCTTTCTTCGACCACAATTACTCTGATGAATGCAGTATCGTTTCTTAGTGCATCCATCGTCGCCTCAAAGACATCAGGGTCCCCGTCGTTATTGCTATCAGCTAGGAACGCCTCAAGATTCTCCAAAGTCATAACGAATGGGTATTCGCACATTGTCTGGTTGCTTTCTGTGGCGCTAGAATCGTAGTTAGTCGCAGTAATATCAGCGCAGCCCTCTGACTCTGCCCAGTCATATACTCCGTCATCATCCTCGTCGTAGTCGCATGAGCCATCATCATCGGTAGATGAAGAGTTGTGATTGTTGGCATTGATATCCGTGCAACCAGGCTGCTCGAATGCGTCTATTATCCCGTCTCCGTCACTATCGTAGACGCAGGTCCCATCATCTTCTGTTGCGTTCATTTCGTAATTGTAAGCTTCAGGGTACGTGCATCCAGGGACAGGTTCTGGGACAACTGGGTAGCGGCATGAGCCATCGTCCTCTGTGGCTGATGGATTATGATTCAGGGCATCCGAGTACGTGCACCCAAGGATTTGGGCAGGTGCGTCCGGGTAAATGCAGGATCCATCGTCAATAATGGAAGATGAGTTGAAGTTAACAGCCTCCGCATAGGTGCAGCCCATCGATTGTTCAGAAGTATCAATATCAGATTGTGTGCATCCGGACATCAAAACTGGTGATATCAGGATTATGCAAATTAGCAGTGCCCTCATATCTTCTCGCTGGAACAGGTGCAAATCAACCCTTTGTCCAGATTGAGTAGGTGGAATCGTATTCGTTTTCCTCATCAGTCCCAACAGTCTCGATTAACTGTTGGCTCCACAGTGATCGATCCCACTTTGGGAAGAAAACATCGCCACTCTTATTCGTTTGAACCTCAGTAACGTGAATTTCCTCCACTCTGTCCATGAACATCTCATATATCTGGGCTCCACCTATTATCCAACACTCATCACTTCCTTCTGCAAATGCTATCTCTATCGCTCTACCGACGTACAGGGCCGTGATAGCACCCTCGTCCTCCCAATCTGTATCTCTGGACATTACGATGTTAGCTCTGTCGGGAAGTGGCCGGAATCTATCTGGAAGAGACTCCCATGTTCGCCTACCCATGACCACCGAGTTGAATCCATCAGCCTCAGTCAACCTCTTGAAACGGGCCATGTCGCTAGATAGCCGCCATGGCAAACCATTTCCCTTTCCTATGCAACCGTCCCTATCCATAGCAACGATCATGGCCATTTTCATTAAATCACTAAACCGATATTGGGGCAGCTATGTGTGGGTGATGTTCATATCCGACTATGGATATGTGCTCGAATCTGAAATCATCAATCGATTTTATCGATGGATCCAATCTCAGAGTCGGTAGATTCAGCGGCTCTCTAGAGACCTGCAAACGAGCTTGCTCTATGTGATTCAGGTACAGGTGGCAATCCCCCCCGGTCCAGATAAACTCGCCAGGCTCTAGATCGCAAACCTGGGCAATCATGCAAGTCAAGAGGCTGTAGGAAGATATGTTGAATGGCACTCCAAGGAAAACGTCTGCACTCCTCTGATATAGGTTACAAGACAGCCTCCCGTCGTTTACGTAGAATTGGAAGAATGCGTGACACGGCATCAATGCCATGTCTCGCAAATCCCCCACGTTCCATGCTGAAACAATGATACGCCTACTGTTCGGATCTTTTTTGATTAGATCTATTGCCCCTTCGATTTGATCTATTACCCTACCGTCGTTTGACTCCCATTTCCTCCACTGTTTACCATAAACTGGACCGAGATCACCATTCTCATCTGCCCACTCGTTCCATATCCTTACTTTGTTCTGAATGAGGTACTCGATATTGGTATCTCCGGAAAGGAACCAAAGTAACTCGTGTATAACGCTCGGCCAATGGACTCTTTTTGTTGTAATTGCAGGAAAACCCCCGCTTAGATCGAACCTCATCTGATGACCGAAAAGTGAGATTGTTCCTGTCCCAGTCCTATCTCCCTTGGCCTCACCCTCCTCAAGGATTCGACTTAGTAAGTCAAGATACTGCCTCATGTAGTTGGTGTGTGTAGTCAGGTAGTCCATCAAGAATGCGCTAGGGTGCCCCCCTCATCGCAAGTGTGTTTACTAGTTGGTCTGAGAACTTGCGATACAATATCCTCATTTCTTCCTGGCGTTCATCTATGCTTTTGGCCATCATTGAATCTACCCAGTGGTCATCTATGGAACCGCCATCCGAATGCGCTGCCCATTCTGAGAATGTTATCGGGTCGTCCACAATCAAATCGATCCTCTTCCATGGCTTGGGCAGTATTGTTCCTGGTGGCATGAAGTCTCTGGCTCCAATGGACAGAGTTACAGGAACAATTGGCACATCTGGAAAAAGTGCTGCTAGCCTTGCAAAACCAGTTTTCGAGGGCTGTAGTAGGGGTGCTTCTGTCCTTCTCGATCTTGTTCCCTCGGGAAATATTCCCAGGCAACAGCCACTCTCTATCACATCTACCGCTCTGGCTAGAGCATCCCTAGCACCTGAACCTCTGAAAGTCTCAATTTGACCCGTAGAGATCATTACAAATCGATTTGGTTGCTTGTCAAAGTGACCCTCTTTCGCCATGAAGTGAATAGGCCTCTGAGATGCTAGAATCTTGATGAATGGGTCAAGATTACCTAGGTGGTTGCCACAGAATATTGCCGGACCTTCCAAAGGGACCTTGTGAGCCCCCCTTATGTGCACATTGGTCATGCTTCTCAGGATGGCGGGGACGTACTTTTCCAGGAACCTGTAGATTAGTGGGGTGGAGAAGGCCTGTCCTGTACCCTCTAACTTCACCCAGGAGCTGATATTCTTCATAGATCTCTCAGACAGGCCCATATCAACGCCATCGAGTATTCAGTTTCATACTTTACAGTTGAAATGTTGAAGTGGCATAATGCGTGGTTAGTACCATGCACAGC
>LULH01000163.1_pt1 | contig 28318 bp, 26 predicted proteins | sample 728201 | NCBI WGS metagenome assembly LULH01 (sample SAMN03860294, study PRJNA289734) | marine metagenome | biome: seawater column; feature: ocean; material: water; isolation source: Red Sea water column Station 169 - depth 100m | place: Saudi Arabia: Red Sea | collected 2011-10-15 | depth 100 m
GGTCAAGTCCCGGGGCGTGGTGTACGAGGTTGATCCCTCGGTTGGGCGTGTCGGTCAGGCTGTGAGGGCCTGGAGTTCGGGTTCGGTCACCTCCTCGACGGTGGTGTTGTCGACGGCTTGGGCGCGGGCGAGGACGTCGAGTCCGAGGTAGCGGCGGCCTTCGGCCCATTCGTCGTGCTGCTCGGCGAGCACAGCGCCAACGAGCCGGATGATGCTGGGACGGTCGGGGAAGATGCCGACGACGTCGGTGCGGCGGCGGATCTCGCGGTTGAGGCGTTCGTTGGGGTTGTTGGACCAGATCTGGCGCCAGATCTCTTTGGGGAACGCGGTGAAGGCGAGGATGTCGGGGCGCGCGGTTTCGAGGTGTTCAGCGACAGCGGGGAGCTTCTCGGCCAGGGCGTCGAGGACTCGGTCGAACTGGGCGTGGACGGCCTCGGCGTCGGGCTGGTCGTAGATGGAGTGCAGCAGCGCTTTGACCCACGGCCAGGAGGTCTTCGGGGTCGCTGACATCAGGTTCGCGGCGTAGTGGGTGCGGCACCGCTGCCACGCAGCACCAGGGATGGTGGCGCCGATCGCAGCCACCAGCCCGGCGTGCGCATCTGAGGTGACGAGCTTGACCCCGGACAGGCCGCGGGCGGTCAGGTCGCGGAAGAAGCCCAGCCAGCCGGCGCCGTCCTCGCTGGTGGTGACCTGCACGCCGAGGATCTCGCGGTGCCCATCGGCGTTGACCCCGGTCGCCACCAGCACGTGGACCGGCACGACGCGCCCGCCCTCGCGGACCTTCAACACGAGTGCGTCGGCGGCCACGAAGGTGAACGGCCCGGACTCCTCGAGGCGGCGGGTGCGGAACTGCTCGACGTGCTCGTCGAGGTCCTTGGCCATCACCGACACCTGGGACTTCGACAGACCGGTGATCCCCAGGGTCTGCACCAGCTTGTCCATCCGCCGCGTGGAGACGCCGAGCAGGTAGCAGGTCGCTACCACGCTCGTGAGGGCGCGTTCGGCACGCTTGCGGCGCTCGAGCAGCCACTCCGGGTACAGCGACCCCTGGCGGAGCTTGGGGACCGCGACGTCGAGGGTGCCGACGCGGGTGTCGAGATCGCGGTGGCGGTAGCCGTTGCGGGAGTTGACCCGCTCGGGGCTGCGCTCGCCGTAGCCGGCGCCGCACACCGCGTCGGCCTGCGCGGAGAGCAGTGCGTTGACGAACGTGGTCAGCAGGTCCCGCATCAGATCGGGGCTCGCCTGGGACAGCTGCTCGTTCAGGAACTGGGCAGGGTCGATACTGGGCACAGCGGTCATCAAGGTGTCCTTCTTCGAGTCGGTTGTGAGAGATCACTCGAAGGATCTACCTGGTGGCCGCGCCTACGTTGCAGGCACGCGCTCACTTAGGTCCGTCGTACACCACTTTGCTGGACTCCACTCGGGGCACGGAGCGCTTGAGTCGGGCCGGTGACCACGGGTCAGGCGCCCGATCACCCACCAACCGCAACCGACGCACACCGTGGCCGGCGATGGTCAGGCTCCCTTTGATGGGGTCTGCACTGTCGGTCGTGATCGCTACGGTCGTCCCGAGGTTCGAAGGGGATGAGAATGGCCGCTGGTACAGGAGCGCCCGGGCTGACCAGTTCGGCACACAACGCTGCGATCGGTGCGGCTGGCGATGGACTGACCCGAGTCATCGACGAGGCGCTCAACGGCATGGCCTGTGCGCCCGATGCTCTCCCGACCGGCTTTGGTGACCTAGACGAGACACTGGGTGGAGGCCTTCGGCGAGGGCAACTGACGGTAGTCGCAGGTTTGCCAGGAGTAGGCACCTCCGTCCTGGCTCTCGGGCTCGCCCGCGCCGCGGCCCTTCGGCACGGCCTGCCAACGCTCTTCATGGCGCCCGACTCGTCGCAGCGCGAGATCCTCTGTCGCGTTGTCGCCGCCGAGGCGGCGGTTCCAGTCAGCCACGTCCGCGCTGGCAGGGTCGCCGCAGGGGATACAGAGAAGCTCCGACGTTTCCAATCACGGGTTCACGAAGCGCCATTGATCCTCAGCGCCGGCTGGCTTGCACCCGCCCCGGTACCGCTCGACGAGGCCGTCGGCGATTACGCCCGGACGGTGGGAGTGGCGGTCGTGGACGCAACGCCCGACGATGCTGACGTCGTCCGCAGCCTGAAGATCGTGGCTCAACGTTTCGACATCGTCCTCGTCGTCACTGTCAAGACAGGCCTTGTCCATCCACCTCTCGACCGCACCGTACGGCCCCGCCTGGCCGACCTCCGAGGCCCCGCCAATCTGGCCGAACTCGCCGACCTCGTCATCGCCCTCCATCGCGACGACATGTTCGACCCGAGGTCGAAGCGTCCAGGTGAGGCTGACCTGGAGATCCTCAAGCACCGATACGGCCCCACCCGCGAGCTGCCACCCGTCGCATTCCAAGGTCACTACGCTCGATTTGTGGAGATACGCACATGAGTAACGAGGAAGACCAGTTGCATGCCTACGTGCTTGCGACGATTGGCGACCAGATCCCCGCCTGGCCCGGCGGATGGCCGGACGAGATCGACGCGGCGCTCATCGACGCCGTCTTCTCTGTGCGTGCCCACTACGGCAGCCGAGAAGCTGGAAGAGAATCCGGCGTGTACGGCGCAGTCCAGCGCTGGCGCCGACAGCGTGAGGCAGCCAACGACCTGCGCGTCCTGACCGGGACGACCGTCGAAGAACTTCGGGCAATCACGAACAGCGGGAAGATCCGCGGTCGCTACAAGGCTGAGGTGGTCAGGGATGCCGCCGCGGCTCTCGTGCACGCCAAGATCGTGACCGCCGCGGATCTCCAGACTCGTGAACCGGCCGCGAGAGCCGCGTACCTGTCGGTGTCCGGCTGCGGACCCGTGACGTGGCGGTACCTGCGGATGCTCGTCGGGTCAGATGACGTGAAGCCGGACACCTGGGTGATGCGCTTCGTTCGGGACAAGCTCCCGGAGATCGCCGACCCCGACGATGCCGCCGCCCTGATCACCGCGGTGGCCGGAAGGATGGGTGTTGACGTCCGAAATCTTGACCACGCAATCTGGCGTTACCGCCGCGCGAATCCAGGCGCCCCTATGGCCGCACCTGCGCCCCCCAATGGGCAGTCGGCCTAGAGCCGACACTGGGCGGGGGTCGGCCTTCCGGCGTGATAGCTCGACGCCGTTCGCGCCGTCACGTGGAGGGCAGCTACCTCCCCGCCTTAGCCGCCGCTCCCGCCACCAACCGCTGCGCTGGGAGCAACCTTTGATGGCGCTCAGGTGAATCTCCCCAGTTCTGCTCACTGAAATTCCCCACCCCGTGGCACCCACCGGAAGCGGGTGGGGCTCCTTCGAAGATGGCGGTCTCTGACCACACGCCGTCTATCGAAGGAGCCCTCGCTTCCCATGCTGACACGGGAGGAAGACATCGACGCTCACGCGTTGCGCCGGCAGGGCTGGACGATCTCCGCGATCGCCAGACACCTGAACCGGGACCGCAAGACCATCCGCGCCTACCTCAACGACGAGCGAGTCGCCGGCGTCAGGAAGCCCGCCGACGACGACCCGTTCGAGCCGTTCGTCGACTATGTCCGCGAACGGCTTCGTGAGGATCCGCACATGTGGGCGGTGACCTTGTTCGACGAGGTCACCAACCTGGGCTACGACCGGTCGTATCCGACGTTCACCCGCCAGATCCGCACTCGGGGGCTGCGGCCGCACTGCGAGCCGTGCTCGGCAACGAAGGGCCGGGCGAACGTGCCGATCGATCACCCGCCGGGCGAGGAGACCCAGTGGGACTGGGTCGAGCTTCCCGACCCACCCGCGTCGTGGGGCTGGGGCAAGAACGCGCACTTGCTGGTCGGTGCGCTCGCGCACTCCAGCCGGTGGCGCGGCACCCTCGCTGCGGCTGAGGACCAGGCGCAGCTGATCGACGCCCTGGACAAGACCACCCGCAAGCTGGGCGGGTTGACGAAGAAGTGGCGCTTCGACCGGATGACCACGGTGTGCCATCCCGACTCGGGGAAGGTGACCGCGACGTTCGCTGCGGTCGCCAAGCACTACGGCGTCCAGGTCGCGATCTGCCCGCCGCGGCGCGGGAACCGTAAGGGCGTGGTGGAGAAGTCCAACCACACCGCCGCGCAACGCTGGTGGCGCACCCTGCCCGACGACGTCACGGTCGAGGAAGCCCAAGCCTCCCTGGACAAGTGGTGCGCCCAGCGTGGCGACGCGCGGCTGCGTCCCGCCGGCGTGGACGGCAGGGCCAGCGTGCTCACCGTCGCCGAAGCCGAGCCGTTGGCACCGGTTCCGGCCACGCCGTTCCCCGCGACCCTCAGCGAAGACCGGACCGTGTCCGCCCAGGCGCTGGTCGCCTGGCGGGGGAACTTCTACTCCGTCCCACCCGAGCTGGCCCGCGCTCAGGTGAGCGTGTCCCAGCGGCTCGGCGACCCGCACGTCGACATCGCCACCAGTAGCGGGATCGTGATCGCTCGCCACGAGCTCGCGCCCGACGGCGCCGGGGCGATGGTCCGCGACCACGGCCACGTCATCGCCCTCGAGCAACTCGTCCTGGCCGGCCACGACACCAGCCGTCCGCACCGCCGCAAGGAACGCATCCCACCCGGACCCGCCGCCCGCGCGGCCGCCGAGCAGCTGCGTGCCCGCCAACAACCTGACCGCGTTACCGCCGCCAGCGATGACGTGGTGATCGACCTGTCCAAGTACGACCGAGCAGCAACCGGAAGGAACACCCTCACATGACCGACTCCCTGACCGTGCCGATGACGGGGACGCAGGCCAGCCTTTACCAGCAACTGCGCGGCCACCTCGCCGCGTTGAAGCTGTCCGCGGCGGCCGAGCACCTCCCGTCCGTGCTCGCGACCGCTGACGCCGAAGCGTGGTCGACGACCGCGACGCTGGAGCACCTGTTGGCGCGTGAGGTCGAAGCGACCGAAGCCCGCAAGCTCGCCGGCCGTCTGCGGTTCGCCTCGTTGCCGACACCGGCCACGTTGGCCGACTTCGACTTCGACGCCGCGCCGGGCGTCGACCGCAAGCTGATCGACGAGCTCGCCACATGCCGCTACCTCGACACCGCCACCAACGTGCTCCTCATCGGGCCGCCCGGCGTCGGGAAGACACACCTCGCAGTCGGCCTCGGCCGAGCCGCAGCCGAAGCCGGCTACCGCACCTACTTCACCACCGCCGCCGACCTCGCCGCCCGCTGCCACCGCGCCGCGATCGAAGGACGCTGGGCCACCACCATGCGGTTCTTCGCCGGCCCCACGCTGCTGGTCATCGACGAGCTCGGCTACCTCCCGCTGCCCGGCGAAGCCGCCTCCGCGCTGTTCCAGGTCGTCTCCCAGCGCTACCTGAAGACCAGCATCGTCCTGACCACCAACCGCGGCGTCGCCTCCTGGGGCGAGGCCCTCGGCGACACCACCGACGCCGCCGCCGCCATGCTCGACCGACTCCTGCACCGCTCCTTCGTGCTCAACCTCGACGGCGACTCCTACCGCCTACGCGACCACCACGCCGAGAACGAAGCACTCCGAGTTACCGCGTCCGGCACCCGCCGACCGCTACAGTGACCACCGCCCAGGGTGGGGACTTTCGATGAGCATCCCTGGGGAACTTCGGCGAGCGCCATCAATCAACGCAGTCGTTTGCTCGCCACCGGCGTCACCAACGAGGGCCACCATGAGGTCCTCGGCATGCGTTTGGCCATCGCCGAGAGCGGTCGGCGTGGAACGAGTTCCTCGCCGACCTGGTGGCCCGCGGCCTGCCCGGCGCGGCCTGGCAGCGCTGCCGCACCCACTACGCCTTCAACCTGATGGGAGTGACACCCAAAGGCATGTGGCCGGCAGGCATGGCGATGCTGCACAGCGTCTACGACCAGCCCGACACCGCCGCGGTCTACGCCCAGTTTGACCGGCTCCTGGACTGCGTCGACCAAAAGCTGCCCGAGGTCCACGACCACCTCGACCGTGCTCGAGCCGACCTGCTGTCCTTCACCGGCTTCCCGAAGGAGATCTGGACCCAGATCTGGTCCAACAGCCCCACCGAGGGACCCAACAAGGAGATCCGACGCCGCACAGACCCGGTCGGGATCTTCCCCACCCGCGAAGCCATCGTGCGCGTGGTCGGTGCCGTGTTGGCCGAGCAGACCGACGAATGGGCCGAGGGCCGCTACCTCGGACTCGAAGTCCTTACCCGCTCGCGCGTCAACATTGTCCCCACCAACGACACCGAGATCGGAGCAGAAGACCTACCCGCCCTGACCGCCTGACCCATCAGCGAAGGAACGCAGCGCTACACCACTCCCGGGGACTTAATCCCCACTACTCGACCCTGATGATTAAGAACTTAGCATCATACTGGTCTACAGTTCCACGGCCGCCCTAGATCGCAATGCCCGTGAATTCACACACTTCAAACTTCTTACCCGACCCAACCCTAGGTCTTTGACTTGGACGACTCATCATTTGATCGGCCCATTTCCCACAGGTACATCTCTATCAGGCCATCGTAGAATCCCAGCAAAGATGCCACAACCAAACCGCGACTGCCGTCCAGAACCCCGCCCCTTACGGTAAGCTTCCACACGGTGCGGAGAAATGGGCGTAGCAGAAGACGCCACACCTTAAAGCGACGACCCATAGCGTATCGCTCTTGCGCTTCTTGACGCGCATACCGCATCAAGCTGCGTTCCACGAATTCAGATACTTCATCATAGTCAAGATGGATCATAACCCCATCTCTAGGCGTAATCGTCGCGACGGGGCCGACCACTGCCACCTGTTGGTGGATTGTGTTGCCCCAGGAACGATCCCAACTGTCCGCACGAAACAGGCCCACCTGCCTCGCCTCCAGCCAGCCGCCGTGACGCACTGCTCCACCGAACAACACGTTCAACCGGGCGAAGCGTACAGCGGACACTTCCCCCGTCGAGATGAACGACCGGAGCGATCGCGCCAAGTCGTCAGTGACGCGCTCGTCCGCATCCATACGAAGAATCCACCCATGCCGAACCAGTGAGAACCCTTGCTTAAACAGACGCTCTACGTTGCCCGAAGCCTCAGGCTGGGCCTGGACGACCCATGCCCCGGCGCGACGGGCGTACTCGGCGGTCTCATCGGTACTGAAATCGTCGATCACGATAACTCTGGTCGCAAGGCTGGCCGCAGAACGGATAGCATCAGCTATCTGCGCAGCCTCGTTTCTCGCGGCAATTACTGCAACTACCTCGTCATCCGACATATTTAAGACCTTATCACTCGATTGCGGAGACTTCGTAGAACCATGCGCAACACTGCACCCACGCGGGCTGCCGCGGAGAAGCCGTGACCGCGAGTTCCCAACATCCAGACATAACCAACGCCAGACGATATGGACCTGAGTTCGGTCATTTCTTCGGGTGCCGTGTTCGCGATCTGCATGATGGCTTCCCCATATTCGCGCACAGGCCGTCGTGAACTGCCGACTGACTTTGAACTGAACTCAAACCGCGAGAGGCTTGTGTCAGCATTTTTAAGCAGCCAGCCACGGCTCGCGAACAAGAATGAAGATTGAGGCAGATACTCCACCGGTGCGCAGTCCCAGCCTAGGCTGGCAGCGAAGATCACCGGCAGACCCGTTTCCTGCGCCTCGAAGACCGTATTTCCAAACGTTTCGCCAATACGCGAATAATGCACGTACAGATCGGCACCTCTATAAATCTCTGAGAGGTCGTCCTGATATGGCAGATCCTCAACCCTCACGCCAGCCACACTTGTCACAGCGTGGGGACCTGGATAGCCGACGCGCACAAGACGTACGGGCCTGCGTGTCTTTCGATGGAGCGCAACAGCATACTCAAGTTCAAAGTTCGACCACTTGATGGGGTCGGGCCTACCTATCCTGAGAAGAGTTAACTCCCCTCTGTCAGGCAGCGACCTAATTGTAGAAGTTCTACCAGAACCCCACCTGGGATTAGGGAGCACAAAGCAGGACGACGTTTGTTTCAGCCCCTCGAGCCGTGACCGGAGCTGGTATCTCATTTGTCCGTCCCTACTCATCAGGCATATTCGGTAGTTCCGGTGCACCGGGCGATTCACACTTGGCATGGCGAAGACGTTCTTTTCAACAATCACGGCCCCCAGTTCAAGACAGTGCTCGAGAGTCCGCCTCTCAGACATAGATATCTCTGCGGAAGATTGCCAAAAGATGACACAATCCGACACGTCCATGGCGTTGAGTTCTTCCAATTGGGCAACAGAGACTGAGTAGGCGAGAGATGTACCTGACTCGGCAATCGCCTCAACAAGCAATTGCGTTCCTCCTCGTCCGTAGGCCCCAGCAGCGGACGTAACCAGAATGAGTTTCTTCACCATTGCGACTCTCTCTCGTAATCTTGAGGCAGTAGACTGGGGTACGTGCCCCGTGAGACCCGTCCCCCCGTCCTAGTCGCAGGCACTCTCTCCGTGGCTCTCCTGCTGCCTACACGATCGCCAGGCTGATCATAGGGTCGTCCTTGTCCATTGATGTACTTCGGGATGCCGCTCCTTATGGTTACGTTGTAGTCGCCCTCTTAGCTGGCAGCAGAGTTGGCGGCGCCGACGCGAGAAGCACGTTGGACCGCACCGGCCGCGCACTCACTTGCGTCCTGAAATTTCACGCAGTTTGGGTCCTGGCGGCAACAACTAGCCAAGTTTTCGCGAACTGGCACTTCCCCGTGAACCCAGCGGCTGTACACATCTGGCTGTTCCAGACCCGGAATGATATGGATACCATGCTACTCGGCGTGCTTGCGTCTATTCTGGTTTTTCGGGTTCTGAGTGGGCGTCGATCCGGGTACCCGTTGCTCTGGCTTGCAGTCTGCTTGATCGGCACATTGAGCACTGGATCGAGAGCAGGACTTGCATCAGCCATCTTGCTCTGTTGTCTCTCAGTCGTTCTCGCGTACAGACGAGGTCTAACCCGCAACGCCGGCTTGATCTCCGCGGCCTTAGTGCCCATGTTTCTCATCGGCATGATGGCCGTGCTTCCCCAAACCGACATCGGTCAGCGACTCGCAGGCACACTCGGCGCGTCGGCGGACGGCAGTGAACTCGGTTTGGGGGCTGCCGGCACGACCGAAGCCAGAAAGGAAGCATGGGTCGCTCTGTATAACTACCGACGTTCTCTTCGATTCAGGCGCCCGGAGGCTTTTGGTTGGCGCAGATCCCTCCGAAGAGACAATACCGCGAGCACCCCACAACTTCTGGTTAAACACGCTCGCGCGACTTGGCGTCATAGGCCTCATGCTGTACTTTTGGCTGATATTTTTGGCATTGCGGGAGGCGATTCGAGCATGGCCACGCGGAAACGAACTCGATCTCCTAGTCGGTTCTTTGATTCTAGGAACGTTGATCATCGCAACTCTGGGTGTTGTTATGGAGTCACCTTTCGGCGCCGTGCCGTTTTACTACTGCGTAGGCCTACTGATGGCGCAGCAGCGAGCACAGCGGCACACACGACGTAAATACCCTCACTTAGAGAGCGCGATAGCATGACTACCAGTCTGGAAGTATTGACCCCATCATTCGGCTACGGGCGCTACATCACCGAGGCAGGGTGCAGCATCGCTGGTCAAGGCAACTGGGGCGTCACGTGGCGCGTTCAAGATGCTGGCTCCACGGATGAAACATTGTCGGAACTCGCGAACTTTGAGCGCCCAGACCCCGTTTTGGACTTACACGTGCAGCGGGATAATGGGCAGTCTCACGCATTGAACTTGGCTCTCGCCCGTGCTTCGTCGGAGTTCATAGGTTGGCTGAATGCAGACGAATTCTATCTCCCCGGCGCTTTTGACAAGTTTCAGCGCACCGCCGCTGACGATTCGGCCGCGGATGTGATTTACGGTGATTGCGCCTTCGTGGACGCCGATGGCGCGCTTCTTCGCCTCGTCCCTGGTCACACATTCGACATCAGCGTCCTGCGCTACTACGGATGCTTTATCAGTTCATGTACCACGTTCGTCCGAGTAAGTGCGATAGAAGCTGTAGGCGGATGGAATGAAGATCTGCGCCGAAGCATGGATTGGGACTTATGGCTACGACTAGCCGCAAATGGAGCTCGATTCAGATACATCCCCGCACCACTTAGCGCCTTTCGAGTCCATGAGGCACAGGTGACAGCAACTCCGGAAAGTGCCGACGCCGACGAATTCTCGACACTAGATGGTATGCATAACATCACGAGGAGTAGGCGGAGCGCGCGAGCTGCCAAACTTCGACACAGACGTCTTAAGTTGGCTGAGGGCGCATATGTACGAGAGTTGCGAGCAAAGAGGTTAAGGCCGGAGCGCGTGGCATGGACTTCTGATGGGCTCCCTACTGCAGCGGCTACGGCCTTGGCGCACCTCTGAGAATGCGGATCTGGCCGCGCAGTGCTGCAGCTCCTGCACTCATTTCAGATCAACTGCTGTTTTCTGCAGGAAACTTTGGTTGCTCTCTTGTCGCTCTTCATGCTCTAGATAAGGGCAACTTCGGGATCTTCGCATTTGTTTGGGGCGTGTCTTGGGGCAGCTTCGCCGTCCTCTCGGAGGCAACGATCACCCGCTCGCGGATCGCGGATGACCAAACCGGCAGTTCACAATTGGCCGTCCTGAAGAACGCGTATCAAAAGTGCTATCTACTCTTACTAGCACTACTCCTCCCTGTGGTCCTTCTCGGCGGCGCAGGGGCGGCACACGCGTCGGCGGCACTACTCCTGACGGTTTCAGCGTGCTGTATGGGTGCCTCCCGCCAACTCCGCGCGCAACAGCGAGATTGGCGACGCTTAGTCGAAGGATCATGCCTTTACGCCGCCCTGAGCCTTAGTATTCTCATCGGAGTCGCATGGAGCTTCGAAGCGAGCCCAGAAGCGCTAATCGCTGTGTCATCGTTGACACTGTTCGCTGCCTCGGGAGCTAGGGGGGTCGTCGCTTCGCGATTGCGAAATGGCTATTGGGAGGCACTAGGCACTGTCATTTTTCGCGTCGCCTCGGGAGTTGCTTTCGCAACTTCAACAGCGGCCCGAGTTCTGCTCTACACATACTTGCTCACATCTGCTGCCGTTTTGTTGCGGGGGGCTGAAGAATATGCTTACTACGCACAGCTTCTCCTCCTCGTTGCCCCAGCGCAGATTCTATCCGCCAGCCTCCCCTGGCTGTCTATTGGCCGCTGGGGAGCTAGTTCCAGCAGGCCTGAAACGCTCCGAGCAGAGACCCGAACGCAACTCTTCTGGTACTTATCTGCTTCGTTGGTCCTAGCAGTCCTCTACGCTTCATGCGGTGGCTGGGTAGCCGGTCTCGTCGGAATGGAGTTCTCGGGCGATGGCGCCTACCCGTATTACGCTGGGTTGTTGGTTTTTGGCATAGTGATGAGCGTTTGGTCCTCACTACTTAGCCAGGTTGCGAACTGTCCTCGTCGGCAGCTTATTTCCGTTATCGTGGCCGGAGTCGTCGCCACTGCCGCACTCTTTCTGGGCGCGCCTATTGGTCTTGTTGCTGGGTTGCCGTACCTTGCCGCCGGTACCTCCGCTTACATATTGTATGGTCGTCACATCGTGATGTGGGGCGGCTTGGATCATGGAAGGCGGATTCTCGATGCCTGAATACATCTGGCTAGCCGACATTCCTTTCCTGCGCTTTCCTAGCGCGGACAATGCGGCGGACGACATAGTAAAGTCCGCTGCAAGACGCTCGTTTGGGCGAAACGTTCATTTAGCAAATGCGTACACGAGCGTCTGCGCTGCCAAGGACCCGGCTTTTCTTTCGATTCTGCAGCATGCTTGGAGGGTCTTGCCTGACGGTCGCTCGGTGGTTTTGGCCGGGAAGCTACTCCGGGCAATGCGCTTGACTCAGGTGCCGGGACCTTCTCTCTTCGAGGATGTGCTGGACTTTGGTCGTGGCGGGGGGGTTCGACACTTCATGTTAGGGACAACACCAGAGACTCTTGTTAGGCTGCGTGAGAGTCTCGAAAAGAAGTTCCCAGGGGTGCTTATAGTGGGACAACTGGCTCCACCCTATCGAGACGACTGGGACCGGATGGAAGTGCAGGACTGGATTGTACAGTTTGAGGCGGTTAACGCCGACATCGTTTGGATCGGCCTGGGGACCCCGAAACAGGACCGTGTCGCTGGACTCCTCGCTCAACAGTCGGACAGGATCTTCATTGCAGTGGGGGCTGCGTTTGACTTCAGCAGCGGTACGAAGCGTCGCGGTCCACGCATTCTACGAAGGCTCGGGTTGGAGTGGCTCTTCCGCCTGTTAAGCGAACCAAAGCGGCTGTGGCGTAGATATCTGCTCGGGCTTCCGGAATTTGCGTGGGTTCTGCTTCGCGCGGAAAGGAGATGTCGCCAGAGATGAAGATCCTTGTGGCGCATAGCCGCTATTCAGGGAGTCAGCCGAGCGGTGAGAACATCGTTGTCGATGCACAGGTTGCGGTGTTGCGGACTCGGTTTGATGTTGTCACCTATACGAGCCAGACGCCTACTCGTCCTACCTTGAGCAACCGGCTCATTGCCGCGCATTCTATGATGACAAATGGCAGCAACTCGGATATTACGGAATGCATCGCGGACGAAAAGCCCGACTTGGTTCACGTACATAATGTCGTGCCAAATTTGGGTTTGGGGTGGCTAGATGACGTTTCAGTCCCGATTGTCGCCACTCTGCACAACTTCAGGACTATGTGCATGAAGGGAACCATGATGCTCAATGGGAAACCCTGCGCCAAGTGCCGAGCTACGTCGCTGCACGGCGTAGTCAACGGATGTTATCGAAATTCAAGAGTACAGTCGGTGCCGATGAGTGTTCATCTTAGTGGGCCTGTGGCTGATTATCTCTTGGTGCAGCGAGCAACTTGCCTTCTTGCTTTGTCCGAGCGCGCCTGACGACGCGGCATCTGGTAGTTGGATCTACACTGGTCGACTGTCCGAGGAAAAGGGACTTCGTCGGTTGATGGAGTATTGGCCACTTGAGGCACCGCTTCAGATCGTTGGCGACGGCCCAATGCGTCGTGAGATCGAGTGGTGGAGCAGCTCGTCCGAAGCGGTCGACTACTTAGGCGTGCGCACGCATGAGGAGGTCCTTGAACTCCTGACTAGTAGTAGAGGGGTCGTCGTTCCCAGTATCTGGGCAGAGGGAGCTGTGCCACAGGTGTATCTTGAGGCGATTGCAGCTGGACTACCGGTGCTAGCACAGCAGGGAAACGCAGCTGCGGATGACATCCATGCGTCTGGCACCGGGGCTACTTACACGGACGCTGCTTCATTGAAGATGGGTCTGGATTACATCCATCGTAACCAACTTACCCTTAGGCGAGCCTCCCGTGCGCGCTATGCAGAGCGGTACACGCCGGCAAAGTGGCTTGAGAGTATTTCCGGACTGTACACAGGAGTTTTGGGAGGCGCTGGGCGGTGAATCACCTGAAAAGTTTCACCTGCGACTGGCATGCGAACCGCGGAAATCCAAAGGCGATATTGATTTTGACGTTGTTCAGAATGGCCTCCACCGCTAGGCAACCGCGCGACTTGCCGCCTCGAGTGGCCGCCATTCCTATCGGGGTATTCTATCGCCTGTTGGTTGATTGGCTACTTGGGGCGGAAATTCCCTGGCGACTTAGGGTTGGACCTGGCCTACGAATTCCTCACGCGAACGGAATAGTTGTCCACGACGACGCTGTGCTTGGCTCCGGGGTCACGCTGCGCCAGCAGGTGACTATCGGGAAACGAACAGATAACGGATTGCCGCCAACTATTGGTGACGACGTTGATTTCGGGGCGGGTGTCCGAGTGCTTGGAGAGGTGCATGTTGGCGCAGGTGCCAAGTTGGCTGCTGGCGCTATTGTCCTCAGTGACGTGCCGGCGGGGGCTACGGTCGCGGGGGTCCCCGCCAAAGTGGTGTCACAGGCAGTTTAGCCTGATATTGCATCTGTGAGAGTGAATCGCCTGTAAGTCTTCGTCGCGGCTGGCCTGGGGCTGGCTGTCAGGGTTAGCGCTGGTCCGCCGGTGCGCGATGTGACTTCTGAATCGCCTGACCCCCTCGGGGGTATCAGCCTGGGATCTGTCCAGCGGACACAGGGTGCCGGCGCCGACCCTGGCCACAACGATGGCCTGATCAGACCTGACTCGTGCCACCGAGGTGTGTCGCGGCGGAGTACCTGGCCTTCACCGCAAGATCGATCTTCTTCGGCATGGCTGCATCCTCCTAGACTCAAACAGGAGCGACGTCGAAACTGGGGTGGTTCAGATACTTCCACATCGTCCGACTTGCCGGCCACTCGCTGAACCGGTCTCCCGCCGGGACCCACCGGCCACCCCCGGGCCGCCGGGCCCCGAAGGGCGACCCGCTACACCTCACGACGCATCCGGTTGACTGCCAAGCGCCTGTCTACAGGCCAGGGAGTGGCTCACAGAATCATTCCCGCTCCCACCGTCACGCCCGTTGCCTCGTCAATGAGGATGAATGAGCCGGTCGTGCGATTCTTCGAGTAGGAGTCGCAGAGGAGGGGGACGGTCGTGCGCAGTTGGACTCGCCCGATCTCATTAACTGCGAGTTCGTGGGTGTCCTGGTCGCGGTGAAGTGTGTTGACATCCAATCGGTACTGAATGTCCTTCACCAGTGCGCGAGCGAGCCGCGTGGTGTGCTTGATGGCCAACTTCTGCCTCGGTTTGAGCGGAGCAGTAGTCATCCAGCACACCATGGCGTCAAGGTCTTGCGTAGGCTGTGGTGCATTCTTGACGCGGGCGATCATGTCCCCACGAGAGACGTCCACGTCATCGGCCAGGCTGATGGTGACGCTCATGGGGGGAAATGCCTCGGGCACCTCCTGGTGGAAGAGATCGATCTTGGAGATAGTCGAGGTCATCCCACTAGGAAGTACGACGACCTCGTCGCCTGGCTTGAGTACGCCCCCGGCCACCTGGCCGGCGTACCCACGGTAGTCGTGGAATTCGTCCGACTTGGGACGCACCACGTACTGGACAGGGAAACGTGCGTCAATCAGATCGCGATCCGAGGCAACGTGGACGTGCTCGAGATGGTGCATCAGCGTGGGGCCGGAGTACCACGGCATGTTCTCGCTGCGGTTGACCACGTTGTCACCCTGGAGCGCCGAGATCGGAATGACCTCGAGGTCGGGGATCGATAGCTTGGTCGCGAACTGGGTGAACTCGTCGTGGATCTTCTCGTAGATTTTCTCGTCGAAGTCAACGAGGTCCATCTTGTTGATGGCGAGCACCAGGTGGGGGACGCGCAGCAGCGAGAGGATCACCGCGTGCCGGCGCGACTGCTCGGTCAGGCCCTGACGGGCGTCGACGAGCACGAGACCCAGGTCGGCCGTAGAGGCGCCGGTCACCATGTTACGGGTGTACTGCACGTGACCCGGGGTGTCGGCGATGATGAACTTGCGGTTCGGCGTCGCGAAGTAGCGGTAGGCCACGTCGATGGTGATGCCCTGCTCGCGCTCGGAGCGCAGACCGTCGGTCAGCAGGGCCAGGTCGGTGTAATCGTAGCCCTTGCCCTTCGAGGTCGCCTCGACGGCCTCGAGTTGGTCCTCGAAGATCGACTTCGAGTCCAGCAACAGGCGTCCGATGAGCGTGGACTTGCCGTCGTCGACCGAGCCGGCTGTCGCGAAGCGCAGCAGGTCCATGTTCGTGGTGACGTTCTCGACGGCCTGCTCGCCGGCGGTGGGCGTCTCGACAGGCTCGACGTGCGAATTGGTGGCCATCAGAAGTAGCCCTCCTTCTTGCGGTCTTCCATGGCGGCCTCAGAGAACTTGTCGTCACCGCGAGTGGCGCCGCGCTCGGTGACGCGGGCGACGGCGATCTCCTCGATGATCTCCTCCACCGTGCTGGCGGTGGACTCCACGCAGCCGGTCAGGGTGATGTCGCCGCAGGTGCGGAAACGGACGGTGCGCTCCTCGGCGACCTCGCCGTCTTTGCACGGGTTGAGCGGCGTCTCGGTCATGAGCATCCCACCGCGCTCGAAGACCCGACGCTGGTGGGCGAAGTAGATCGAGGGGATCTCGATGCCCTCGCGGGCGATGTAGGACCACACGTCGAGCTCGGTCCAGTTCGAGATCGGGAAGATCCGCATGTGCTCGCCCTCGTGGAGGCGGCCGTTGTAGAGACTCCACAGCTCCGGCCGCTGATTCTTCGGGTCCCACTGGCCGAACTCGTCGCGGTGGGAGTAGACACGCTCCTTGGCGCGGGCCTTCTCCTCATCGCGGCGCCCGCCGCCGAACGCGGCGGTGAAGCCATTCTCCTCGATGACGTTGAGGAGGGTGCCGATCTGCAGACGGTTGCGCGAGGTCTTGCCGTCGTCGACGACCACGCCGTTGGCGATCGCGTCGTCGATGCTGGCGACCACGATGTTGACGCCCAGGCGGTTGACCCAGTTGTCACGGGTCTGGAGCACCTCGGGGAAGTCCAGGCCGGTGTCGACCTGCAGCATCGGGAAGGGGATCTTCGCCGGGTAGAAGGCCTTCTCGGCCAGTCGGAGCATCACGATGGAGTCCTTGCCGCCGCTGAACATCAGCACCGGCTTCTCGAACTCCGCCGCGACCTCGCGGAAGATGTGGATCGACTCCGCTTCCAGCTGGTCGAGTTGACTCAGCCGGTAGTCGGCGTGGGTGTCGGGCATGCGAAACAGACCTCTCCTGTGGGAAGCAGGCCTCATCGTAGCCATGAGCATCCATCGTGAGACATCACCGAGCGCTGGACAGCCGCCAGCGTGCCGTGCGCCACGATCACATACGTCTCAGATGTCGTGCGCGTTGCGCACCGGTGACGATCCCGTGCGAGGTCTGTAAGTCGGCTCGGGTCGCCCTAGAGTGCCAGGGTGAAGATCGCAGTCGCCGGACTCGGGTACGTAGGGCTCTCCAACGCTGTCGTCCTAGCCCAGCACCACCAGGTGTGGGCTGTGGACCTCGACGAGACCCGGGTGGAGATGGTGAACCGGGGTGAGTCCCCGCTAGTGGACCCCGAGCTCACCGACTACCTCGCCCGTGGCTCACTCGACCTGACCGCCACCACGGACTCGCACGCGGCCTACGCCGGAGCCAAGTTCGTCGTCGTTGCCACGCCCACCGACTACGACCCCGAGAGCAACTACTTCGACACCACCTCGGTGGAGTCGGTCATCAAGACCGTTCGCCAGGTGAATCCCACGGCGGTGATCATCATCAAGTCCACGGTCCCGGTGGGCTTCACCGCACGGATGCGGGGAGAGCACCTAGGGGCCCACATCGTCTTCAGCCCCGAGTTCCTCCGCGAAGGTCGCGCGCTCTACGACAACCTGCACCCCTCGCGCATCGTGGTGGGCGATCGAACCGAGGACGGCCGCGCCTTCGCGCACCTCATGCTGGAGGGGGCGATCGAGAAGGACGTGCCCGTCCTGCTCACCGACTCCGCCGAGGCAGAGGCGATCAAGCTATTCGCCAACACCTACCTTGCGCTGCGGGTCGCCTACTTCAACGAACTTGACACCTACGCGGCCCGGCACGGTCTGTCGACGGCGCAGATCATCGAGGGTGTCGGGCTCGACCCCCGCATCGGTTCCCACTACAACAACCCGAGCTTCGGCTACGGCGGCTACTGCCTACCCAAGGACACCCGCCAGCTTCAGGCCAACTACCAGGACGTACCGCAGAACCTCATCAGCGCCATCGTCTCGGCCAACACGACCCGCAAGGACTTCGTCGCCGACGACATCCTCAGGCGCCAGCCACGTACGGTCGGCGTCTACCGACTGGTGATGAAGGAAGGGTCTGACAACTTCCGGATGTCCTCCATCCAGGGCGTGATGAAGCGGATCAAGGCCAAGGGCGTCGAGGTCGTCATCTACGAGCCGACGCTCGAGGACGACCTGTTCTTCAACTCCGAGGTCGTGCGCGACCTCGACGAGTTCAAGAAGCGCAGCGACGTGATCATCGCCAACCGGCGCGCCGAGGAGCTCGACGACGTCGAGGACCGCGTCTACACCAGGGACATCTACGGGCGGGACTGATCCGTAGGGCGAGGGGGTCTCGACGCCCGCTCGCTGGCACTCGCTGCTCGACCACCTCAGCGCGGATGAGACGGCGCTCACCCATGCCTGGGACACGACTGGTTTGATGTCCTGAACCCCGATCGTGGAGGCAGGACACGTGGTTCCCAGCAGCACCGACCGGCGCAGGCGCGCACTCATCACCGGCATCACCGGCCAGGACGGTTCGTACCTCGCCGAGCTGCTGCTCGGCAAGGGCTACGAGGTGCACGGTCTGATGCGCCGCTCCTCGTCGTTCAATACCTCGCGCATCGACCACCTCTACCAGGACGCCCACGACCCCGATGCGCGGCTGTTCCTCCACCACGGCGACATCACCGACACCAGCCGACTGACCAGCCTGATCCAGTTCGTGCAGCCCGATGAGGTCTACAATCTCGCGGCCCAGTCGCACGTGCGAGTCTCCTTCACCGAGCCCGAGCACACGACTCAGGTCACGGCGATCGGCGCGGCACGCATCCTGGAGGCGCTGCGCCTCTCCGAGGTGCCCGCACGCTTCTACCAGGCCTCGAGCTCCGAGATGTTCGGCGCCACGCCGCCTCCGCAGCGGGAGGACACCGCACTGCACCCGCGCTCGCCGTACGGCGTGTCGAAGGTCTTCGCCCACTGGATGACGAAGAACTATCGCGAGGGCTTCGGCATGCACGCGGTGAGCGGCATCCTCTTCAACCACGAGTCACCTCGCCGGGGTGTGACCTTCCTGACCCGCAAGGTCACCCGCGCCGTGGCCCGCATCAAGGCCGGGATCGAGTCGGAGCTCTGGCTGGGCAACCCGACTGGGGCTACGCCCCGGAGTACGTCGAGGGCATGTGGCGGATGATGCAGGCCGACTCCCCCGATGACTACGTACTGTCCACCGGCACCGCCTGTTCGGTGCGCGACTTCGTCGAGGCCTCGTTCACCCACGTCGGCCTGGACTGGGAGAAGCACGTCCGGTTCGACGAGCGCTACCTGCGCCCCACCGAGGTCGACGAGCTGATCGGTGACGCGAGCAAAGCCGCGCACGACCTCGGATGGAAGGCCACGGTCACTGCGCTGGACCTCGCCCGGCTGATGGTCGACGCCGACATCGCCGCGCTCGAGCACGGCGCCGGGTGGATCGACCGGCCCCAACTAGCCGACTGGCCGGTCCTGCCCTTTTGAGTCGCCGGACGGCGTGGTGCGCCGGCCGGCATAGTTCCAGGTGTCGAGCTCGCTCACCGTCGGCGCACCCATGAAGGGTAGCCCCTGCTCCTTGCGCAGGAAGCCCCAGATGATCGGCAGCAGCAAGAGCACCACCAGTCCGACGACGGCGATTAGCACCGGGTGGGTCTCCTCGCGCCCGAGAGGTGCCCAGCCCGCCTTGTCCAGCAGCGCGACCCCGGACATCGTCAACACCACAACGATGCCTCGGCGGATGTAGGACTGCGGCACGCGGGGGGCGATCTTCGCACCCAGCAGCGTGCCCGGCACCGAGCCGAGGATCAGGGGGATCGCGATACCCCAGTCAAGACCGTGAATGGCAATGTTCGCGACCGCAGCGGCCAGCACCAGCGGAACGGCCTGCACCAGGTCGGTGCCGACCAGCTTCACCGCCGAGAGCCCCGGGTAGAGCATCAGCAGGGCGATCATGATGACTGAGCCCGATCCCACGCTCGTGACGCCCACCAACAAGCCACCCAGCATGCCGACCAGCAGCGTGGGGATCGGCCGCACCGGCGGGTTCGGGTCGCCCGGGTCGCCTCCGGAGCGGACGCGGCGCAGGTTGATGTAGAGCCGCAGCGCATAGGTTGCCGCCGCGAACAGCAGCGCGAACCCGATGCTCAGCTTGAGCACCCGGTCGAGCTCCTCGGCATCGGTGGTGAACGCCTTGACGGCGTACGGGCCGACGAACGCCATGGGGACCGAGCCGATGATCAACCACATCGCGAGCTTGAGGTTGGGCGAGCCCTCCTTGGCGTGCACGGCCGCGCCGCCGGTCTTGTAGACCGCAGCGGCGGTCAGGTCCGCCGTCACCACGGTTGCGGCTTCGCCCCCACCGACGCCGAGGAAAATCAAGGCCGGCGTCATCAGGGCGCCTCCGCCCATGCCGGTGAGGCCGACGACGACCCCGACGACGAATCCGGCGACCGCGATCGACAGGGCGGTGAGGGTGAGGATGTCGGTCACACGGACACCTTGGGGGCGAGGGCGGCCAGGGCCGCGCGGAGGAGGGACTCGATGTGGGCCGCGGCGCGCTCGCACGCCTCCGGGCCACGGCGGTAGGGGTCAGCCACGTCCAGGTCGGGGGACGCCGTCGCGCGGTGTGCGCCGACCGCTGCGAGGAGCTCGAGGCCGTGGAGGCCCTCTTGCCCGGCGAGGGAGTCGACGAACTGACCGAGGGTGAAGACCTTGCGGAAGAGCGCCGGGTGGTCGTCGAGGATGAACTGGCGGTGGTCGGCCTCTGCCGTCAGCACCACGTCGGCCCAGTCGAGCTCGGCCTTCGTCAGGGGGCGGCTGCGGAAGTCCTGCTCCCCGGTGACACCACGAGGCTCAAGGGTGACCGCCATCTCGGGGTTCATCGGGTGGTCGCTGAAGCCGTGAGTGCCGGCCGATCGGAACTCGATCGCCGCGTCGCCGGCCAGGTGGCGGGCGGTGAGCTCCATGAAGGGGCTGCGGCAGATGTTGGCGGTGCAGACGAAGAGGACCTTGAGGGGTTCGTCCGGAGCCTGGGTGGTCTCGGGGGCCTCGGTTCCGAGACGGCGCTGGCGCGCCTCCTCAACCGGTGGCTTGTCGGTGGTCTCGACGCCCGCTCCTCGCTGGCGCTCGTCGCTGCTCGACCACCTGTCAGGGGTGCTGAGCGGGAGGTCGAGGTAGCCGGCTTCCTGGAGCGCCACGATCACGTCGTCGAGGGCGTCGGGGATGGTGCGGCCGGTGGTGTCGACGCGGACGTCGGCGTCTCCCGGGACCTCGTAGGGGCTGGAGATGCCGGTGAACTCCGGGATCTCACCCGCGCGGGCCTTCGCATAGAGCCCCTTGCGGTCGCGGCGCTCGCACTCCTCCAGGGGGGTCGCAACGTGGACGAGGAAGAACGCACCTCCAGCATCCTCGACCATCGCGCGGACCTGCTGCCGCGTCTCGTCGAACGGGGCGATCGGGCTGACGACCGCCAGGCCGCCGTGACGGCTGATCTCGGCCGCGACCCAGCCGATCCGGCGGATGTTGGTCTCGCGGTCGGCCTTGGAAAAGGTCAGGCCGGCCGACAGGTTGCGGCGGACCACGTCGCCGTCGAGGCTGGTGATGGTGCGTCCGCCCTGCTCGAGAATCTTGTCCATCAGCGCGCGCGCCAGGGTCGACTTGCCGCTGCCGGAGAGACCGGTGAAGAACAGGACGAGCCCCTGCTCGTCGGGCGCCGGACGGTCTGCGGCCACCACAGGGGCGGCCACCTCGGCGTAGTCACCCTCGGGGTCGTCGGCCAGCGCCACGACAGGGTCGTCGCCGGCGTACGTACCCAGCACCTGCACGCCGAGAGCGTGGTCGGTGTTTGGGTCTTCGTGCGCGGCCAGCGGGACCGCGACGACCGCGGCTTCAGGCAGGGTCTGCGCCACCAGGCGGGTGGCGCGGATGAGGGCCACGGGCGAAAGGTCCGGGGTGCCGGTGCCGACCAGCGCCACCAGCACGACGGCCCCGAGGCCGCGTACCTGCTCGGCCTGGGTCTCGGTCAGGGCGTCGGTGACGGGGACCCAGGTGCGACCGGCGTACTGCTCCCGGGCCTGGGCGGGGGTGAGGTAGAGCTCGCGGAACGGGCCGTACTGCGCGTGGGTGAGCGCGTCCACGCTGCCGCCGGGCACGGTCACGCGGGCGAGAGGGAGACCCTCAGGGTCGACCAGCTCCACGCCGCCCGCGGTGACGGCGGCTGCGTACACGTCCTCCGGAAGAACAAGCGAGATGAGGCTCTCGAGGCTCGCTTCGCTCGCACCTCGACCACCGGCGGCGCGCACCGAGAACGAGGTGAGGGGGGCGAGGGCACCGGTCGCGAGGAGCTCGAGGTCGTCGAGCTCGCGCGGAGTCGGACAGAACTGCGGGAGGGCACTCACCCGAGTATCTTGACAGAACTAGTCGAGTTTCAGGGGATGCAGGTGCCGGGACTACGTTCGCGGTCATGACGTCGCTCCCCCACTCCGCTCAGGCCGTGGTCGCCGAGATCGTGCGCTCCGGCTTCGTCGAGGGGCATCACTACGGCTCAGTGGTCGCGCTCTCGCCCGACGGACGCGTGGAGTGGTCGGTCGGAGACGTGGACTCCCTGGTGCTGCCGCGGTCGTGCAACAAGCCGCTGCAGGCCGTAGCGCTGCTCGAGGCAGGGCTCGTCCTCCCGCCTGACCTGCTGGCGCTGGCCAGCGCGTCGCACTCGGGAGAGCAGATGCACCTTGACGGCGTGCGGCGCCTGCTGGAGCGGGTCGGTCTGACCGAGGACGACCTGCAGTGCCCGGTCGACTGGCCGATGATCGACGCGGTTCGCTACGAGGCGCTGCGGGCCGGAGCAGAACCCTCACGGCTCTTCATGAACTGCTCCGGCAAGCACGCGGCGATGCTGGCCACCTGCGCCGCCAACGGATGGGACACCGCGACGTACCTGGACCCCACCCATCCGCTGCAGCAGCAGATCGTCGAGACGTTCTCGCGACTCACCGGAGAGACAGTCGACACGATCGCCGTGGACGGCTGCGGCGCCCCTCTGCTCTCCACCTCGCTCACCGGGCTGGCGCGCGCGTTCCGCACGCTCGCGGTCGCCACTGAGGGGCCGGAGACGGCCGTTGCTGAGGCGATCCGTTCGCACCCGGAGCTGGTGTCCGGATCGACGCGGGACGAGCTGGCGCTGCTGCGGGCGATCCCGGGCGCGATCGGCAAGGCCGGGGCGGAGGCGTGCTACGCCGTAGCACTGCCCGACGGGCGGGCGTCCGCGTTGAAGATCGACGACGGGGGTGCCCGGGCGCGGCCTGTCGTGATGGCGGCTGCGCTGGAGCGCTCCGGGGTGCTCGATCTGCCGGGTGTCGATGCTGCTGCTGTGCGGCGCACCGGGGAGCACGTGCTTCTGGGTGGCCGCGTGCCGGTCGGGGAGATCAGGGCTGCTTTGTAGGTCACCGGGTTTCGAGGCTCGTCGCTGGCGCTCCTCGCACCTCAACCGGCGGTGGGGCATCGCCGCCGGCGATCCTCGCGCCTCGACCGGCGGGAGCGGCGTCGCAGCGACCGCGTGCGTCCCAGCACTCCGGGGCATCTCGTAGGCTGCACGTGTGCTGGACGTGCGATCGCTGGACCTGAACTTCTACCTCGTCGTGGCCTTCGTGCTGCTGGTGGTGAAGATCTTCGCGTTCGTGAACTCGCTGATGCACTCCAATGAGGAGTACGAGGCGGCCGGCAAGCTAACCAAGACGGCCTGGTCGCTCATCCTCGGGCTCGGGGTCGTGGTGCAGCTGCTGCTCGGCGGTCCGCTGGGGCTGCTCAACATCGTGTTCACCATCGCGGCGTTCGTATACCTAGCGGACGTGCGGCCGGCGATCGGTGGGCTGCGCCGACGTTGAGCGTCGGGCAAGTGGTCTCGACGCCCGCTCCTCGCTAGCGCTCGTCACTGCTCGACCACCTGAGTGCGCGGGGTCTCGAGAGGCTCGCTCCGCTCGCACCTCGACCGCCGGAGAGCCCGCTGGCTGAGCGGGTCGCTTGCTGAAACATCCGTCGGTTAGGGTTTTCGGCAGACGCGCAGGCTCGGCGCGCCGACGAACGGAGTCTCTGTGGAACTGCGTGATTACCTGCGCATCCTTCGGCGGCGGTGGCTGCTGATCGCGACGCTGACCCTCCTGGTGGTCGGGGCCGCTGCTGCGTGGACCTTCACCTCTACCCCGCAGTACCAGTCGACGGCACGCGTCTTCGTCTCCACCACCTCCTCGAGCTCCGGCGACTCAGTCGGGGAAGCCTTCACCGGCGCTCAGTTCTCGGGCCAGCGGGTGAAGTCGTACGCGGACCTCGTCACCAAGAGCACAGAACTCGCTGGATGGGTGATCGACGATCTCGGCGCCGACATGACCGAGGGCGAGCTGCTCGGAGAGGTCGCGGCGTCCGTCGTGCCAGACACGGTCATCATCGACCTCTCGGTCACCGACCCTTCTCCGACGATGGCCCAGGCCTTGGCCCAGTCCTACGCCACCGGGCTGAGCGATCTCGTGCGCCGACTGGAGACGTACCCGGGCAACAGCGACTCACTCATCCGGGCGAGCATCGTGGACTCAGCGTCCCTGCCGACGTCCCCGGTGGCGCCTCAGCCGGTGCGCAATCTCGGGCTCGCCGTCGTCCTCGGCCTGCTGCTCGGCTTCGGCATCGCGGTACTCCGTGAGCTGCTCGACACCACGATCAAGTCCCCCGAAGACGTGCGTGAGTCCTCCGACGCACCGCTGCTCGGCACGATCGGTTATGACCCCTCGATCCGCACCCAGCCGCTGGTCACCTCGCTGGGCTCGCACGCACCGCGGGTCGAAGCGTTCCGCGTCCTGCGAACCAATCTCCAGTTCGTCGACGTGGACGCGACCACCAAGGTCTTCGTGGTCACCTCCGCGCTCCCTGGAGAGGGCAAGACAACCACCGCGGTCAACCTGGCCATCACCCTGGCCCAGGCCGGCCAGAAGACGCTGCTCGTCGAGTGCGACCTGCGCCGTCCGAAGGCATCGCTCGCTCTGGGCCTGGACAACTCCGTCGGCGTCACCACCGTCCTGGTCGGCAAGGTCGCCTTCGAGGACGCCCTGCAGGAGCACTCGGTCTCTGGACTGACCGTCATGGGCAGCGGCGCTGTGCCGCCCAACCCGGCAGAGCTGTTGCAGTCCAACGCGATGGCCGACATGCTCACGAAGGCGAAGGGTCGATTCGACACCATCATCATCGACGCACCCCCGCTACTCCCCGTCACGGACGCCGCACTGCTCGCCGTGCAGGCCGACGGCGCGATCGTCGTCGCGGCCCACGGCAAGACCACGCGCGAACAGCTCTCGCAGGCCCAGGACCGGCTCGCGCAGTTCGACGCCGATCTGGTGGGGCTCATCCTCAACATGACGCCGTCCCGCCGCCGTGGTGGCTACGGCTACGGCTACGGCTACGGCTACGCTCCCGAGGACGTCGACAAGCCCACGCGCGGCGCTCGTCGCGCGGACACCGGGTCGTAAGGTCCACTCCATGACTCGACCTGGACGGCTCCGTCTGGCCTCGCTGGCTCTCCCCTCACTGCTGGTCCTCAGCGTGGCAACCGGCTGCAGCGACGACTCGAGCCGTCCCGACGATCCCGAGCCCACCGGGGTTTTCCTCTCCGAGGCAGCGACGCCCGACGCAGAGGACGGGCTCCCCGCCGACTTCCCCCGCGACGTCGTTCCGGTGCTCGACGGAGAAGTCGCCTCCACCGACGGCGACGCCGACGCAGGGTTCTCCATCACCACGAACATCTACTCCGCGGAAGCGGAGCCGGTCCTCGACGCGGCGATCGCAGCACTGGAGGACGCCGGCTGGGAGCTCACCGACCGGACGGACGAGCTCGGCTTCCCGAGCGCGACCTTGCGCCTTCCGGCTGGGGGACTTGTGATCCTGCAGGCGTTCCCGTCGGACGACGACGTCAACCTGACCTATTTCGCGCGCGTCGACTCCTGATCAGCTGATCGGCGGCCGCCCAGCTCCGGCCTCGGGCGGTTCGGGTGCTCAACAGGCCGAGCGCACCGCGCCCAACTCCCCTGAGTCCAGGGTCGGAGTCACCCACAACTGGTGGTCAGCACTCTCTCCCGAGGCGCCCAGCGCTCGCCATGACAGGTCGACCACCTGACCGGGGTCGAGCCGCACGTCGACGCTGGACACCGTGTAGCCCTGGAGCTCCTGCGTCGCCGTCGGGACCGGGTCCTCGGACTGCCTGACGTCGCCGATCTGTGCGCCCGGGGGTGCGTAGACGTTCACCGTCACGGCGAGCTGACCGGGCTCGTTGTTGCTGCTGCCCGGCCCAGTGACGTAGCTCGGCAGTGAGGCAGCATCGTCGGGCGCCGTGGACTGCAGCCGCATCGACAGCTCGAAGGCTTGGCGGCCGCCCACACAGTAGCGAGGCATCAGACGCGTCCGAGCGCGGAGGAAGTAGGTCATCTTGTCGGCGCCTTTGTCATCCAGGGTCACGACGAACTGAGGAGCATCGCTCGCCGCGAGATCGGGACCGGTGATCCGCTCGTCCGTCAGCGGCGCCGCGAGCTGGCTGTTCCGGCCCTGGGCCGCAAAGAGCATCCGCCCCTCCCGCGTGGCCCGCGCCAACACCGTGAAGAGGTCCTCCACATCGAAGGCGCCGGCTCGGACGCGGTCGAAGACTGCAGCGGACACTGCCGCGAAAAACCGATCCTGGGCGGCAGGCTCCTCGAGGCGGAGGTAGGTGCGGTGGAGCAGTTCGTCGACCACCGACGACTCGTCGAGGACGACCCCGTCCACCTCGACCGGCTCGTCGAGGGCGGCGACCACGTAGCTCAGCGCCACGGTGTCGAGGCTCAACACACCATCGACATCGCCAGGGAAGCGCTCCTGCCACCGGGCGCTCCACAGTTCCGAGGCACGGGAGAAGTCGGGAGTGAACCCGGCGTTGAGGAAGAACGTACCGAACTGGACGCCGTAGAGGTTCAGCTCGCCCGGCGTAAGGGGCAGCACCGGCGTCTCCCGTCGACCGAAGCTGTTCCCGGCCACCTGCTGCTCCAGGGAGATCGCACCGTCGTCGGCAGACACCAGAGCGACCGACCCCGGGAGGCCACCTGTGGCCCGGACCTCCGCGTTGTTCTGGAAGACCAGCAGGTAGTTGCGCTGACCGTCGCCCCCCAGGATCTCGGGAAGGACGTCCAGAGCCGCATCAGCGGCGCCCAGTGCCTGGTCGGCCTCCTCGATCTCACCCACCAGGTCGCGGAAGGGAGTGCGCAGCGGCGCGACCAGACGTGTGGTATCGACGTCGTTCAGACGGTCGGCCGCCGACTCGAGGGAGGCGGCTGCCTGGGAGGTCGGGTCGGCGATCGTTTCCAGCGCGGACAAATCGATGCGGCCGTCGCGAGGTGCGAGGTCGCCGAGCCCGTCGGCCGCCTGCACGGCTGCCTCGAGGCCTCCACCAGCCAGGTCGTGCACCACCTCGGACACCATGGCGACCGCGCCGGCGTCGTCGCCGACGTACGGCAGCAGACCCAGGACCCGCCAGGTGGGGCCGTGGGTGCGCTCGTCCGCCTGCCCACTGGCCTGCTCCAAGTCGTCAAGGAGATCAGGGAGCGCGTCAGTCTCTCGCGAGGTGGCTGCCACCCGGACCCGCTCAGCCGCATCGACGGTGTCGAGGAGCGCCGCCTGCACCGTCCACGCCGATGCCACGACAACGACCGCGATCACCGCCGCCACGACGAGAAGAACACGACGGCGACGAGAGCCAGGCATGGAGAGCACCTTAATGAACGGCAGAGAGCGGACGCGTGCGGACACGACAAAGGGCGGCTTCCCACACCCACGACCGTGGGAAGGGAAGCCGCCCTGTCGCGACTACTCGGTCAGACGGTGACCGTGAAGCTGGAGCTCGACGAGCCGTCGAGCTTCGGGCGGTTCGGGACGAAGGTCACGACGCAGGTCCACTCGCCCTCGACCGGGAAGCGGAAGTTGACCTTGCGCGGCTTGCCGTTCTTCTTGGACTTGCGGCCGTAGTTCTTCACCGCGTCGCCGGGGCCGGTGCAGGAGAACAGGAAGGTGCCGCGCGGAGCGTCACCCTTGCCCTCGGCGCCCTTCTTGGGCGCGACGTCGACCTTGACCTTGACGCGCGTGACGCCCTTGCCGTTGGTCTTCTTGCGGACATCCTCGACCTGGGTCTTCGTGTCGTCGCAGCGGTTGTAGGACGGGTCGCAGGCAGCGGACGCCGGGCTCGCGACGGACACCAGGCCCATGGCGGACATGGCGGCTACGGCGATGCCGGCAGCAAACTTCTTCATGATGAGACTCCCCATGTGGCGCCTGGGCACCTAGCGGACTGGGTCTGGACGGGTAAAAGACAACCACACCCGGGGGTGGTTGGCGAGTCGATCTCGGAGATCGGGCAGTCCCGGAGGCAAAGTTCACCGGAACCACCGCAGCGTAACTCGGATGTAACGCGAGGGCGGGCTGGCCTGGACGCGAGATCGCCGATGCCTGGTCGCGCGCCCGCCGCCTCTCACTAGGTCTCCACGACGGCTCGCTGGCGCTCGCCTGCTCGACCATCAACGCACGAGGCCCGGACCTCATGGTCCGGGCCTCGCTAGTGGCGCTGGGT
>LULH01000062.1_pt1 | contig 27734 bp, 21 predicted proteins | sample 728201 | NCBI WGS metagenome assembly LULH01 (sample SAMN03860294, study PRJNA289734) | marine metagenome | biome: seawater column; feature: ocean; material: water; isolation source: Red Sea water column Station 169 - depth 100m | place: Saudi Arabia: Red Sea | collected 2011-10-15 | depth 100 m
GGTTGAAGGTGATCAAAGGCGCTTTGGGAGAAACAGACTCCGCCGGTGGGTTGCTTACGGGTCTGGGCAAACAATTCAAGAAAACCCAGAAATACACCACCGTTCGACGCTCCGTCAAAAAAGAGGGAATCCACCTTAAACTGGCGACCAACACCGTGACTGATGAATTTTCAGAAGTCGCCTGGCAAAACGTCGGCAAAGACTACCATTACAAACTTCATATCGGAGTCAAGGATCGAAAAACCAGGAAGTTTAAACCTGAAATCAGCTATGATGTCCCGGGAACCGAACTTCCGTTGGTTCGTGTGAAAATTGACCCGATCAAGAAAAATAAAAAATACATGGTTGAGGTCTTCGAGGGTCAGAAATCTGTATTTGAAACAAAAGACGGAAACCTGAAAACACTTCCAACGAAAAAACTGAAAGCCTTTGAACAACAACGAGAAAAGGTCCGCAGCTTCGATGAAAGCGGATTTCTCTATGCGGGATTGTTGAAAGACAATGGCTTGTTGGTTCCAGCATTGGATGAATACAATCGGTTCTTTGAAGAATTCTCGGATGATGAAGACATCAACGAACTGAGACCTTTTCTGATCGAAGTTTACACACGACTTCGTCTCGAAGAGATGAAAATGGCCGAACTGAAAAAATACGAGGCCAGTCTCTAAATCCAGTCGTTTTTTCAAAAAGAAATGGATCAAAATTTATTATTGTTTTTTTATAATTTTCGATTTTTTTTACATCTAAATTGCTTATTTCACCTCCGCAAATTTGTTTTATTAGTTCAGAAGCTTTTATTAATCCTTCTTCAATTGAAAGGGGATCTATGCCTCTTTCGAATCTGAATTTTGCATCTGTATCTATATTTAATTGTTTAGAGGTTTTTCTTATTGAACGTGGTAAAAAATAAGCAGATTCTAATAATATGTTTTTAGTCGAATATTCTGTTCCAGATTTTGTCCCGCCAATTATGCCACCAAGACCAAGGACTCCAGATCTGTCAGAAATAACGCACATATCATTTTCTAAAATGTATTTTTTATTATCTAAGGCTTCGAAGCTTTCTCCTTTAGAAGAACTTCTAACAATAATTTCATTATCTATTTTATCTGCATCATAAGCGTGTAATGGTCTATTTAAATCAAACATTACATAATTAGTAATATCGACTATCGCAGATATTGGTTTTTGGCCTAAAGACAGAATTTTATCTTTTAGCCATTTTGGACTCTCTTTATTTGTTACACCTTTTATTAAACAACTTCCAAATATTGTGCATCCTTGAGCTTTTTCTTTTTTTATTGTTACGTTTATATTTTGATTACCTCTATATTTTAAATTGGATTTTTTATTAATTTTTAATTTACCAGCACCAGCAGCAGATAAATCTCTAGCAATTCCTCTTACTCCTAAACAATCTGGTCTATTGGGCGTAATTGATAAATCTATTACTTTTTCAGAAGTGTTTTTAAAATATTTTTCTCCAATTTTATTTGCATATTTATTGTTTTTTAATTCTATAATTCCATCACTTTCATTGGATAATAGTAATTCTGACTCAGAACAGAGCATTCCATATGATGTTACACCTCTTATTTTACTTACAGATAATTTCATCTGATTTTTAGGAATAATCGATCCTGGAGGTGCATAAACAGTCAAAAGACCATTTTTTGCATTTGGGGCTCCACATACTACTTCAATTGTTTTGTCGCTACCTATATCAACATCACATAACTTCAATCTGTCAGCATTAGGATGAGTTTTGGCATTTATAATTTTTGCAACAATAAATGTATCTAATTCAGATGTAGAACTCTCAAAACTTTCTACTTCTAGACCAATATTAGTTAATTTATCTATTATTTGATTATTGTTAAATTTTGTATCAAGATGGTTTTTTAACCAGTCAACTGTGAACTTCATCTACTTAGTCCTCTATAATTTGAAGGGACATCCAATGGATCAAAGCCAAAGTGACTTAACCATCTATAATCAGTCTCAAAAAAGGCTCTTAAATCATTAATTCCATATTTTAACATTCCAAGTCTGTCTATGCCAATTCCAAAGGCATATCCTTGATATTTACTTGGATTAACATTTACATTTTTTAAAACATTTGGATGAACCATTCCACATTAATTTCATATCCTATATCTACTTCTGCTGAAGGTTCCGTAAATGGAAAATGACTTGGTCTGAATCTCATTTTAATTTTATCAACTTCAAAAAACTCCTTAATAAAATAATTTAAACATCCTTTTAAATGTCCCATATTTATATTCTTATCTATATGAAGTCCCTCAACTTGATGAAACATCGGAGCATGGGTTTGATCACTATCTGATCTGTAAGTTCGTCCTGGAGCAATAATTTTAAAAGGAGGTTTACCTTTTAGCATAGTTCTTACCTGAACTGGAGATGTGTGAGTTCTCAAAAGTAATTCCTTATTATTATCAAGATAAAAAGTATCATGCATATCTCTAGCTGGATGGTTATCCGGTGTATTTAATGCTGTAAAATTATTATATTCATTTTCTACATCTGGGCCTTCCTCAACACTAAATCCTATTTCAGAAAATATAGATGAAATTTCATCTATTACCTGGGAGACTGGATGAATTTTACCAATTTCAATATTTCTTTCTGGAAGAGTTACATCAATTTTTTCTTTCTCAAGCTTTAAATTAATTTCTTTAGTTTCAATTTCTTGAATTTTGATTGATATTTTATTTTGAAGTTCATCTTTAATATTATTTAAATCTGAGGCTAATTTTTTTCTTTCCTCTACAGAAATCGAACCTAATTTTTTAAATTCGTTCGATATAATTCCGTTTTTTCCAAATAGTTCTGATTTAATGTTGTTTACTTTATCAATATTATTTTCTGTATTAAGCTTATCGATATAATCATCTTTTATTTTTTTAATATCAGACATTTTGATAGAATATTTGTTAAAGGAAGAAAAACAATAGTCTTGATTAATTTAATGCTGCTTGAGCCCTTTTAACTATAGTTTTGAAAGCTTCAGGGTTATCGTAAGCAATTTCTGCAAGAATTTTTCTATCTAATTTAATTCCTGATTTGCTTAAACCATTAATAAACTTTGAATATGTTATACCTTCAGATCTGACACCAGCATTAATTCTTTGTATCCACAGCGATTTGAAATCCCTTTTTTTATTTCTTCTATCTCTGTAAGCATACTGCATAGCTTTTTCCATTGCTTGTCTTGCAACTCTTATAGTATTTTTTCTTCTTCCCCACTGACCTTTAACAGCTTTTAAAACTTTTTTGTGTTTAGCTCTGCTTGTAACTCCTCTTTTAACTCTTGCCATTTTATCCTCTTAAGCTGTAAGGCATATAAGATTTTACTATCTTACCATCTTGTTTAGATAAAACAGTTGTGCCTCTTTGTTTTCTAATTTGTGAATTTGTTCTTTTAATCATGCCGTGTCTTTTTCCAGCCTGTGGGGTAATAACCTTACCTTTAGCTGAGATTTTAAATCTTTTTTTAGCTGAACTTTTTGTTTTTAACTTGGGCATAATTTTCGGGGTTATACAAATATTAAATTAAATTTACAACTAGAAATATGGCTTATAAAGGCTGGATTACCATAATCATTTGCTTTCCATCAAATTTTGGCTGAAGCTCTACTCTTCCAATAGTCTCCATGTCTGCCTTAATTTTATCCATTAATTCATTGCCAAGGTTTGAATGTTGTAACTCTCTCCCTTTGAACCTTATTGTAAATTTGACTTTATCACCTTTTGCCAAAAATTTCTGAGCATTTTTAATTTTGAAAGTGTAGTCATGAACTTCTGTAACTGGCCTTAATTTTATTTCTTTTAATTCAATTTTCTTTTGTTTTTTTTTTGCCTTGTTAGCTTTTTTTTGTGCATCGTATTTATATTTACCCATGTCCATAATTTTACAGACAGGCGGTTTTGCATTTGGAGCAATTTCAATTAAATCTAAACCTTCATTTTTTGCTTTATTGATAGCTTCATTTAAATTTAAAATTCCTAAATTTTCTCCATCACTTGCAATAACTTGAACTTCATTTGATGTAATCCTGTTGTTAGACCTTGGGCCTCTTGCTTTAGTTCTTTTTTGAAAATAATTTTGTTTAAAATCTGCCACTTAAATTGAAGGGGCTTTATTTAGATCGGAGTATTTTTTTATAAATTCTTTCAAAGCCATATTTTCTTGTTTATTAGAATCCAATCTTCTAATAGTTACACTGTTGGAGTCAACTTCTTTTTTTCCACAAATCAATAACATTGGTACTTTTGTTAAAGAATGATCTCTTATTTTATAATTTAAATTGTGATTTTTAAGATCCACCTCGACAATCAAACCACTCCGTTTTAATTCCTTAGCTACACTTTTAGCATATTCATCAAAATCACTAGAGATTGGAATAACTACTGCCTGTAAAGGTGATATCCAAAACGGTAGCTTACCTGCATAATTCTCTATAAGGATACCTATGAACCTTTCTAAAGATCCAAATAATGCTCTGTGTAACATTACAGGTACTTTTTTAGTTCCATCTTTATCAACAAAAGAAGCTCCTAATCTACCTGGTAAATTTAAATCTACTTGCAAGGTTCCACACTGCCAATCTCTACCGATTGCATCTCTTAAAACAAATTCAATTTTTGGTCCATAAAATGCGCCCTCACCTTTATTAATTGAGTACTCTAGCTTTGTCGCTTTGATTGCCTCTAACAACGCAGCCTCTGATTTATCCCAAACTTTATCGTCACCAACTCTTAAATCTGGTCTATCTGAATATTTTAAAATAACATCTTCAAAACCAAGATCTTTATAAATTTCTAAAATTAAATTTGTAACACTCAAACATTCTTCAGTAATTTGTTCTTCTGTACAAAAAATATGTGCATCATCTTGAGTAAAGGCTCTTACACGTAATAATCCATGCAATGCACCTGAAGGTTCATATCTATGAACTTTTCCAAATTCTGACATCTTTAAAGGTAAGTCTCTATAACTTTTAAGTCCTTGATTAAATACTTGAACACACCCAGGACAATTCATGGGTTTAATTGCAAATACTTTTTCATCTGGTGTAGTTGAAGTATACATATTAGCTCCAAATTTTTCCCAGTGGCCAGATTTTTCCCATAAAGATCTATCAAGTATTTCTGGCGTATTTATCTCTTTGTAACCATCGTGATCTTGTTTCATTCTCATATATGAAACTAATTTTTGGAACAAATTCCATCCTTTCTGGTGCCAAAACACAGATCCAGGACTTTCTTCTCTAAAATGAAATAAATCCATCTCTTTTCCAATTTTTCTATGATCTCTTTTTTCTGCTTCCTCAATTCTCTGAAGATAAAGGTCTAATTCTTTTTGAGTTGCCCAACCAGTACCATATATTCTTTGAAGCATTTCATTTTTAGAGTCACCACGCCAATAAGCTCCAGATACTTTTGTCAGTTTAAAAGCTTTACCTATTTTACCAGAAGATACTAAATGTGGACCTCTACATAAATCATGCCATGTTTCGCCATGATGATAAACCGTAAGTTCTTCGTTTTTAGGAATGCTCTCAATTATCTCAGCTTTGTATTTTTCTCCAATTTTTTTAAAATGACTTATTGCTTTATCTCTCTCCCAAACTTCTTTTCTTGTTTTTACATCTTTATCTATTATCTCTGACATTTTTTTTTCAATCTTTTTTAGATCATCGCTAGTAAAAGGCTCTTTTCTTGCAAAATCATAGTAAAATCCATTTTCTATAACTGGCCCAATTGTTACCTGTGTGCCTGGGTATAGTTCTTGAACGGCCATAGCCATTATATGTGCAGTGTCATGTCTAATGACTTCTAAACCCTCAGGATCTTTAGCTGTAAATATTTTAATAGAACAATCTTGATCAATAAGAGTATATAAATCTTTAAGTTCACCGTTTATGCTCATCACCAAAGCTTGCTTACCTAAAGACTTGCTAATTTTTTCAGCAACCTCTGTGCCTGTTATACTTTTTTCAAAGTTTAATTTTTTTCCATCAGGTAATGTAATATTTGGCATTAGTTTATTAATTTTTTATACTCTGAATAAGTAGAAAAACACATTTTTTCAACATTAAATTTTGAAACGACATTTTTTCTACCTTCTATGCCCATTTGATTGATAGTCTGTTCATCTAAATTCATAATTTCTATTAATTTTTTTGAAAGATCGTCAGAGTTATTTGCTTCAAATAAAAATCCTGTTTTATTTTCATTTATAGTCTCTTTTGATCCCCCAATATTACTTGCAACAATTGGTTTTTTCATTGCCTGAGCCTCAACAGATATTCTTCCAAAGGCTTCTGGTTCTATTGATGAAGAAACTATGATGTCTGAAACTTTGTAAGCTAGAGGCATATTTTTACAATGATCTATAAATTTTACTTGGTTAGTTAATCTATACTGTTCAACTAACCTAATAAGTTTCTTTTTGTAAAGTTCTCTTCCTTGATCGCTCCCAAGAATAATTACATTAAATACCTCGTGTCCTAAATTAATATTTACTTTATTAATAGCATCTAAAAACATTTCTTGGCCTTTCCATTCTGTTAATCTTCCGGGTAATAGAACAGTTTTTCTCTCAATTTTAAGTCCCCATGATTTAAATAATTCATCTTCCTCTGTTTCTATAGTAGTTGATGGATCAAAATAGTCAGTATTAATGCCTCTAAATATCACCAAGAATTTTTTTTTATCATTAAGGTATTCAGAGTAGTTTTCTTTAATATGTGAAAATATAAAATTAGACCCAGCAATAATTAAATCTGATCTCAACATTACAGAATTATATAATTTTTTTAATTTACTTTTAAAATTATATGTTCCATGAAATGTAGTTACAAATTTACGTCGTGTGATTTTGGTAGCTAGCAAACAAGACCATGCAGGTGCTCTACTTCTCGCGTGGACAATATTAATTCCATAAAATAAAATTATTAAAGAAATAATTATTGAATTAAAAAAAACCAAAATGGGGTTTTTGGAATTAACAGGTAACCTTATATATTTAACTTTTTTTTTATCTATAAACTTTGTTAATTCACCACCGTTGCAAATTAAAAAAGATTTACAATCATTTTCATGTAGATAGTGTGCGATATCATAACAACCTGTTTCTGCGCCACCGTATCCAAGTTTTGGTATAACTTGCAGAACTTTCAATTTTGGATGCATATGGTAGAGTTATAATATTTCAAATCAATTTTAATACTTTATATGAAAAAATTTAAATTTCTAAAAATTTCTAAAACAAAAAAACTAAGATATATAAGCAATTATTATAAGAAAAATCTTTATATTATATTTTTACCAGGTTTTGCATCCGATATAGAAGGAGATAAACCTAAAAGATTTTTAAACTATGCTAAAAAAAATAAATTGGGTTTTTTGGCACTAGAATATTCTGGATACGGAAAATCTTCAGGTGAATTTACAAAAGGGAATATTTCCACTTGGGCAAATGATGCAAAACAGACTATTAAGAATATAGTTAAAAAAAATGATATAATTTTAATAGGTTCTAGTATGGGTGCTTGGATTTCTTTATTATTATTTAAATCAATTAAGAAACAGATTAAAGGCTTTATGGGAATTGGCTCTGCTCCAGAATTTTTAACAAGAATAATGTGGAAAAAATTTTCAAAAAAGACGAAGAGTGAAATTATCAAAAAAGGTATTAGCAAAATTAAAAATGGTGGTTATGAGTATCTCATAACTAATCAATTAATTAAAGATGGAAGAAAAAAACAAAATAAAGTTTTGAATGTTAAAATTCCAATGAAAATACCTGTTACTATGGTCCATGGTCAAAAAGATGAAGTTGTACCAATTAAATACTCAAGAGAAGTTTTAAAAATCTTCAGCAAAGCAAAAAAAAAATTAAATATAATTAAGAAGGGTGACCATAGTCTCTCGTCAAAAAAAAATCTAAATATTATTTGTAAAGAGTTAGATAATATTATTAAAAATACTAACTAGCTTGACCGACTAATTTTTTATTTGATATAGGATTTTCTAACTTATCTAACATTTCTTTTGGACAAACTTGGACGAAATTATTTATTTCATTTTCAAAATTCTCAACAATTTTTTTCGAGATTGTTGAATTTGTTTCTATCGCATGCTCTTGAATTAATTTCCTTAGATACTCAATCCAAAATTTAGTTTCTGGAGTTTGCCAAACTACACTTTCAGGATTTACTTTTTTATCAAATTGATTTTCAGGGTCATAAATAAATGCCATACCTCCTGTCATGCCAGCCCCAAAATTATCACCAATATCTCCTAATATAATAATGTTTCCGCCTGTCATGTATTCACAACCATTTGAATCACAACCTTCTACTACTGCAGTTGCACCTGAATTTCTAACAGCAAATCTCTCTCCTGCTTGTCCTGCAGCTAATAATTTTCCAGAAGTAGCTCCATACAAAACAGTGTTTCCAATAATAGTATTTTCATTTGAAACAAGGTTGCTTTCATCTTGTAATTTAATCACAATAGTTCCACCTGATAATCCTTTAGCAACATAATCATTTGCATCCCCTTTTAAAATTAGTTTTAATCCTTTAATAGCAAAAGCACCAAAGGATTGGCCTGCTGAACCTTTAAAATTTAATTCGATCGAATTTTCATCAAGATTGTTATTTCCAAATTTTTTGTACAAATGATAAGAAATTCTAGTACCAACTGCTCTATCAGTATTTTGAATTTCAAATTCTTGATTTATTTTTTCTTTTTTATCTATTTTGTCTTCTATTTCTGGCCATAATTTTTGATCTAAAGTATCTGGAACAGAATTAATTTCAGGTTTCTCACAATATCTTTTATTTTTTCCAGGATCTGCCTGAACAAAAAGAGGATTTAAGTCTAGATCATCCAAGTTTGGTGATCCTTTGCTTACTTGCCTTAGTAAGTCAGTTCTTCCAATTACTTCATTTAAAGATTTGAAACCAAGATCAGCAAGTATTTCTCTTACTTCCTCTGCTATAAATGTAAAAAGGTTTACTACTTTTTCAGGAGTTCCTGTAAATTTCTCTCTTAATTTATCATCTTGTGTGCAAACACCCACTGGACATGTATTTGAATGACATTGTCTGACCATTATACATCCCATTGCGACTAAAGCAGTTGTTGCTACGCCAAATTCTTCTGCTCCCATCATGGCTGCAATTACAACATCTCTTCCTGTTTTTATTCCACCGTCAGTTCTAAGCGTCACTTGATGTCTCAAGTTATTTAAAGTCAATACCTGATTTGCTTCTGTTAATCCCATCTCCCAAGGAACTCCAACATATTTAACGCTTGTCTGTGGAGTAGCTCCTGTACCTCCTGAGTGCCCCGAGATTAAAATTATGTCTGCTTTAGCTTTTGCAACTCCAGCAGCTATCGTTCCAATTCCTGATGAAGCAACTAATTTAACTCCAACCCTAGCCTTAGGATTTATTTGTTTTAAATCATAAATTAATTGAGCTAGATCTTCTATTGAGTAAATATCATGATGTGGTGGAGGTGATATTAAAGTAACTCCTGGCGTTGAGTGTCTCAATCTCGCAATTTCATCCGTAACTTTAAAACCTGGTAATTGTCCACCTTCACCTGGTTTAGCACCCTGTGCAATTTTGATTTCAATCTCATTACAATTATTTAAGTAATTAATGGTTACTCCAAATCTAGCTGATGCAATTTGTTTAACCCTTGAATTTGCACTATCTCCATTCTCCATAATCTTAAATCTTTTTTCATCTTCTCCACCTTCACCACTACAAGATGCGCCTTTAATTCTGTTCATACCAACAGCAAGAGTTTCATGTGCTTCTTTAGATAAAGCTCCATGAGACATACTTCCACTTCCAAATCTTTTTAATATATTAGATGCAGGCTCAACATTAGATATATCGATAGGATTTTTAGATTTAAAATCTACTAAATCTCTTAAACTTATTGGATTTAGATTATAAATACCTTTTATGTATTTTTTATATATTTCATAAGATCCTTGTCCAACCGCAGTTTGCAGTAAATGAATTAGTTTGCCTTGATACTGATGTGTTTCACCATTTTTTCTATATCTGTAAATACCTCCAATAGGTAAAATATTTGAATTATTGAAAAATGCTTCTTTGTGTATAGTTCTGATTTTCTTTTCTATTCCTTTTAAACCAATTCCAGAAATCTTTGATAACATCCCAGGAAAGTAATCTTTCACAATTGTTCTGCTTAGTCCCACAGTTTCAAAATTACATCCGCCTCTATAAGAACTTAAAACAGAAATTCCCATTTTAGACATTATTTTAAGAAGACCGAGATTGACTGATTTAATATATCTTGAAACACATTCATCAAAAGTGAAATTTCCAAATAATTTCTTAGAATGTCTTTGATATAAGCTATCAAAAGCTAAATAAGGGTTCACTGTAGTAGCACCAACACCAATTAATGTTGCAAAAGAGTGAGTATCTAAAGCATCTCCAGTTTGAACATTAATAGAAACATAACCTCTTAAACCTAATTTAACTAAATGTGTATTTATTGCCCCTATACATAAAAGCATCGGCATTGGCATTCTATTTTCTGAAATATTTTTATCTGATAATATTATTTGTTTAATTCCCTCTCTAACAGCTTGTTCAGATTTAACTTTGAGTAAATTTATTGATGTCTCTAAATCATCATCTTTGCTGAATGTACAATCTAAAACTTTATTATTATTTCCAAAGAATTTCAAAAATTTTTCAAATTGTGCATTTGATAATATCGGACTATTTAAGACATAAATATTGTCTTTAGTTAATTTACTAAAATCTAAAATATTACCAAGATTTCCAAATCTTGTCTTTAAACTCATAACTTTATTTTCTCTTAGAGAGTCAATTGGTGGATTTGTAACCTGACTAAAGTTTTGTCTAAAGTAATGATATAGTGGTCTATATTTGTCAGATAAAACTGCTAAAGGCGTGTCATCACCCATTGAGCCTGTTGCTTCTTTAGCATCTTCTGCCATTGGATGAAGAATTAATTCTAAATCTTCTATGCTATATCCAAAACAATGTTGAAAATTCCTCAAACTTTGGCCTTCTAGCTCTACTTTTTCAGTTTCTGCCTCTAATTTTTTATCAAGATCAATAATCTGATTGTTGTAATGTTTATATTCTTTTGAAAGGTAGTTTTTTATTTCATCGTTTGAATATACTTTGCCTTTTTCTATTCTTACTCCTAATATTTCTCCAGGTCCTAATCTTCCTTTAGATACAATTTTTTTCTCATTTAAATCTATCATTCCTGTTTCACTTCCTGCAAAAAGAAGTTTGTCTCTTGTCACTGTATATCTAAGTGGTCTTAATCCATTTCTGTCAGTTGCAACAATTACCCATTCATTATCAGTTGCAGCTATAGCAGCTGGCCCATCCCAAGGCTCCATGGTACTATTTAAAAAATTGAATAGTTGTTGATGATCTTTTTTTAATACCTTATTTTTTTTTGACCAAGCGTCTGGTATTAACATTAATTTTGCTAGAGGAGCAGGCTGTCCAGAAATATTTAATAACTCAAAAACATTATCTAATGATGCAGAGTCAGAATTGCCAGCTGGTATTACAGGCTTAAGATTCTCTATATCTTCGAAAACTGGACTAAACATCTCTTCTTCGTGAACCTTCATCCAATTAACATTTCCTTTAAGAGTATTTATTTCACCATTATGCGCTATAGATCTAAATGGTTGAGCTAAGTCCCAACTTGGCGCAGTATTAGTTGAAAATCTTTGGTGAAATATTGCATACCTAGATATAAATCTTTCATCTTTTAAGTCAGTATAAAAATCTGACAAAGCTTCTGCTAAAAACATTCCTTTATAAATGATAGATTTAGAACTAAATGAACATATATAAAAATTATTTAATTGATTATTGAGAGCTTCTTTTTCAATTACTCTTCTAGTTTCATACAATTTTTGTTCCAGAGATTTATTGACAACTTTTTTGTCATTGTATGTGAACAATACTTGAGTAATTTCAGGTCTTGTTTGTTCAGCTTTTTCTCCTAAGACAGAGGGATCAACAGGAACTTGTCTCCAGCCATAGATACTAAAATTTCTCTTTGTTAGTTCACTTTCAACAATAGTTCTACATTGCTCTTGAGCGCTATAATCATTTCTTGGTAAGAAAATCATACCCACACATAGTTCAGAATTATCATGTTTATGACCAGTGACTTCAATTTTTTCCTCAAAGAAATCTTTAGGAATTTCAATATGGATTCCAGCACCATCTCCTGTTTTTCCGTCTGCATCGATTGCACCCCTATGCCAAACAGCTTTTAAGGCATCGATTCCATATTCTACGACTTTTCTGGATTTTAGGCCTTCGGTGGATGCTACTAAACCTACACCACATGCATCATGTTCCATTTCTTCCGAGTAAACATGATTACTTTTTAAAATTTTTAAATTTTTATTTCTTAACTTCATTAAGCAACTCTAAGTTTTTGTTTACTTTGTAAATAATTATCAATTGATGTTGCGGCATCTCTTCCGTCTTTTATACCCCAAACCACTAAAGATGCTCCACGAACTATATCTCCGGCTGCAAAAACTCCCTCTATACTAGTTTCCATTGTATCAAAATCCGCTTTTATTGTTCCCCATCTTGATACTTGTAATTTTTCTTCATTAAATAATTTTGGAAGATCTTCTGGATCAAATCCGAGTGCTTTGATTACAAGATCAGCTTTAATTTCAAAATCTGAATTTTCTTCAACAACTGGTTTTCTTCTACCACTATCATCTGGCTCACCCAATTTCATTTTATTAACAACTACACTTTCAATTTTATTTGTTCCCTTAAACTCTTTAGGGCTTGTTAACCAAATGAATTCAACACCTTCTTCCTCTGCATTGCCAACTTCTCTTGCTGATCCTGGCATATTTTCTCTATCTCTTCTATATAAACATTTTACAGATTTAGCATTCTGTCTCACTGAAGTCCTTAAGCAGTCCATTGCTGTATCTCCACCTCCAATTACTACAACATCTTTGCCTTCAGCATTTAAAGTTCCGTTATCAAACAACTCAACTTTATCACCTAGTCCTTTTTTATTTGATGCTGTCAAAAATTCCATGGCAGGGAAAATATTACTCAAATCGTTACCAGGTAGATTAACTTCTCTAGCTTTATAAACTCCTGTAGCTATTAAAATTGCATCATGTTTTTCTCTTAACTCCATCAAGCTGGAATCTTTTCCAACTTCAAAGTTTAAGACAAATTTTATTCCGCTTTCTTCCAAAAGTTTTATTCTTCTTTGAACAACATGCTTTTCTAATTTAAATCCTGGGATACCATATATTAGTAGCCCTCCAGCTCTGTCATAACGATCATATATAGTTACCTTGTATCCTTTTTTTCTGAGTTGTTCTCCACAAGCAAGTCCAGCAGGACCAGAACCTATAATTCCTACACTCTCGTTTTTTTCACTATTTATTTCTATTGGTTTAACCCAACCATTTTCCCAAGCTTTCTCTGTGATATATTTTTCTATTGATCCAATAGTTACTGTTCCATGACCCGATTGCTCTATTACACAATTTCCTTCACACAGCCTATCCTGGGGGCAAATTCTTCCACAAACTTCTGGCATGTTGTTTGTGCTTTGTGATAATTGATAAGCTTCCTCATATCTTCCCTCAGCAGTTAGTTTAAGCCAATCTGGTATATTGTTACTTAATGGACAATGAACTTGGCAAAATGGTACTCCACATTGGGAACATCTGCTTGACTGCTGAACAGCTCTATCTTTTAGAAATTCTTGATATATTTCATCAAAATCCTCTTTTCGGTCTGATATATCTCTTTTAGGTGGATTTTGTTGACCTATATCAACAAACTTAAGCATTTTTTCTGACATGGTGGACGCTGTATATACGATAAAAATTTAATAATAAACAATTACAAGGTCATAAATATTGACTAATATTTCACAAAACTTAAGTAAATCAGCGGTTTTTTCTTATTATGCATAGATGATATGCAAATATGTAATTGCTTTAATTTGGTTACAATTTCATTATGAAGTATTGGATCTAATGATTTCAAAATATGTAGAGACGCTAATTTTATCAATTATTCAAGGAATATCTGAGTTTATTCCAGTTAGCTCGTCTGCACATCTTTTAATTATATCAAGATTGAGTGACTTCAATGTTAGCAACCTACAATTAGATATTAGTCTGCATTTAGGTTCTTTGTTAGCAATTATTTTATTTTTTAGAAAAGAGTTAATAAATATCATTAATAATAAAAATATATTTCTACTAATAATTCTTGGGTCTATACCATTAGTTATTGTTGGTTATATTTTTTACTCCACAAATTTAATTGATCAATTTAGAAACTTAAAAGTTGTCGCTTGGACAACTTTGATTTTTGGAATTTTATTATACTTTTCAGATAAGTTTGAATTGAAAAATAAAATTTCTTCAGAATTAAATATTAAAAGTATTATTATAATAGGGTTATTTCAGATTTTAGCTATTATTCCAGGAGTCAGTAGATCAGGTATAGTAATTACAGCTTCAAGATTTTTAAAATTTGACAGAGTTGAATCATCAAAGATAGCTTTTTATTTGTCTATTCCAGCTTTAGCAGGTGCAAGTGTTTTGGGATTTAAAGATGTTATTGATGATCAAATAAATTTTGATGCTATATTTATTTTTTCTACTTCAGCTTCATTTTTATTTTCTTATTTTACAATTAAATATTTTCTTATTTATGTTAAAATGTTTAGTTTGAGTTTTTTTGTTATTTATAGAATAGTTTTAAGTATTATTCTTTTTTCAATTATTTACTTATGATTTTTTGGACGTTGGAGCAATTTGAGAAAATATTACAGCAATAAGAATTAATACACATCCTATAATATTATTTATGTTAAGAACTTGACTTAAAATAATCCATCCAGCAATTGTTGCAAAGACACCTTCAAGAGAGTAAATTATTGCTGCTGGAGCTTCTTCAATATTTTTTTGTGCAAACATTTGTAAAGTAAAAGCAATTCCTCCAGATAAGACGCCTGCATATAATATTGAACTATACTCAGTTAAAATTTTTGTAATAACTACTTCCTCTAAAATAAAAGCAAATATAAGAGATAAACCAAAAACAAGAGCTGCTTGTAATGCTGCATAAAAAATTGGTATATTAAATTTCTCCATAAATTTTCCAGCGAAAATTATATGTAAAGCCCAAAATAGTGAGCATAGAATAACTAAAGCATCACCTATCATAATTTCTGAGTTTGAAAAATCACTTAATAGGTAAACACCTATTATACATAAACCTATTGAAGGCCAAAGACTCCAATGGACTTTAATAGAATAAATAAAAAATAATAAAATTGGAACTAATGGAACATAAAAAACTGTGAAAAAAGCTGCATTAGCTATATTCGTGTATTGTAATGCGGCTTGCTGCAAGTAAGTGCCTAAAAATAATGATATACCCATTAAAAATAAATATTTTAAAAATAATTTTTTATTAGAATTGATTTCATAATTAATTTTTTTTCTTTCTAAAATTAAAGCAATGGGTAGGACTGTAAGAAAACCAACAAAAAATCTAGATGCATTGAATGTTAATGGACCAATATTGTCCATGCCTGTGTCTTGAGCAATGAAAGCAGTACCCCAAATAAATGTTGTTATCAAAGCGCATATAAGCGATGTAGTTTTGGACATTAATTTAATTAAATTTAGATAATATTATTCATTCTACAACAGCTATCAAAATCTTCTTTATTGATATAGCAACCAGCCATTTTTCTTATACCTGAAAATGCACCTCTACCATGCATTACTCTCCAATTATTAAAAATTAGTAATTCACCAGGTTTTAAAATATGCCTCCACTGATATTGCTTTTGGTTTGCCATCGTATCAAATACTTTAATTGCTTTATAAAAATTAATTGTTTTCTGATTAGTTTCTCTAAAAGGTGCTCTATCGTAATTGTTAAAACTAATTTGATCAAAATTATTTTTTTCATTTAATTTTATTATTGGTCTTTTTGCTTCAAGGCGAACACCATCACCAATATAAGAACCTTTAACTTTTGTATTTGTTAAAGTTTTAAAATGTTTTTTATATTTTTGTTTGATTTCATTTGCCAATTTAAATCCATCTACCATTATAGAATCTCCACCTTTAGCATCATACTTACAACAAAGCAGTAATTGTAAACCTGGAGCATCATTACTATATGTAGAGTCTGTATGTGGTCTCAGTTCTTGGTTTGAATATGCACTGTCTGCTTTTTTATTATTTGATTCAAAAGTCCACAATCCTCCAAAAATTGAATTTCTGACATAACCTATTTTTTTAGCTATATATTCAACAGAGTTTAAATTCTTTGAACAATTTCTTACGACTGCAAAACCATATATGTGGATTTTTTTTAATAAATTTTTAAATCCAACTTTAGTTTGTAATTGCTTATAGTTAATGAAAATTTGATTTTTTATGTCTTTATCTTTCCAAAATTGAGTATCACTTTTAGTTTCTTCTTTTTTTAAAGAATTTTTTTTTAAAAATTCATATGAATATTTGGTTGGTTTATTTTCATCAGACCATAATATTTCAATGAATTTCCCTTTTTTTAATAATTTTGCTTTTTTAACTTTGATATTAATGTCTAAATTTGCGGTATAAGTTATTCTTTGATTGGTTTTAAAATCCCAGTTTTCTTTATTTTTAATATGATCTCTTAACCAAATATTAGGAAATGTTTCAAACTTATTGTCATTAAAGTAAAATACAGTTTTATTATTTAAAAGTTTAAAATTTTTAATCATTGCTTAGCTAATTTGTAGGCAAAGTTTTTACCAAGGTTATTTTTTAATTCATTATTAAATCTTGAACCCTCAGCACCGTCAATAATTCTATGATCGTAAGAGAGAGATAAAGGCAACATTGTTCTAGGTTTAAATTGTCCATCAATATAAACAGGTTTAATATAAGTCCTTCCAATTCCTAAAATAGCAACCTCAGGATAATTTATTATAGGAGTAAAATAAGTTCCTCCAATGCCACCTAGGCTTGTTATAGTTATGGATCCTCCATAAAACTCTTTTTTATCTATCTTCAAATTTCGGCAATCATCACTAACTTTTTTTAGATCCTTGCTTATTTGATCTATATTCTTTTGATTAGCATTTCTTATTTTTGGCACCATTAAACCATTGGGAGTATCAACTGCAATTCCTACATGGAAGTATTTTTTTAATGTTATTTTTCCATTTTCAATATTGTCAATAGAACTATTAAATCTTGGAAAAACTTTCAAAGCTTCCACAACTGCCTTTATAATAAATGCCAATGGAGTAATTTTCTTTTTTTCTCCAGTAAAAGTATCAGTCAAATTTTGTCTAAATTCTTCTAACTCAGTGATATCTGCTTCATCACAACTAGTAACATGCGGTATTGTTTGCCAAGAATTTGATAAATGTGGAGCAGCAATTCTTTTAATTCTTGGTATATCTTGAATTTCTACATCTCCAAAATCAGCGTGATCATATTCTGAGGGCTTTATAGATGGAGCCTTCTTTTCTTCTTGAGGTTTATTAAAATTAGAAGATACGAATTTTTTTATATCCTCCTCTATAATTCTTCCTGATCTTTGTGATCCAGTAATATTATTAATATCAACACCAAGTTCTCTTGCAAATTTTCTAGTTTTTGGACTAGCAAGTGCTTTGCTTGATTTGAATACACTAACTCTATTATTTTTTAATATTTCTTTTGGTTTTGAAATTACTTTTTCGGGTGGTTTTTGTATAATAGTTTCTTCTTTAATCTCTTTGACCTCTTCTTCAATTTGCTCATCTGGTTTTTCTTCTTCTGAACCAATTATTAGTATTGATGAACCCTCTGAAACCTTATCACCAACTTTTAAATTAACTTTTTTAACACTACCTGAGTATGGGCTTGGGATCTCAACACTTGATTTATCGCTTTCTATTGTAATTATCGGATCATCTTTATTAATATTTGATCCTGCCTCTATTAATACCTCAATTACTTCAACATCTTTAAAATCACCAATGTTAGGAACTAATACTTCTTTCTCGCTCATTATAATTTTGTGGGCATAGGCTTATCTTTATCAATTTTATATTTTTTAATTGCATCTACCGCATGTTTAGAAGCAATTAATTGTTCATTAGATAAAATACTTAAGCCATATGCAACTATATGCTCTTTATCGACTTCAAAAAATTTTCTTAGATTTTTTCTTGTATCACTTCTACCAAATCCATCTGTACCCAATGAATAAAAACTTTTATTTATGTAAGGTCTAATTTGGTCAGAATTCATTCTCATGTAATCTGAAGCTGCTAAAATAGGACCTTCGGTTTTTCCAAGGCATTTTTCAACGTAAGAGATTTTTTTCTCTCCTCCTGGATTAAGCAAATTATACCTTTCTGTTTCAAGTCCATCTCTTCTTAATTCATTAAAACTGGTAACACTCCATACTTCACTATCAACTTGATATTCATTTTGTAAAATTTCTGCTGCTTCAATCATCTCTCTTAAAATTGTTCCTGAACCCAATAATTGAATCTTATTTTTTTTATTCTTGCTGAAATCTTTTATTTTATACATCCCTTTTAATATGCCTTCTTCACAATCTTTGGGCATCTCTGGATGAGAATAATTTTCATTCATTGTTGTAATGTAGTAAAAAATATTTTCATGTTTTTCATGCATTCTTCTTAAACCTTCTTTAAAAATTGTAGCTAATTCATAATGAAAGGTTGGATCATAAGAAACACAATTTGGAATTGTTGATGCTAATAAATGACTGTGACCATCTTGGTGTTGAAGACCTTCTCCAGCCAAAGTTGTTCTTCCAGCTGTAGCTCCAATTAGAAATCCTCTTGTTTGACTATCTCCAGCTGCCCACGCAAAATCGCCAGTTCTTTGAAAACCAAACATAGAATAAAAAAGATAAATTGGTATCATTTCTATATCATGATTTGAATACGATGTTCCTGCAGCTATCCATGATGCCATGGATCCAGCCTCATTTATTCCTTCCTCTAAAACTTGACCACTTTTCTCTTCCTTGTAAGAGCTTAATTGAGCTGAGTCCTCTGGCTCATATTTTTGACCTTCATGCGCATATATACCTATTTTTTGGAAAAAACCTTCCATACCAAATGTTCTTGCTTCATCAGGGATTATTGGAACAAGTCTTGGAGCAACATTTTTATCTCTTAGCAAATTCGTCAACATCCTAACAAGTGCCATAGTAGTTGACATTTCTTTTTCACCGGTTGATTTTTTCATAAAGTCAAAAATATCATTACTTGGTGTTTTGATTGGTTTCGAAAAAGACGATCTCTCAGGAATATATCCTCCTAAAGCCAATCTTCTTTTTTTTAAGTATTTTATTTCCTCTGAATTTTCATCAGGTCTAAAGTATTCTATATTTTTGACTTGTTCATCTGTTAATGGAACATCAAATCTATCTCTATAATATAGCAAATCATCTACACCTAATTTTTTTTGCTGATGGGTTGTATTTATACTTTCACCAGATTTTCCCATACCGTATCCTTTAATTGTTTTAGCTAATATGACTGTTGGTCTGTCTTTTGTATTAATAGCTTTATGATAAGCAGCATAAACTTTATGCGGGTCGTGACCGCCTCTATTTAATTTCCAAATATCGCTATCCGTATAACTTGCAACTAGATTTTTAAGTTCAGGGTATTTCCCAAAGAAGTTATCTCTAACATATAAACCGCCTTTTGCTTTAAAGGCTTGGTATTCTCCATCAACTGCTTCGTTCATTCTTTTTACAAGTAAACCTGATTTATCATTTGCGAGTAAAGGATCCCAATATGATCCCCAAATGACTTTTATTACATTCCATCCAGCTCCTCTAAAAATTCCTTCTAATTCTTGAATAATTTTACCATTGCCTCTTACTGGACCATCTAATCTTTGTAGGTTGCAGTTCACAACATAAATCAAGTTATCTAACTTTTCTCTTGCTGCTAAACCAATAGATCCTAGAGCTTCTGGCTCGTCTATTTCACCATCTCCTAAGAAAGACCAAACTTTTCTATTCTCATCTTTTATTAATTTTCTATTAATAAGATATTTCATAAATCTTGCCTGATAGGTTGCCATCATTGGTCCAAGACCCATGGAAACAGTTGGAAACTGCCAAAACTTAGGCATCAGCCATGGATGAGGATAAGATGACAAACCTCCTGGGTAAACTTCCTGTCTGAATCTATCTAATTGCTTCTCGTCAAGTCTTCCTTCCAAAAAAGCTCTAGCGTAAATACCTGGCGCTGAATGTCCTTGGAAATAAATTAAATCTCCACCAAATTTATTGCTTTTAGCTCTCCAAAAATGATTCATTCCTATATCATAAAGAGTTGCTGCTGAAGCAAATGTCCCAATGTGACCTCCTAATGAAGGATCTCTCATGTTTGCTCTGACAACCATCACTGCTGAATTCCATCGAATTAGTGCTCTGATTTTTCTTTCGATATTTTGATCGCCTGGAGATTTTATCTCTTCATCTGCTGGTATAGTGTTTATGTATGGTGTATTTTGGGTGTAGGGTATATTTGATCCCTCTTTATATGCCTGATCAATTAATTGTTTAATTAAAAAATGAGCTCTCTCAGGTCCTTCGGAATGTACTACAGCAGACAAAGATTCTAACCATTCTTTTGTCTCTTGAGGATCAATATCATTATTATTTTCAACTATTTCTAATCTTTCATTATGTTCTTCTACTTGTGTATTTTCTACTTTGATCTCTTTATGTGCACTAGTATCTAATTCAGAATTATTATATCCATTAGAATTTTCCGCTTCGGCAATTATTTTTTCCGTTGCAGGTGGTATCTTTTCAATAGTTTCTTGTTTTTGCTTAGTTCCATTCTCAGAGGATAATGTTAGTATCAAATCTCCTTTAGAAACTTTATCACCAATCTTTATGTTAATACTATCTACAACACCCTCAAAAGCAGATGGTACTTCAACACTTGATTTATCACTTTCTAAAGTTATTACAGGGTCATTTTTAGAGATTTTATCTCCTTCTTTTACAAGAATTTCTATGATTTCTACTTCTTCAAAATCTCCAATATCTGGAACTAGTAATTTTTCACTCATTTCGCTATTTGTATATATATATATTATTTACTTTTAATAGATGTATATTTTTGACCATTATTAAAATTTAGTAAAATTAATAATAAATGTTAAAAGAATAGATTAAATTTAGCGCCTGTAGCTCAATTGGATAGAGCGCTTGGCTACGGACCAGGAGGTTCTGGGTTCGACTCCTAGCAGGCGCACCAAAAAGAAGGAAAAATGAAAATATCTTTGCAAAAATCTGTAATTTATTTTTTTGTAATAGTGTTAATAATATTATTTTTAATAACTTTAATAATTTAATGAAAAAATTTAAACAAATTAGCGTTAAAAAAGGTTTCATGAGACACAATGGTGGTTTGCTACTAAGAGATATCTCAAAAACTAAATATGAATTTAAAACTAAAATAAAAAAAAACCATCTTAACAGAGCTGGCATAACTCATGGTGGGTATATAGCATCGATTATAGATACCGGGTGTGGATCTGGAGCCCATAGAATTTCGGGTAATCAGCCTTGTGTAACTATAACACTTAATATTAACTTTATCGGACCTTCAACTATTGGTGATGAAATTTTTGGATATGTAAAAATTAAAAAAAAAACAAAAAGCATGGTTTTTTTAGAGTGCTATTTAGAATGTAAAGGTAAAATAATTGCATCTGCTACAGGTATTTGGAAAATACTTCAACGTAAGTTACCCCATGCAGGTCTAAGCTAAATTCTTCTTCTTATATTTAAATAACCAAAGATTGATAAAAGAATAAGAGCGATAGGATAAATTATTTCTTTTTTTGGTCTATTCTGATTTTCAATTTTAAATTCATTAATAATATCTCCCATATCTAAACCAGATTTTTTTGCAATTCCATTCCATTTTAAAGTATCAATTATGGTTTTATTATCTTCTACAACTAAGCTCATTCCATAATCATCTAAACTGAAATTTTCATCAAAACTATTTTTTTCAATTACAAATAATTTATATCTTTCGCCGTACTCTGTAAGTCTAGTAATTTTAATTCTTATCTCTTTATTATAATCAAACTGTTTTTTGTTTATTTCTTCAATACTTAAATAGTTATATTTTGGGTAAAATTTATTTAGAATAAATTCTGGAGATAATAATGATATTGAAATTATTAAAAAAATAATAATCTCATACCATCTCAGTTTATTTATAAACCATCCCTGAGTAGCAGAAGTAAATACTAAAATCCCAATCAATGAGGTTGCTATGACCATTAAGCCATGCCATATGCTTTCAATACCAATTAATAATAACTCACTGTTAAATAAGAATACAATAGGAAGTATTCCAGTTCTCAGACTATACCAAAATGCCTGGGCTCCTGTTCTTAATGGGTCTCCACCAGAAATAGCAGCAGCTGCGTAAGATGCTAAGCCAACTGGAGGTGTTACGTCTGCCATTAGGCCAAAATAGAACACGAATAAATGAACCGCAATTAAAGGAAAAATAAATCCTGATGCATTTCCAACATCCACAAGAACAGTTGCCATTAGAGATGCTACAACAACGTAGTTTGCCGTAGTTGGTAAACCCATACCCAATAGTAAACACAAAATAATAGTTAAAAATAAGAGAATAATAACATTATCTTTTGCAATCGACTCGATTACAATTATTAAATTAGTACTCAAACCTGTAGATCCAACTGCACCAACTATAATACCTGCTGTTGCAATTGCTATTCCGACACTAACCATATTCAAAGCACCCTTTTCAAAACCAACAACAGTTTGGTTGTACCAATAAATTAAAGCATTCTTAAAGTTCTTTTCTTTAAAAATTTTATTTAAAAGATTAACTATAATTAAAGTTATTGTTGCAAAAAAAATAGAGTAAGAAGCTGTAAGCCTCATATAAACTAGTAGATATATAAGAACAAATATTGGAACTAAAAAATGTATTCCTTCAAAAAATGTTTTTTTCAATTTTGGAATATCGTTTTCATCCATACCTTTTAAATTTAATTTAAGCGCTTCAAGGTGAGATATATAAAATAGCGCAATGTAAGAAATTATAGCTGGTAAAAAAGCATGTTTGACAACTTCAAAATATGTAACACCGATAAAACTTGCCATCACAAAAGCTGCTGCTCCCATAACAGGAGGCATTATTTGACCATTAACTGATGAAGATACTTCAATTGCACCCGCTTTTTCTTTGGAAAAACCAGTCTTTTTCATAATTGGAATTGTAAATGTTCCAGTTGTAACTGTATTAGCAATTGATGATCCAGAGATTAATCCTGTCATACCAGATCCAAGAATAGCTGCTTTGGCAGGACCACCTCGCATTTTTCCAACCATTGCAAAAGCTAAATCTAAAAAATATTTACCCCCTCCAGCAGTTTCTAAAAGTGCTCCAAAAAGTACAAAGAGAAATATGAAATCTACAGAAACACCTATCGGAATTCCGAAAATAGCTTCTTGATCAAACCATTGAAAACCAACTAACCTTTTTAATGATAATCCACCATGAGAAATTATGTCTGGTGCATATTGCCCAAAATAAGAAAATAACAAAAAACAAACTGCAATAACAACTAATGGGACACCTATTACTCTGCGTGTAGCCTCTAGAAGAATTAATATTCCAATTATTCCGAGTATTAACTCAATTGGAATAGTAAAATTATCGGAAAGATTTATTTTAAGTAATATTCCACCCCTATCTACTAATTGATCATAAAAAACATAAATATATAAACAACAAATTGCACCTGTTATTGCAATTAATATATCTATAAAATTTACTTTTTTACCCCTTGCATATGGAAATATTAAAAAAGCTAGTAAAAGTGCAAAGCCAAGATGAATTGCTCTAGCTGGTAAACCTTTAAACATTCCAAAATTTAACCAAAATGGAAATGGAGAAGCATACCAAAGCTGAAATAAAGACCAGGTTATTGCAATAAATGCAACTAACTTTAAATGAAAACCTGTTAGGTTTCTTGTAGGAGAAAGATCTTCTTTAATCTTATTTTCAATTTTTTTATCTATGTCTGCTGACATTCAGCTTAATATATAAAAAAAAAGGCCCAATAGATATATTGGGCCTAAATTTTTTATATAGATTTAATTACATTAAACCAGCTTCTTTATAATATTTAACAGCTCCAGGATGAAGTGGTGCTGATAAACCATCAGCTATCATATTTTTTTTCTCTAAAGGAGCGAAAGCTGGATGTTGTTTTCTAAAATCATCAAAATTTTCAAAAACAGCTTTTGTAACCTGATAAACTAAATCCTCAGAAACATCCATACTTGTTACTACAGTAGCTTTAACACCAAATGTAGTTACATCTTTTTTCTGTTTAGTATAAGTACCTTTTGGAATTGTTGCAGATGCATAATAATCAGCTCCACTAATAATTCCATCAATTACATCTCCTGTTAAATTGATTGGCATTGCTTTAGCCGCACATGTTGCCGCTTGTTCCATTGCCCCATTTGGAAAACCTACTGAATATCCAAACGCATCAATTTTACCATCACATAGAGCTTTTACTTGCTCTGAGGATGTTAGCTCAGTAACTGATTTAAAGAAGCTGTTGTCAACTCCCATAGCTTTCATTAATTCTTCCATTGTTCCTCTTTGACCAGAACCTGGATTTCCAATGTTTACTACTTTTCCTTTAAGACCCATAAAATCTTTTACTTTTGCTTTTTTTCTAGCCCAGATTTGAAATGGCTCGTTATGTACTGAGAAAACAGCTCTTAAATTTTTGAATTGTTTCCCTTCCCATTTGCTTGATCCATTGTAAGCATGATATTGCCAGTCAGATTGTGCTACACCAAATTGAAACTCGCCATCTTTTATTTGTCCGATGTTATAATTTGAGCCTCCAGTTGAAGGAGCGGTACATCTGTAAGCTTTATCTTTCATACCTTTTTTTCTACCATGTTCAGCACTAATTGCTGATTTGTGTAACATTTTACAAATAGCGTTTCCTGTCTGAAAATAAACTCCAGTTGGTCCTCCTGTGCCTATTGTAAAAAACTCTGCTGATTTTGCTATTGATCCGAATGAAAATATAGCAGCAAAAATAATCAGAGAGCTTGATATTGTTGATAATATTTTTTTCATATACCCTCTCTAAAGTTTTAAAATCGAATCTAACTATTTATTACTACGAGTGTCTAGTAAATTCAGTTAATATAAGTATTGTTAATTAAGGAATTTTTTAACTGATTATTATTTTTCAACCCAAGATTTTAATTTATTTACTCCTTCTACAACCTTAGGGGCGTACAATTTTATTAACTCATCATTAATATCAGTTTTTTCATTAATATTTTTCATAAATATATCGCCGTCAAAATCTGTAAAACTTAGACGAACAATCATCCTTTTTTCATCAAATCCAAAGTCACTTCCTGGAAGTAAAGCAATATTTAAATTAGTTAAAATTTCATCACACATGATTGAAGAATTATTAAATTTCTTGTTCAAAAATTCAGGCATCAAATAAAAGCCACCCATGGGTTTGTTCATAATAATATTATTAGATTTTAAATTTCTATATACGTATTCTCCAACAGCTTTAAGAATTTTTTTTGATTTTAAGATATATTCATCATGGTTAGCATTAAAAGCAGATATTGCAGCAAACTGTATTGGTGAACTTACAGCGGAAAATGTTTCACTTGCTAAAACTTTCATAGATTTAAGTAATTCAATTTTTTTCTTTGGTATTATAAAGTACCCAAGTCTCCATCCTCCAGCACCACACCATTTACTAAGTCCGTTACTTATTACGACATTATCTGGGCAGTGTTGGAAAATAGAAATATAATTTTCATCAAATGTTAATTCAGAATAAATTTCATCTGATAAAACTAAAATATTATACTTTTTTACTATTAAAGAAATTTCTTTTAAATTTTCGCATACTTGTCCTGATGGATTATTTGGAGAATTAAGAAATAAAAGATATTTTTTATCTGGTTTTTTCAAAATAATTTTTTCTATTTCTTGAGCTTTAGGAAACCAATTATTTTCAGCAGATGTTTGTATCCAATTATAGTTATTTTTAGCTATTATTGATTGTGGCTTATAAGATACCCAACTTGGAGCTGGCAATAAAACTTCGCCTTCAAATGCTAAATGCATCAAGAACATAAGCTCTTTGGTACCAGGACCTATTATGACTTGATCTGAGTCAAAATTATAATTTTTCTTTTTTGACTCATATTTTGCGATTGAACCTCTTAATTTATCTAATCCTTGAATAGGTAAATAACTTTTTTGATGTGCATTTTTTTTTAATTCTTCAACAATAGTAATTGGAACTGGAAATGGTGATTGTCCAAATCCAAACTTAATAATATTTTTTCCTTCATTTTCAATAACTTTTGATTTTTCATTTATTTTTAGTGTTGCTGATAAACTTAAGTTTTTGATTGTATCTTTGATCATTACGATTTTAATTCAATAAGATTTTTATATTCATTTAAAGCAGATGGATTGGATAATGCTTCAATATTATTTATTTTGTTGCCGTCTATTATATTTTTAACAGCTACCTCTACAATTTTACCATTCTTAGTTCTGGGAATATCATTTACTGCAATTATTTTAGCAGGTACATGTCTTGGAGAAGCCTCATATCTAATTGTTGTTTTTAATTTCGAAATTAATTTTTCATCTAATCTATTATTTTTTGATAATATTACAAAAAGTATTATTCTTACATCATTATCCCAAGATTGACCTACTACGATAGACTCTTTTACTTCTTTAAATTTTTCTACAACAGAATAAATTTCAGCTGTACCAAGTCGAACACCACCTGGATTTAATGTTGCATCTGATCTTCCATAGATAATATAAGAGCCATTATTCTTTCTCTCAGCATAATCTTTTCTGCAAACTAATTCTCCTTTTTTATTTAAAATTGATTTACCTTTTTCAGAGAATACAGCTGTATCCATGCCAAGACCATTGTTTTGAATTTCACCACTATTTACCTTTGAATAAATGTTTCCATTTACAAAACAGGAAACAATATCTGTTCCTCCAGAAATAGAGGCTAAATGAACATTTTTTTTTATATTTCTATAAACAAATTCAAAACCATCTTTAGAAAGTGGAGATCCTGTCGAACAAATCGTTTTTAAAAACTTAAGTTTTATTTTTTTTTTTACCTTAACATTCGAGATCCTGTAGAGCAAATTGTATTTAAGGACTTGAGCTTTATTTTATCTTTTACTTTTACTTTATGTTTAATAAGTTGATCAATATATTTTGCACTTATGCCAAATAGAGTAACTTTCTCTCGATTTGCAATTTTTAACAATAACTCTGGAGATTTATGCATAGGAAAACCATCAAATAGCAATATTGATGCTTTAGATGCTAGGGCTGTAACAAGCCAATTCCACATCATCCATCCACAAGTTGTAAAGTAAAATACATTATCATTTGGTTTTATATTGCAATGTAATTGATGCTCTTTCAAATGTTGCAATAAAACACCACCAGATCTATGG
>LULH01000060.1_pt1 | contig 27328 bp, 58 predicted proteins | sample 728201 | NCBI WGS metagenome assembly LULH01 (sample SAMN03860294, study PRJNA289734) | marine metagenome | biome: seawater column; feature: ocean; material: water; isolation source: Red Sea water column Station 169 - depth 100m | place: Saudi Arabia: Red Sea | collected 2011-10-15 | depth 100 m
TATAAGAGACAGGATGATAAAAGACCAGATGAGATAATAAAACAGGATATTATGAAAGAAATTATAGGAGACGATTACCCAACTTACGAAGATTCAGTAAACATGACTCTTGCAGAACAACAACTCAAGAAAGATGCAGTAACTGACAAGATTCTCTTGAGCAGAGCATTGCATCGACTCGCTTGTATAGAGGATGATATTAAAATTATTGCAAGACATATAAAGTCTTTCGATCTTGTTGATAAAGCATTTCAGCAACCAAGTCTCAATGAGGATGGAAGTGTTTTTGCAGAGGAAGCATGGCATAACATTAGTAACATAGAAATTGCTTGCGATTTAAATGATTCTGCTCCTCTTGATTGGGGAAGTAGACTTAAAAATAAACTTACTAGAGAACAAGAAGAAAATATGTATCAACAAATAAGATGAGCAAGAAAAGAGAATATTGCGTTGGAATTAAAATAATTAATTGCTTTTATGTTGAGGCAGAAAGTCGAGACGAGGCAGAGCAAATAGTGCGAGAGTATGATCCATATAAAACTCTTAACGATTGCGATTTTAATATTGAATATGCTGATCCCACAAATGGAGAAATTGCATGGAAAATAAAAGCAAATGAAATAGATTGGAATAAAGTCGAAGATGATAATTGGCTTGACAAAAGAATTGACGATCTTTATGGTGATGATCCAACTTACGAAACAAAATAATTATGAAATTAACTAAATATCAAAAAGCTAGATTACTTGAACATGAATGGGACGTTTACACAACCGATGATGGTGAGCAGAATTGCGCTTGGATTAGCATTACTCCCGAAGATGGAGTAATCTTTGGACAAGTTGTTGAAGAATTAGGCTTGACAGGAGATGGTGAAGATGTTAAGTTATTGATTGTCGCAACACAAGAGGGAGAATAAATGAATTTTAAAGAAGCACTAGGAGTTGTAGTCAATGAAGCAGAAGTTTCTGCTATCGGTGATCGTACAGATGAACATTTGCGAGTTTTGAAAGCGTGTGAGATCGTTCAAGAATTTCTCAATCACTTGCCAAGTGATTTTACTTTTGACAAAAGTCCAAAAGCTAAATTTAAAGAGGTCAAATATAATGATTTCTCTGATGACGAAGAAAAGATGAAAGATTTTAGAAAATTAAGTAAAGAAGAATTTTTGAAGAGTTATTCCTACCTTCACGAAATTGAGTATAATCTTACTAGAATCAAAGAATTGGGACAATCTGAAAAAAGTTCTTGACAATACCCTGCTTTTACGTCATAGTGATAGCATAACTTAAATTAAAAACATATTAACATGATGAAAAATTATTTTGAAAATGCAAGAGTGAATTGGGATAATTGGAATCCAAATGACATAATCTTTAAAAGTAACCAACTCGTAAAGAAGTTGTTGCCTAGCGACAATATTCTCTCATATACTAGCAAGGGTGATCGTGATAACAAAATGTGTAAGAAGACAGGTTGCAAGGCAGTACGAACAAGTCCTTATGCAAATGCAAAACCATATACATATTATACCAAAGAAAACTATAAAGGTGTTATGGTTCAGTTAAAAGATTTGAAGACTGACTATCCTAGTGCGAATATTGACTTTTTAGATTACAGAAAAAAAACTGATAGTGTCGGAAATCCTATTGCTTCTCTTGATTTACTAATGTACGTAAACTCTTTTCACTCTCATTGGGAATGGAAACAAAATGCTCAAGGTCATTACAAAAGAGTTAGTGTTGGCAATGTTGCCCCACTTGAGGAAGGTTATAGGGTTTCTGTTGGTGGTCAAGGAGACTCAAATCCAATGACAATTCAAACATTTAACGAAGTCATACAAATTACTGAAGCAATCAGATCATTTCTTATTGAATGTGTTGCTCCTGCAAGAGCAGGTGAATTTGATTATGACTTGCTAGTAGCATAAAATAAATAAGGAGAAAATATTATGGGATTAGATATGTACGCATATTCGATAGACAAAAACGGAGAAGAAGAGCAACTTGCAGATTGGCGCAAGCACAATCGTTTGCATGGTTGGATGGAAGAACTTTGGGAAGACAAAGGTAAACCATACGAAGGTGATTTAGATGATGTAGAAGGTAGTTTCGGTAGTCAGTTTAATTGTATTCCTCTTGAGCTTACATTTGAAGATTTAAAAGAACTTCAAGATGTAGTCAATCGCAAAGTTATGCCCGAAACAGGTGGATTCTTTTTTGGCGCGGATTCTTTTGATTGGGAAGATGATGATGGAAATAAACCCAAGGAAGGAGACTACTTTTATAAGGAAACCGATCTACAATTCATTAGAGATGCTTGCAAAGCAATTAGGGATGGAAAAAAGGTTTATTATAATAGTTGGTGGTGATATGCAAGATTTTGAAGATTACGAAGATAAGTCTTGGAGCAAAAAAGAAATTTTATTGTTGACATATTCTATATTCATTAATATAGTTACATTTAGTTTAATATTATATATAGCATTATGACAGAAGACATTTTATCAGAAGAAGCAAATAGAGAAGATATGAGCAAGGAAGAATATCACTTGTATGATATTATTAGTTCTTGCGAAAATATACTTGATGATCTTGAAAATGGAGCAAATATTGAACAAGCAGATTTTAATAATCTTGGATATGTAGATGACATTATGCTTCGTATGCAACATAATGTAAATAAGCAACTTACTCCAACTAATGTTGAGCATGGCACTTATGATACAGATAGAATTTATTGTGATGATGAACATGGCAATACTTTATGATGAGATTACTAGAAAGTCTACCCGATGTTTTTTATGCAATTAATGTTATTGCAGGGTGCGTTTTAGTCTTGCTTTTTCTTTTAATTATTACTAGCATAGATTCAGACTAATGATTACAGAAACAGAAATACAAAACTTTCTTTATGAAATAGATGATGAATTGAGTGACGATCAAATAAATTCACTAGCACAAAAAATATATAACAATCAAAAAATATTGTTTAGTTTATTTGATAAAGTATCGGATAAACCTTGTGTTTGTGGTTTTTGGGGAGACAAGTGATGAGCAAACAAATAATGGATGATTTTGATGCAGGATTTCAAGCAGGTAAATATGACCTTAACAGAATCGTAGCTTTAAAGGAAGATTTAGCATACGAAAAAGGCTTAGATCGAGCATTGTTTGCAGTAAGAAATATTGACAGACAAATATCAGATTGCGAAGGTGATGACATATATGATGTTGGTAAATCTAATTTATATAATATTAAAAAAGATTTTCTTTATGAAATATATGCTGAAATAAAAAAACAGAAAGGAACAAATGAAGATTTTTAGTTTTATAAAAAGATTACCTCGTTTATTTAGGAAGGATAAACAACCTAAATTATCAGTCGCGCAAATAGATGAATTAATTGAAATAAATAAAGATGTTTTTACTCGTATGGGTGATGAAGCAGATTATGATGGCATGGGAAATTATGGTAGATTTCCACCCGAAAAAAGTAGAAAATAACATATATATCGTGTAAGATATATTATGCACAAACTTACCCTTATTATATTTTTACTATTTACAGGATGCAATCAATCTACTAGCATTAAAAACGAAACAGAGAAACCAAAATCAGAAGACATTGAGAGAGAAATAGATTTGCTTTTGGCTCAAGACAAGCAAAATAAATTACTTGAGCTAGAATATTTAGAGCAAATTAGAATTGCGCAGGAAAACAATGATACAGAAGCATTTGAGTTTTTCTTTCAAGAATATGTTGATGTAGAGAGATTAGAGATTTCTGAAGAATTAAAAAAACATCCAAATTACTTTCAAGGTGGAAATAAAGTAAAATATTAGTGAAAACATATTTAAGTAAAGTCTTTTATTTTTTGGGAGACTTAGTTCCATTTAAATATTATTTATTTTATTTCATATATAGAAGATTAATGTTAATCAGTATTAGTCTTGACAAAAATAATATTGTATGGCAAAATAAGGAAAATAAAGAAAATTCAAGAATAGATTTTTTAATTAAATTAAAATATGAAAATACAACTAGGAATAAGAGGTACTGAGGATGCGATAAATCATATCTTAATTAAAATAGATGATCTTATTTTAATGAACAAAGATAACTTGTTCCTAGCAGGAAATGAAGGCAGAGAGAAAACAGGAAAAAATTTAGTTCGATTATTAAATACTCTATCCAAGGATCACGAAATATCTGTAAAAGAAAATGTTGCCAATCTTATTGAATCAGAATTAGATTTAAAAGGAGAGATAATTAAATTTTCCGAAAAAAGTTCTTGACATAATCTCTATCTTACCTTATTGTTAAGGCATGGATAAATCAGAAGGAAAGTTGTTAGCATTGCTCCACATGGAAGAGCATGGTTTGTTTAACGAGGGTTGGCATTTCGAGTTTGAGCATTGCAAAAGTAGTCTTGGTCGATGCCATTACATGAATCAGAAAATCACTTTATCTGAATGGTATGTTGAATTAAACGAGGAGTCAGATGTTGAAGATACAATCTTACATGAGATTGCTCATGCCTTATCTTTTATTAGGTATGGCGCGAAGGGCAGGGGTCATGGCAAATTATGGAAACAAGTTTGTGTGGAAATTGGTGCTACGCCAAGTAGACTCCATCAAGGCATTTTAGAATATCCCGACAATCATCATAAATATGTAGACGATTGCATTTGTGGCACTACTTATAAAATGCACAGATTAAGAAAATTTGCCAAGTATCGTTGTCCTAAATGCCGACAACCTCTTTTTAATTCCAAAGCAAAAATTGCATGGTTATCTGCTAGAGAAACTGCTAATTCAATCTTGGAAGTAGCTTAATGAATTGCGCGGATGTGGTGGAATTGGTAGACACAACGGACTTAAAATCCGTTTCCCTTGGGAGTATGGGTTCAAGTCCCATCATCCGTACCAATTAATGAATTACAAATATAATATAACTTACAAACAATTAAATAAACCAAAAATAATTAACTTTAATTCAAAGGTGAACATGATTGATTATTTAAATAAAAATAAAAAAAAATTACAATCATTCAATCATGTTAAACTGAATTTTGGACAAATCAAATTAGCATTAAACTCAACAATATGGAGAAAATAATCGAGCTTAGATTAATTTATAATTAAAATGAAAAATAACTTATTTGAAAAAACTCAGCAACTTGAGGGAGAACTAAATGACCTCATTGAAAATATTGAGCTTGGTCTTGTGCATTGTGAAAATAACAAAGAAGAAATATTGCACTACTTAATTCACGCGTCACATTGTGTGAGCAAGGTTTACAAGTTAAATCTCGAAAACATGGTACAAGACTATACTGAAAATAATTTGACGAATTTTGTTGACAAAGGTGGAAAGATCATTTAATGTATTTACCATGAATACGGCACAAGCATTTTTAGCAGATATAGAACAATCAATCAAGAGCGCAGAGAAGATAGCAAACTCGATCCCCAAGAAGGGTCTTAATGTTTATCTTGACAAATCTACTATGGTCATGCAAACATTCAATGATCCTAGTGCATTTACTCATGCCAAGAAAGTTACTGCAAGAGCAGGGCAATCAAGTTGTCTTCGTAATGTGCTAGATGCAGGGGGTAGATTGCAATGAAGAAACCAATATACGATGGCACAAACGAAGATGAGTGCGAATACTACGACAATGTAATTATGGATTTACCAACATTTGAAGAGTGGACAAAAGATATGTCCTTGACAGATCAAATCAAATTTCATTATGATGTTGATATTGACAACTTCACAGGTGATCCTTGGAGAATTGTTGGAGAGATCGCAGAGGATTGCCCTAATTGGCTAAAACAATTTGAAAAAGAATTTGAAGAAAACCTAAGAGAAAGAGAATACATAAGATGAAATACGTAAGAAAAGTTTGGAATGTTGAGCCACAAAAAATGCTAGATGAGATTATTGCAATAGATAAGCAATCTTTTGATGATCCTAGTGAACAATATAAGCCTACATTTTACATTGGCAAGGATATAGACTACATTCGTGAGGTTTATGAGCAATATTTGGGTCTTGAATCTTTAACCGAAGTAGAGCAAATAGAGTACGGATATTACAGATTGGAAATATCTTAAAAAAAGTGTTGACATAACCTTTTTAATATACTAGAGTGTAAACATGAATATAAATTACATATACGAAGACGAAACTATCGAAGAAAAATTTTGGTATGATTCCTATACAGGTACATATTGGTTAGCAGATGAAGAATGGGCAGAACCAATGGAGTTTACCGAAGACGAATTAATTGAAGAAGGAATTTTTCTCAATGAATTTAACCAACGAGTATAAGATGAACGAACCTTACAGAACAGAAGCAATCACTTTCAGAGTTCCACAAAATGGTGGACATCAATATCGCTTGTATGAGTGTGTAGATCAAATCGCAGACCTTATTGATATGTATTTTAAGACTGCAATAGAAGATACTACTAATATTCACAATTTAATTGAAGAAGAAATTAAAGCAAGTAAACTTAGAGAAGTAGAACACAATAGATTAGAAGATATTAATGGTGGAAGCAAATAATTGATGAAACATTTTGAGATAGTAGAAAGATCAAGTGGCTATTGGATCGTTGGTGACTATGGAGTTGCATGGTATGATCCATTTGATGAATATGAAGATGCCATCGCAAAGTTACATGAACTAAATCGAGATGATCTCTATTGGATTGGCGCGTCAGAAGTTCTTGATGGCGAACTAGATGATGCAGATATTGAAAAATATTTTGAAAAAAATGTTGACAATCACTACAACACGTTTTATAGTTAAGGCATAATTTAAATCACATACACACAAGAAAAATGATTATTACAGAAAACAAGTCCAAACAAGTTGTGCAGTCGCATGACTTCGATTCAGTAAATTGCACGATTGATGCAGAGGATATGCGCTACGTAGCATCCTTGTTGCGCAACAATTACTCTAACACTCGTCTTGCAGTTGTAAGAGAAATTAGCGCCAATGCTATTGACGCCAATCTTGAAGCAAATTCAGATCGTCCAATCGAAATTAAGTTGCCAAGCAACATGAACCCAACTTTTGCAGTTCGTGATTTTGGTGGTGGTCTTAGCCAAGAAGATGTATTTGGTCTTTACTCCAAGTATGGCAAGTCAACCAAAAGAGAAAGCAACAATTATATCGGTGCTTTCGGTATTGGCAAGTTTGCTCCACTTTCTTATGGAGACAATTTCACTTGTGTTTCATTCAATGGTGGAAAGAAAATTTCATACAATATCTTTGTGAATGAGCAAGACGATACCAAGATTGTCAAGTTGCATGAAGAACCTTCCAACGAACCAAGTGGTTTGTCTATCGAGGTTGCAGTTTCCGATGATGACGTAGATGAGTTCAAAAGAATTTGTCAAAACTTTTTTGAGTTTTTCTCCGAAGATGAAATGCCAAAATTTATTGGTGTTGAGGATGACTTCATTCCAAACAGAGAAAAAATTCTTGAGAGTAAAAATGATGAATGGTTTGTGCTTCAAGCCAAGAATGATTACTACTCAAGGCATGAATCTCATGTCATAATGGGTAGAGTTGCTTATCCTCTTGATAGGCACGCGATAAATGCACAAAATTTTGTTAAAGATGACCACAAGGTAAACATTGTCAATAACATTTTGTCGATGGATGGTTTTTATCTTCGTGTTCCTCTTGGTTCTGTCAAGTTGCATCATAGTCGTGAATCACTAGAGTACAATAAAACTACTCAACAAAAAATTGTTTCAAGTCTTCTTGTTGCAGTTGAAGAAATTCAAGAAATTGCAAAAGAAAAACTTGCTGATTCAGAGGATTTGTGGGAAGCAAAACGTAATTATGCAAAGATTCTCAATGCGATGCCATATAGTTTGAGAAATATTTTTGAGAATTCATTTGAGTGGCAAGGCATCAAAATAGCTTCACCCGATTTTCATAGAGATTATCAGTTACAAGATGATCTAATCATCACTCATTCTTGGAGAGAGCAAGATTCTGATGCTCGCAATGGATTTAAGATTCGTTCTCAAAAAGAGAATCGAGTCATTTGTCAAGACAATTATCTTGTCATGTTTCAAGATTTGGAATCTTCTCATGGCAACAATTTGAGAGTTCGTACTCTTATGAACGAAGATGAAGATTTGCAAGGTGTTTACATTGTGCATTGTAAGTCCAATTCAGCGCAGAATAGTGTTGACCATGAATGGGAGTTCGGCAAGGTGAACAAGAAGCACGTCAAATACACTTCCAATGTGGAGAAGGAAAAGCCTCAAAGAAGTGGTATTAGAAAATCTAATGGTAGTCGAGCAAACATTCCATTGTTCATGTTCACTACTGAACGTGCATACAGAAATGCAGATCATTGGAAAAATGCTTCAGATGACGTTAAGTTGGTTGAAGATGATGCTTCATCTGTTGATGGTCATTGGGATGGTCAACTCGTATATGTTCCCATCAAGAACTACAAGATAGATGATGAACACATGGATTTGGATGCTATGAAGATTAGACTTAGTCATATCAATGCAATTAGAAAAGAAAAAGATTTAGATAAAATTAAAATCTTTGGTGTTCGCACAGGTGATGTCAAGAAGTTAGGTTCTGCTTGGATTAGCTTCAAAGACTTTTATCTTTACTTTGCCAAAGAAGTTGTCACAGACAATCTAAAAGAATCTAACGAAATTTTTAATTCAATTAAAATCAAGAAGGAAGATGACAAGCATCAGTTGAGAGAATTTAATAATGATTTAGCTCAAGTCTTTATGCTTGAAATTAATTATCCCAAGAACCACAAGATAATTGAAGCAAAAGATTTGTGGAATAGTATTGACAATGTCAATTCGTCTCTTCCAAGCAGATATGTTCATTTTCTTTCTCAAGAAGATTCTGATTGGTTGGAAAATACTCTTCGCGCCAAAATTAGTTTTGCAGAAGTTTGTTCCAAATTAAATGAGATTAAGTCATCTTATCCAATGCTTGTCCACTTCGCAACCCACTATTCCTCTTGGAGAGGTATGGACAAGAGCGTGGAGAAGGATATTCTTGATTATATTTCCTTGTGTGATGATCCAAGAGGAGAGGGGTCGTGACTTCCCCTCTCCTCTTTTTTTCAAAAAAACTATTGACAAAACATTGAATTTCCACTATACTTACCTTATTATTAATTATTGAGAGAAAACAGATATGAATAAAGTACCATACACACTTAGCGAGCAATCATTAACTATCTTTTGGGAAGGCAAGCCTTACACTTTGCGTAAGGATCATGCCAACTTCCAACTTGCCAAGCAAGCAATCTTGGATGCAAGATATGAGGACTTGGGTGATTTGCTAGACATTACTAAAGCAGTTGAAAACTTTGTCGAAGGAGACATTGAAGTTCGTGACGAAGTAGTTTACTACAAGGGTCATCGTCTTCATGGAGTTGTTGTTGACAAGTTGCTCGAAATGCTTCGTGCAGGTATGAAGGATTCTGCTCCTCTAGTAAACTTTATTACTAGGTTGCAAGCAAATCCATCTGCCAACTCGGTAAATGAACTTTATTCTTTCTTGAGTTATAAGCAACTCGCAAGCACTCCCGAAGGAATGGTTTACGGATACAAAGGTGTTCAGAAGGATTATTGGAGTTCAACAGGTAATGCTGACACTATTGTATTGCAAGGTGAAACCAATGAACGTCACCAAATTCTCAACGAAGTTGGCGCGACTATTGAAGTTGCACGTCGTTGTGTCGATGACAACAAGGACAATCATTGTTCTTTTGGTCTTCATGTCGGTTCTTTCGATTATGCCGATGGTTGGGCAGGAGAAGATGGTCGTTTGCTTCTAGTGGAGTTCGATCCTGCTGATGCAGTTTCAGTTCCAACTGATTGCGATTTTCAAAAACTTAGGGTTTCTAAGTACAAGGTGATCTCTGATATTACTGATACTCGCAAAGAGTTAAATAGACCTGTCTATGAGGCTAATAAGCCCATCTATGGATCAAATGATGACGATTGTTGCGATGACAATGATTGCGACTATGACTGCGATCTTGAAGAAGTAGAGCAAGACGATAACTTGAATAGCGATTTGGTCAATTTAGCTATAAGAAATTATCTTGAGAATAAACTTGAGGCAGGTCAACGTCCAACTTTGAAGAATATTGCCGATCTAAGGGTTTGCAAGGATAATGGTATTCGTTGTGCAGACATTTCCGATAAGGTTGAAAGAATGGGTTTTGTTGTTGAAAGCAATGATGAAAAGCCTTGCTATCTCCTTGAAGTTTTGGCATGATAAATGAAGGATGACAATATTCTATTTGAAAAAATTTCTGAAGCAAATCAGAATCAAATGGATGCTTTATGGGCAATCCTCAAATATAGGGATATGGGCATCTTGAGAAAGATTCTAGCAATGTGTGAAGTCTTAAATCTTAATTCTGATGATGTTGTTTCCAATTTGCCACAAGACGAGAATGGTAGAATATATGATTCCAAGAATAGATTTCTTTTAAGTAGAGCATTAATAAACAAAAATAATAAATGAAAGAAAAAATTTTTAATTTTAAAGATAAGCCAAAACAAGAAGAAGATTCTAGTGAAATAAATATTGTCGAGGAAGAAGTAAAACTCACAAATAAACACATAGAATTTATTAAGGAAATAAAAGATACAAAAAAAGTTTTTGATTTTGGCAGAGAGAAAGGCGAGGAAGTTTTAATAAAAAATTTGTTGGATGTAATTGAACCAACGATTGATTCACAATCAGAAGAAGTAAAGAAGAGTTTCGAGTATTTCAAGACCAAACTTTTCAGTTGACAATTCGCGCGCATTATGCGATAATTCATTCTTCACATTAATTAAGGAGATAAAATAATATGACATACATTTGGAATAGAGCAGACAGAGTAGACGAAGAAGTAATGCCCAATAGGGTCTTAGAATCGTTTCAGAAATGGAAGAGCGAAAGACTCAAGGAACTTGATCGCATGACCGATGCAGAGAAGGTAATTCATGTACGAAGAATCAATAAGCAAGAACAACAAATGATTGAAAACCTTGAGTCTCTTGGTTATCATCAATACGTATAATTTACAATATACTTCATAATAATAATATAATAGAAATAATAGAGAAGTATATATATAATAATTATAAAGAAAATTGCTATTTAAATATGAATTTAATTGAATTGAAAATTGCCGAAACCCCCTTAAATAAAGGGATTCAAGCCCAATGAGAGGTATGTGTGGGTCGTTGTGGGAGAGAGTGGTGCAATGTGGTGCGCGACTTAAATATATAAAAAATAAAGTTAAATTATTTTATTTCAAAAAACGCGACAAAATAAATCACACTAAAAAAGAATCAAATAAAGCCGAAATAATTACAAATAAAATTAATAGAAATAAATTCGGTTTTCCATTCTATGTGGATAGAAAAAATAGAAAATAATCAAATTTTTTTTGACTTAATTTGAAATAATTACAAATAATTTAGAGTCAAATAGCTTTTATTAACCAAATCTAATCTAATTTAAAATAATTTGAATTAATCGGCGCGAGATAATTAGAAACAAATTTTAATCAAATAATTGAGTATATTAAAAATTTTCATTTTTGCAACAATAGTAGGTGGGACAATAGGCACTTTAGTTAAAATAATTTTTGGATAAAATTCCCAGGCTTTATGGAATCGGGCGAAATAAACACATACATGGACTATTGGATGGACGAGGAAGGGTTTAGTTCGCTACTAGAAGACGGCAAGAGGATCGTAGAGGACGTTGCCTACAACGAAGATAGAGGACTGCCAAGGGCATCAATAACATTCGATGACAATATGATATTACTATTCCCCCCATTTGATCCAAAATTCAATTACAATAATTCTAAATAAATTTTTTTTAAATAATAATTTTTTCAAATTTTTCTTGACTGATCCGAAATAATATAGTATAGTAGTTGTATGAGTTTAGCAAAAGAAGTAAATGAACATTTGGATAATATACTAGCAATTCGCGCCGAAATAAGAAGAATGGAAGTCGAAATAAAAGACAATCAAACTCTTACAAATAAACAGACAGGCGAGCAGATGGAGAAGAAGGAAGTAATTCAATTTGTAGAGAACACAATAAATGACATTAAAAAAGATTTGAATAAAATCACAAATAATGGAGAAAACGTAAAAGAAATTTTTACAAATAAATATTATGTAAATGACTTTGGTCAAGATAAGGAGATTGCGCGAAATAATTTAGATTAAAATTTTTTAAGATTGAAAGGCATAGAGTCTGTCGATGTGGCAGAACAAGGGTTTTATTTAGAGGTGATCTGTTTTTCGGTGCAGATGCCGACTTTGTTTCCCCTTCATTGAACACTTTCAATCTTTCCTCTTGACAAACCACCCACGTTAGTTTATAGTAAAGACATATTAATCACAAAACAAAGGAATCAAATATGAGTTTAGCAAAATCAGCAAGAGCAAGTCAGATCGCACGAAACGTCAAAAGTGGGGTCTATGTACAAATGAGAAAGTTCGCCAACTATGGCTCAGTTATCGAGGATAGTATCTTCGCACAACAAGCAGAGGCAGATCGCAAGTTGAGACAAATCCAAGCTCAAAGGGCGAAAAAAGCAAAAGGATTTGCTTAAAATAAAAAAAATACTTGACAAATAACACTTTATATAGTATAATATATGTATATTAAAAATTGAGAACCAAACTCAATCAAATAAAATAAATTGATCTTTAACATTTTATACACTTTGGAAGGGCTTATAATCCTTCCTGTGGGTGACCGAATTAAGCCTGTCGTGAGCGGGCTAAGGTACGCAGATTCCCTGTGGTGGGGGCGCAGAGTCCAATCGGATGAGCGAAAGACGTAGACCTTGTCTAATCTGTGGTTCGAAGTAGGTAACACATTGAACTGATGTTCACGCCGAAAAGTTGGAGGTATTCAGTAATCCTCTCCCACACCAATTTTCTCGCCAATCCCTAACCCCCCTTCTAGTTTTCGAACATTGCTAGTTGGGGGGTTTTTTATTTGACTTTGTAGCTCAGATCCACTATAGTTATATTATGAAAACATTAAAAGACATACTATCACAATTCGGTTACATCACTCAACCTCAGCTAGCAATACTAGTTAAGCACTTCCCGCACACGAAGGTGGTTATAAAGTGGGGAGGAATGCCTAGGGAATGTCTTTCAGCATGGCAAGTAGCTGAACGAATTGCATACATAGAAGAGAATGATATCGATTACTGTCGAGAAGTCTTTCTTACTGCAGATCAAACCACCAAGCTAAAAGAAACGTTCGCCATTGCGGACTAAATGTTAATACCAACCAAATTACCAATGAAAAAATATGTTTATATTAGAATTTATTCTATTTTGCTTTCTAGTAGCGGCTTTATGGATATGGACAACACAGTAAATAGAAAATAAATTAAATAAAATTGAAATGATTTAATAACAAATAATATTTAATCAAATAAGAATTTAGTTCTTGCCCTGCCTCGTGCAGGGATTTTTTTTAACGATTTTTTCGTAAGTCGTTGATACGCAAGAGCTTAGCCTGGCCTGGCTGTCGTAAGTCATTGGTATAGAGCAGTTTGCAACAAAATGCATTCTAGATGCGTTTTTTTCTTGCGCTAATGCCTTTTATACGTCATAGTATATATATGATCAAGAGAAACCAACACGACCCACGATACACCATCAAGAAGGATCGCCCTGTCTATGTTTACAAGAACCTCCATAAAGATTGTTGGAGTGTCAAACAGCACGGATTAGTCAAGGCTCATATTCCACAAAACGAAGCCGTTGGACTATGGGACTGCTATTTTCATGTAGATATAAAGGGTAGAGAAAAAGTTCTTCGTGAGAAGCGCAAGAATGTTCATGCTTTTGTCAAGGGTTACCTTCAGGATGCAGAAAATGTAGATACCGACAGACCCGCTACTGAAGTAACTTACAACCCGTACAAGTATGAGACTTTTGTTGACAAGAGTAACGAGAAGTTTGTATACTATGCAGACGAGGTCGTCTTAACCCATAACAAAGTAACTGCTTACATTAGTTAAAAAAAAGTTTGACAACAACCAAAAACTAGCCTATACTATATACTATGATAACATTAGACACACCCGAACAAATTGAAATGTACCGCATTCTTAGCCTCAGATCAATGCTCAAATTAGAGTGCCTTGGAATGAAGAGAGGAAGAGGTCAATCGGCATATTCAATCATCAAATCCGAGTTTGGACTCAAAGGTAACAAGAAGTCCGTACTCGAACAACTAGAACAAATTATTGAGGAAGCTAAAAATGGATAAAGCAGACATCGAATGGCAAGTGAATATGTGGGATGGCAACATGAACATATTCGAGATTTATGACGAACTCAGAGATGGTCACACCGCAGACGAACAAGAAGCGTTGCTCAATCATGCATATGATACTTGGCACTACAACGATTTGATTGCCGAGCTCGCATCTCACTTCGGAGTAACCCTTCACAACTACGAACCAAAACTTAAAGTATTACCACTATGAATGACTACATAGAAGCAGTATGTGTTGGCAAGCCACTCGACTTGCCCACTTGGAATGAAGAAAGCGAGAAGTACGAAGTGTACTTTGAGGAATCCGAGACACCTTGGTTTCCTTACGACATCCCAAGAGATATAATTTCTTATAGTTGCGAGAACGCAGAAGAAGCCTGTGAGATCTACAACTATTACAACCAAAATCCCGTAGGAGAAAAGAAAGATGAAGAAACTACTAGCTAAAATCGCTAAATTGTTCAACCCTGTATACAAGGTAGTATACACGACCAAACAAGGTCACACTGCCATGTACACAATCTCAAAGCCAATGCATTCCAATGAGTTTGGAAATGTTAAGGAAGGCTTGGAGACCGCAGGTTTCAGAGCACATTGTTACAATCGAGATGGAGTTCGCTCTTTTCGATATGACAGAATCGTATCAATGGTGAGGGCATAATTGTGTCCTCGTCATTGAAAGAGGCAATAAGAGCTCTAGGTTACCAATTGGCCGTAAGAGAAATCTATGGCGAAAATACTCCCGATTATTTCAAACTTAAGAGGCAACACGATAAGCTTCTAGATAAGTTGTATAGAATCGAAAAAAGGAGTTAACGGGAACTAAATATAGTTTGCCCAAATAAGGCCCCCACCCTTCGGAAAGGTGGGGGTTTTTATTGCTCTCAAGTTTGACATAAACCGCTGACTATCAAAGACTTACAAAAGCCTGGCCCGCGCAAGTCCTTGATATTCAACGACTTACAACAAAATGCAATTTAGGTGCATTTTTTTCTTGTGCTTTTAAAAAAAGCGTGTTACTATATATATATGAAAGTGAGAAAGACAAAGACCCCAAAGATCAGACTTCAAGTCTTGTTCACCAAGTCTCGCCCCCACAAAGATCAATCTAAGTACAACAGAAAACCTAAACACAAAAAAACCTATGAATATTAATTCCAATTACTCTGACGAAGACAACGCCATACCTAAGGCTCAAACTGTTATGGATAACGGCATGGGCTTTATCTTTGACAAGCTCCTCGCTCCGATGGAAGATCAACTATCTCAAGAAGATATTGAAATGCTAGCCGTCATTGGAGTATCCTTCAAGATCATTGCTGAACAAGCGCAAAAGTACGAAGACTCCATCGCCAATCAAATGAACAATGGTGATGAGCAATTTTACAGAAATTAATCCTTGACAAAAACCTAAATTACTATATTATTATAATTATGAATAACACAGAAAACACCTCCACTCCTAAAGTTAACCTTCACATCTGCGGTGGCAATCGCACTCTCGTAGATTACGGAGAAGTCGAAAAAGTTCCGACTCCTCCTGTTTCTTATCGAAGCAAGCCCAACAAAAAGACGGGCGAGCTTGCGGTATCTCACCAACCAATCGCTCACCACGAACTCGTTGAGCGCACCAAGGGATTCTTGGATAGCAATGGATTTATCGTCCAAGACGAAGTTCATTCTCTTGCTAGGGAAAACAACCATTACTTTGGTTTGTTTGCCGTAGACCATCCCAATCGCGCGGCTTCTGATCGTGGTTGTGTTATTGGCTTGCGCAACTCGCACGACAAAACCTTCCCTGCAGGACTCTGCGCAGGTGATGCGCCTTTCGTCTGCGACAACTTGATCTTTACTAATACGATCAAGCTCGCACGTCGCCACACTCGCAACATCTTGCAAGACTTGGACTTCACGATCAATCGTGCTTTGGGTAGGTTGTTCGGATTTTGGCATGGACAAGATCAAAGGATCGAGGCATACAAAAATGTCGAGCTTTCAAACTCTGAAGCTAATGACATTGTGATTCGTGCTTGCAAGGCAGGTGCTTTGCCAAAGTCTAAGATCATGGACGTGGTGAACCAATGGGAATCCTCTGACCATCCCGAATTTTGGGATCGCAACATCAATTCTCTTTACAATGCCTTTACCGAGGTGTACAAGGGAAACTTGGTAGCATTGCCAAATCGCTCTGATGCCTTGCACTCTGTTCTTGATGGCGAGGTCAATTTTGACATCCACCAACACGTCGAGGACACTCTTGACATCGAGGTTGTGGACAATGAATTAGTCGAGGTGTAAATACAGGTCGTTGTTTGCCCCCCTCCCGATTCGGAGGGGGGTTTTTTTGTGCTTGACAGTTTCATAAGTCGTTGACAGTCAACGAGTTACGCGGGCCTGGCTGCCACAAGTCGTTGGCTATCAGGTAGTTATGACAAAATGCATTTTTATTGAAGTTTTTTCTTGCCATTATCCGAAAACTGCTTTAGTATGTATACATGAAACATTCGGAAAGCGGAATAAGAAAAGTAATGAAACAACTGAAAAAATGCGATGACATTCAAGAGATTCGTGAAACAGCAAATGGACAAATGATCTTAGCTAAAAATGGTCAACAATACCTTGCCCACTTCAGCGCTAGAGCATTTCACCCCTTGAGACGATGGCTCAAGAAAAACACTTCCATCAAGGCTTTAAAATTTTAGTTCTTTAACATTTTATTTTATGGGGCGTTAGCATATGATGGTTAATGCATCAATCCTCGCGCGGTATACTAGTTAAGTCCGCAACCGACTGATCAGCGGTAAGAGATTGAAGAAGTGAGTTCAAACCTCTCACGCCTCTTCACTTTTGTTAGTGGAAGTAATTCGGGCTCTTCTGAACCGCCAAGTACGAAACTTGGTCTAAGGATTGATACCCAAGCAGGACGAATCCATGAATGAAAAAACTAACAGATTAAGAGTTTTCCGTCCTTTCTCATTTGTCAAAAAAGGATACCAATTTACTTGACAATTTATTCAAATTACTTTAGATTTATATTATGACAAAAACGATAGATATCACACCTACATGGTCAGCACTCATCCCTACAATGGTTGAGGTGTTGAAGAACCCAAAGGCTTCTTCGGGAGCAAAGAAGATGATAACCGATGAACTCCTTCGACTTGCAAAGATCGTAGATGATCAAAACGAGAGGGCAAAACAAAATGGATAATCTAACTGAACAAGAATTAAAAGCCGTTTTTGATGTGGTTAATGTCTTTGAACCCGAAGATATAAGCCATGTCTACCCCGAAATGGCAACTGAAGAATTCATGATGGATGTCTTATCTGCATGGAAGAAGATGTTGAAAAACCTTGACACCATCAAGCAAAACTGAGAGAATACTATTATGCACAAAAAAGTAGAACAACCCGTAAATTCCTACACCGAGTTCGAGAAACTAGCATGGGGGTCAGACCAACCCATCCCTGCCGTAGGATCAGAAGTTAACGTCAAGATCAATGGCATTGGTCGATCAAAAGTTTTGAAGTATTTCGTGGAGTATGGCTTCATTGGAATGCTTGTTCAGCCTTTCGATCCACCAGCTTGGTACATTAAGCAAAATGGTGCTGACGAACCTTGTCATGTTTTCCCTGCTGAATGCGAAGAGCTTCAAGTTCGCAAAGATGATGGGACGGCAGACAAAGGCTTCTACGAATCTATGCATAACGCAATGGCATAAGTTACTGGGCCTCAACGACTTACGGAGGCCTGGCTGCCGTAAATGCTTGATTATCAGTAGTTTACAACAAAATGCATTTTAGCTTCACTTTTTTCTTGCTATATTTAAGTTATAGTGCTACTATATACTTATGAAAAGAATAGTACAGATACTTATGGAGCGTGACGGACTTTCCCGTGAAGACGCTATTCACCAAACCGCAACTTTCTTCCGTGAAATGTCCGAGGATATCGCAATGGGCGGAGATCCATTTGAATGGGAGCACGCCTTCACTAGCGAGTTTTCTTTGGAGCCAGATTTTTTCGAAGATTTGATTTTTGCGCTTGCATAAACCAAACAATTAGATTATTATTGTCTTATGATTAAAACAACTCTACTCACCGCAGGGAACGCCAAGATTACAAAAGGCGAGGCGTTCGGATATATTACAAAAGGAATCCACCTAGCCCCCGCAAACCTTTCGGGATACGAAGTTTGTCGATGGAGAAGCAAGGGTTGCACTATGGCTTGTCTCAACACTGCGGGTCGTGGTCAAATGAATTCTGTTCAAGATTCACGTATTGCCAAGACAAAGTTATTCTTTGAGCAAAGGTTTGATTTCCTTGCCAAACTATCAAAAGAAATTACTTCTTCAATTAAGTCGGCAACCAAAAAAGGTATGCAAGCGGTTTTCCGTCCTAACCTTACAAGCGACATTGCATGGGAAAACATTATAAACGAAGATGGGACAACTATCTTTGAGAAGCACGGCAAAACTCAATTTTATGATTATACCAAGTCATTTAAAAGGATGCAACGTTTTCTCAATGGAGAGTTACCAAGCAATTATCACTTGACTTTCTCTTGCTCTGAGTCTAATGAAAAGATTGCCAAGCTAGTTCTAGAAATGGGCGGTAACGTTGCGGTTGTCTTTCGTAATCAGTTGCCTGAAACTTGGAATGGAGTTGAGGTTGTCAATGGTGATGAGTCGGACTTGCGATTTCTTGACAAGCAAGGCGTGGTCGTCGGGCTTATCGAAAAAGGTCTTGCCAAAAAGGATAAGACAGGCTTTGTGAAAGAAGGGGTCAATTCTTAATCGAAAGTGAAACAAATATGATCGAAATAGTCATTTTGCTTGCCCTTTCGGCTTGGCTCTTATATTTCCTAAGTTTGTCATAAGTCCTTGATAGTCAACAACTTGGGGAAGCCTGGCCGCCGTAAGTCGTTGGGGGCCAACAACTTAGGCAATTAAAGCTCGTCGAAGTATTCCTCTAGCCTTGGGAGGTCAAGCCCGCTGTCGTTGTAAGCGACCTTGTCGGGTGTTTCGGTATAGCCCACTTCTCGCATCTGCTCCACAAAGTTCTCATATGTCCCACACTCTTTGGCGAAGTTATACATTCCTTCGTCGTTACCGATCCAAAGGGCGACGTTCCAAGTCTCATAATTTTTCCATCCGTTATAGCTCATGCCATGTCCTCCGTTAGCATCCAAACCCTGTTCTCATAGTCAACTTTATCTGATATGTCCGTAAACTTTCCTGCTTGCAAGTTCGCTTGCAAACATCCAGCGCTGAGAAAGAACTCGTTGGGTTTTTGTTTTCTGTATCTGTCATCAACTTCAGCGATGATGACGTGATTGTCGTCTGATGTAGTGAGTACGTATTTCATGGGCTAGTATCCAAGGAAGATTAGAACGTCTTGGGCGCGGTAAAGGTCTAAGTCGCCCAACTGATCGAGGAAGTCTTGGTAGTCATCGTCTACACAACCATGTGCGCGGAGTTCTTGGTAAGCCCTCTCTCTAGTGATTAGTAAACCTTCTGCCGAATCAAAGTAGTCCATGAACTTTGCCCTCTATGTTGATGTGTTTAAGTTTTGTTTCTTTAGCTATGGTTTTTGCAAACCTTACTGCCTTTTGTTGTTTGTTGAACTCGTCAACGAACTTGCCGAAGGCGAACACTTGAAACCAATTACCGAAGTTAGGATTTTTTCTTATGCTTATCATAGTATATAATTTAGTTTAGTTTTTAGTAAAAGTCAAGAGAAAAAAGGATGTTTTCTTACCGAAGACATCGCAACGGCAACTCGCTTCTGTGAGCGATAAATTCTTGCCAAGACAAAAGTCTCTGCTCCGTCTTTATGCAAACCCTCAACGTGAAGGATGCGACCTTTATAATCTACAACAACATCATTTTTCTTAATCATACCTAAAGGTATCACACAAACTAGCAAAAGTCAAATTTTTTTTTAATTATTTTGCGTTTTGTTGTAAGTTCTTACTATTCAACAACTTACGCGGGCCAGGCCCGCATAAGTGCCTGATTATCAGCAGTTTAGCTCATTCTGAGTGTGCGATAGAAATCCACATGATCCAAAAGACAAAAAGCCAAGGCAAGAACAGAAGCATATCCCAACTCATGAGTAAACTCCTCTCATCTCATCGGACAAGCCCATGCTTTCGTCTTCTTCGTCAATCTCTTCAGCGACATCCGTAAAGAGAAACTGAGACTCGTCTTCCAAGTCTTCCCTTTGGGTGTCAAGCAATCCATGCTCGACAAGGACTTGCTCGGTTTTGATCTCAGCGATGAAATCCTCAACGGACTGAGATGGCGCTACTGATTGAGAGTTCTCGACTGCTTTAGCGATAACTGCGATTCTTTGTTCTTCTGTCATAATAGTATTCTGTCAGTATTGGTCTAAGTTGTCAAGACCTAATTCTTTGTTATGTTCTTTTCTTGCGTCAGTAAGAAGGCAGACCCAAGCGAAGTCGTTGAGATGTGCTTGCATCATTAGACGACTGATGTCGGTTGGGGTTTGATAGGCAAGGACATCGTCACCAAGAGACAAGGGAAGCATGGTGTCTCTGCCATCGTACCACATTGCGACTTCAAAAGTGTTGTCGTCAATGTGACCATAAAGCCCGCTACCATCGTTAAGGTTTTGAACGACTGAAATCTCGAATTGATCTCTTGACCCGAACTTGAGTCTTGCTTGACGAGCTTTGCCATCGCCAAATCCTCTATGAGTTTGAAAGCATAAATCCTCAAAACTCTTGATGCCTTCCCATCCACGGACAGGAGACTTGGCTTGATAGTCTGAAACGTAGTTTGGTATCTGATAGGTAATCATACAAATACAATAAGGGAAAAACCTAGTAATTGCAAGAAAAAAAAACACTTTTTTTCATTTTGTCATAAGCTGTTGACCACCAAGAGTTTATGCAAGCCAGGCTGCCACAAGTGCCTGACTATTAACGACTTACGCTAGAAGTCGTATTGGTCATGATAACCCCAGTCGATGTCCTCATTCTCAGAGAACTGGCGAAGAGCTTGGCGGTCAGCCTCCTCTTCTTCCATCCTGCGACGGATGACCTGCTGAGATGCGATCTCAGCGAGGACGGCTTCCCTCTCCTCGATTTCGAGGTCAGTCATGCCGTAGGCGTGGGCGGTGCGGGCGAGTGAATCATTTTCATTTTCCATAATAACAATATAGGGGCTAAATACATCTTTGTCAAATAAAACTCAAAAAAAAATTTTAGAATTTTGTATTATTTCCATAAGTTGTTGATTATCAAAGACTTACGCGGGCCTGGCCCGCATAAGCGCCTGACTATCAAGGACTTACGCCTTGAATAGCCCGTAACGGCGTGAGCCGTCATTTTGGGCTTGACGCCTACGGAGGAGGCGTTCGGCGTCACGCTTGCGCATGGCGATGCTTTCAACTGCCCAAACGGCGCCCGCTTGGTTGAGAATGGATTTTAGTATATACATAAGTCCTTGATTGTTAGAGGTTTAGGATTGCTTATCGAGCTTTGCAAGCTCGCTCTGCACGTGCTGAAGATGCAGAACTCGGATGGAGCGCAGGGACTCCTTGCGTGAACGATTGACCTTGTCCTGCCAAAAGGCAAGGTCTTTGAGAAGTTGTTCTTTTGTTTTCATAAGTATAAAGTAACGTAGTTTAGGGTTAAAGTCAAGAAAAAGTTTCGACTATTTTATTGCACAATTCCATTACATATCGTATTGGGCATGGTAGCCATAATCGATGTCCTCGGACTCTTGGAAGTCAAGGAGGGCGACCCTGTCCTGCAGGTCGCCGATCTCGTTGCGGATCGCAACCTTATCGGCGGGACTGAGAACGCAGTCCTGCAGGGTTTCGTGGAGGATGGAGATTTCTTTGAGCATTTCTGATTTAGTCATAAGTATAAAGTAGCAGGGTTTTAGCGAAAAGTCAAGAAAAACTTTATCTTTTTTTCATGTGCATGATACCAAGACGCTTCCCGTCTTTAGTCGTGGATTTGAGGATGTCATCAAGACTCCACACCTTCCCTTGAGGATCTTCCCAAAAGAACAGGGAGTTCTTAACGAGACCCTTTTCGGCGATCACTTGGTTACGGAAGTCAGTTAAAGTCCATTTGATTTTTGTTTTCATAAGTATAACATAGCAGACAAACGCCTAAAAGTCAAGGCTATTATTCTCGCAAAGATTTGCACAATCCTACCGAGGGAATTGGCGCGGTACTTGTACGGAACTTTCGTAAGTCGTTGGCTATCAAGGACTTATGCGGACAGGGCTTGCATAACCCCTTGACTATCAAGGACTTATGCGGTTAGTACCTTGCTGTGCTTGGTAGGATCAGGTTGATATAGTCCGCCGCGTACTATCTTGGTGCAAGTCCATACCCAACTTGGTACGCTATGGTCAAGCCCTTTGTAGTACCTCAAGCCCGCTTGCCAAAGATTCTTGCCATTCTGATGTACCTTGAACTTGTGTCCCGTGGTGCGGTTCACTATATCCAAGACATAGGTCTTGCCCGTATTATGGGCTTGCCAACGGGTTTGATTCCTACGGCATTGATTCGCCCACTCTCTAGAGACGGGGTCAACACTTTTAGCTCCTACTCCTACTTGCATTTTAGTAAACGTATTGATCGGTAAAGTCAACGAAAGAGTGAACAAGCTCGACATCGAGGATGTCCCAAAACAGCCAAACTTTCTCGGCATGAGACTTGAGAAAAGCATGGTCAAGTTCTTGGTCGAGATCGGCAGAGAAGCGCAAGCGCTCGCTTTTGATCGTATGAGGATCATTCTTGAATCTTCTAGTGACTTTCATGGTCACATTTTGGAACTCGACTCTGCGAGTGGGGACATTTCTATTTGAGTAATTCATAAGTATAAAGTAAAGGATTTTTTAACTAAAGTCAAGGAAAAAGCGAATTATTTTACCGCTTCCACTATCATGTCGAGAGTCCAAACGTGACCGCCGACATCTTCCCACAGGCAAAGACCTGTGTCTACGTGAGAGAGTACAAGGATCATGCCTTGATCCTCGATGAATTGTTTAACTTTCTTATCTAACATACCTATAAGGTAGCACATAAAACACTTAATTGCAAGAAAAAAATGATAAAGTTATTCACATTCTTTATTTTGTTGTAAGTTGTTGAGCATCAACGACTTACGCGGGCCAGGCCGCCGTAAGCGCCTGACTGTCAGGAACTTAGGACTTTTATACGTTTTAGTAACTCAACTTTTATATATTGTAGTAACCGAACTTTTATACGTTGTGAAAATTATATTTCTGATAAGATTCCGAGGATTGCGACTATTACGACGCTTAGTATGATGGTCATACTAGCAATCCTTTTGGCAGTCGAATTTGAGTTGCCAATCTCTCATGCGATTGGGAGACTTTGGCGCAGGATCTGCGATCTTGGCGATCTGTTGACCGACGTCAAAGCGAGCTTTCCACGCATCGCCATAGGCATCGGATTGATCTTGCAAACTCTTTGAGCGATCCCAAAGGCTATTGCACAGGGCGTTAAGGTGATTCCATTTTTGATTTAATTGTTGTAATGTCATAAGTATAAACTAGCGTGGTTAGGGTTAAAAGTCAAGCCCAAAGCTATTTTCTTTCGGCTATTACTTCGGCAAGCTCAGCCTCGATCTTTTTGAGTTCGGGCAGTGCAAGCATCTCGATTGCCATTTCAACATTGGCGTGAGTTGCAGGAGTTGCGTCTTTGCGCATCTTTGCAATGGCGTTGTGGATTCCCTCGATCCGAGATTCGAGGATTTCTTTTCTTGTATCTATCATTTGCATAAGTATAATGTAGCGTGGTTTAAGGTAAAAGTCAAATTATTTTTTGCAGTTATTTAGCATGGCGACTTTATTTTGCAAGTCCCATTCGGCAAGCCAAGCCTTTTGCTTGGCGATGACCTCAACGAGAATTTCCCGCTCAAGGGAATCGGTTGTCTCGCACAGGCGACGTTGGCAGAATGCAAGATCTTCTTTTGTCTTGCGGAGGATTTCTATTCCTTTATCTAACATACCTATAAGGTAGCATACCTGAGCCTTAATTGCAAGAAAAAAACGATTAAGTTATTCACATTTTGCTCAACTATTTTTTTGCACTATCCTCTTACGACTTAAGGATATTGTGCAACTTTTTAGTTGTCGTAATTGGCGCGGGACTTGTACCGAAGTTTCGTAAGTCGTTGTCAGTCAACGGCTTGCCTGGCGGGGGCCGCCATAAGCGGCTGATTATCAAGGACTTAGGACATTTCTGATATGACTCCAATGCAGAACACAATGCAGGCAGTAAGTAGCACTATCATATTAAACGACGAGCGGATCAGGCAACTTTTGGTTGCAGAAGTGCCAATCGAATGAGTCAATGACCTCACCATTTAGAACAGGCTCGAAGTTGACTTGGTGGACGCCTGCACCCGTGATGCCGTTGATGCGTTCGCGTGTGGTGGGCGTGTTCCAGCCTGCAAGTGACCACTCGACGACGCCCCATCCGTCGCGCTTTATTATAGCATTACCATGAAGCCAAACGGTTTGCCCGTCCGTCTCGGTGTTGCCGACTTTCTTAGATTTGCCTTGCTCGAAGGCTTCCTTGATTTGTTCTGTGACTTTTCTCATATGTATAGGTTACTCTTTTTCGAGTTGAATGTCAAGCGCTTTCTGCGCCATGTCTGCAATGTCTTGCATCCAGTCAACAATGTTGGAGCAATGAATTTTGGCGTGTTCGCCATTCTCATCAATTTGCTCTTGTGCAATCTTTTGCACTATCTCGGCTTGTCTGCCAAGATCATAGATTTTTGTGTTAGCGACAAAGTTAGAAGCAAACTTGTCGTCGAGTAGGTCTTTGAATTTTGTTTTCATATGTATAATGTAGCGCAGCTATGGTGAAAAGTCAAGTTATTTCTTAACTTTTTTTTGTTTAATTGTTTTTTTGTTTTGGTTAAGACTGCGACCAAGCAAGACGAAAGCGCAGAGGACTTTTTCTCTTTCTGTTAATTTAATCATACAAACAACATAGCACAAGAACCTAGAAAAGTCAAGAAAAAAATGCAACTATTTTATTGCACAAAACTACCCACCCCATTTCTCGGAAAAAATTGCATAATCCTACTGCGATATATCGGCGGGGGTGGTATTTCTCAATATCCCCTATGACCCGCAATATTAGTAATTTGCTTGGGTCAAAAAAACCAGGGCACTATTTTGGTGTACTTATATTTATAATGAACGCAATATTATCATGTCTGGTATTCAGGATTCGGGGTTGACTCTGTGCCTACAAGGATAGCCATAGAGATAGAGAGGAAATATAGATTTGCTTTTTTAAAACTCATGGCGAGACATGGGTTTACTCTTGAGAAAACAAAACGCGGAGACGATCATGTTTGCGTGTTGACCTTAGCGAAAGCTGAGCATACAATTCTCGCAGATCTGTAATATATTAACTTAGGCTTAGCCTAAAACACATTCGTTATGAAGCCTGTGGATCCACCGTATCCGTATTGCTGGGTGCAGACAAAATGGGGTAGACATAAAGCCAAGTCCCTCATGGAGTTTTTGACAATATCTGGCCCAGACCATGGAAAGACTTTCTTATTAGTAAAATTTATAGATAAAAAATTTAATAAATTAACAGAAGAAGAAAGAACGTTTGAAATAAAATATATAGACTATATGAGTGATTTATAATTTAAAATCATATTTTGGTTCTTGACTGCATTTTTGAGCCATCTATTACTAATAATTTCTTCTGGGTAGTCGCCTGAAATGTGACAACCGTGAAAGAATAAACCTTTAAGGCGGTAAAGCTCTTCGTATTTTACTTTTTGATCTAAATCGGGGATTTGCTGCCTTAATTTATTAAAGCACCATTTATGGTTGGGGGATATACAGGATTCATCCCAAGGCAAGGCTGTGACACTTTGGTATTCTAAATCGTAGACTTTGCAGAACATAGGGTGAAAACTTTCCCATCGATATTGCTCTGGATAAATTACAGTAACTTTACTTTTGGGCTGCATAAACATTTCGTGTGTTAAGTTTGAGCCTTCAGGAGAAATTACCCATTTAGCATCATTAAATAGTTTGACTTGCCATCTTAAGTCAGTTCCTTCAAGAGTGTGGCGAGTGAAGTTAAAACCATCCTTTCTTAATTTATCAATAATTTCTAAGCTATTGATAACAGATCTAGTACCATTTGCCCTTTCAACAAATATACAGTTTTGAGGGTCAGGGTTTCTTTTTATGTTGAGAGAGTTTAATATCGTATTAGAAAAATCAGTTAAATTATAATTTGTTTTTACTTTATGCCATGAATTGCCACTCCATAGTGTGTATCTGGTCTTTGGCTCTATTTCATACTTTATATTCATTGATTTGGTTAGCTTCAAGTTATAGTCGAAATCTTTTTGTGATGATTCGGATAGTTTTATTATGTTTTTCTTCTTGACTAGCTTGATCCAGTCAATCCAATCGGGCATTTTTGGGAAAAGGCCTTCAAAATGTTTTTTATTCCATCTTCCAGAAGTGCCAAATCTGTAATAAATCGTCCCATATCATATGATATAGGCAGGTTGCAGCATTATATTTATAGTATAAGTTCATATTTTAGATTCAGTTGCTCTCCTTTTAATTTTACTGAAATATCTTCAACTTCAAGAAAATTAAATATTTTGCTAATATTATCACTAGAAAATAAATTATCCTCGAATATTAAATGGATATAGTTCACCCGTGAATATCGCAAGAAATCTATACAGCATTGGTGGTCATCCTCTCTTCTTTTAATTTGGTTTTTAAGTCTTTCTTCATTAATTTTTATTTTAAATGGTTCCTCATTATCTCCTTTCTGAAAATCATGGAATATTCGTGTTTGAGCAGCTACCTCCCTAGATATGGCCGCAGCTCTTTTATCTTTTCTTTCAATAAATATAAACTTAAGATCATGTTTTTTTAGAAAAGATTAATTCTT
>LULH01000224.1_pt1 | contig 27242 bp, 48 predicted proteins | sample 728201 | NCBI WGS metagenome assembly LULH01 (sample SAMN03860294, study PRJNA289734) | marine metagenome | biome: seawater column; feature: ocean; material: water; isolation source: Red Sea water column Station 169 - depth 100m | place: Saudi Arabia: Red Sea | collected 2011-10-15 | depth 100 m
TAAATCTCCTAAATTATGTATTTGAGAATCATAATCACTTGGATATTCAACATTATAAAATCCGTGAGTTTCTAATTCTGAATCCGATAACAAATCAAATCCTCCAATTACATTTCCCCAAGATTTTGGAAGTGCTGAATAAGTTTTAATTGAACCATTTATTTCTACTGCTTTTGCCATAATTTTTTATTTTTTATCTATTAACTTGGAGTTGAATCTGATGTATAAGCTGCAACTGAATAATTAAAAATTGCATTAGCTGAATCATCAATACATTCCACTTGAATCATATTTGTTGTACTTCCGTCATAATCTACTGCACCAACCTTATTAAAAGTTTCACTTGTTCCTGCATCACTATCAAAAGTTATTGTTTGACTTCCTGTTAAATTATAGAAAGTAATAACTTGTCCTTGTTTGAAGTTTGTAAAATCAAACTCTATCGATCCAGTTAAGCTACTTCCCATTTTAAAAGTTGTACCTGCTGACCAATCAACACTTACTGCTCCTGTGTATGTAGTTATATCAACTTTAGCTGTATATCTGTTTTCAATTTTTGCGTGTGTAATTTGGTCATCTGCAATATGAGCCGTGTCAATAGAACCATCTGTAAAATGTTCTGAATTAACAGCGTCATCAGCGATTTTTGTGCCGTCTACTGCGTCCGCATTTATTTTAGCGGTTGTAATTGCGCTGTCAGTTATTACATCAGTTGTTATTTTAGTAATTGCCATATTATGATAATTTTACATGTGTTATTTCAATATTGTTTGTGCCACTTGGCGGTGCAGTCGTAAATGTCAACGTTGTTCCTGAAACACTATAATTTAATTTAGATTGATAAACCCCATCAATATAAATTTGCAAATTATTTTTCGTAGCGGGTTCACTTGTTAATGTGAAAGCCGTTGTTGAACCATTTCCACTTTCATTCTCAACCTCGATATTTGGACTTCCTGACAAAGATACAAAATGTGTAATTTCTATATTACTTGATCCTGAAGATGGTGCAGTTGAAAATGTGACCGTTTGTCCACTTGTTGAATAAGTGTTTTTAAATTGATAAACCCCATCAATATAGATTTGAAGATTATTTTCACTGGCTATTGTATTTGATACATCAAATGTTGTATCTGAACCATCACCACTAAAATTTTCAGTAACTATGTTAAATGCGCCACCACCTGATTGAGTATTTGTAAAAGTAATTTTATCACTTGATCTTGCAATGCTTAATCCCGTACCCGCTTCAAGTACAATATCATCTGTCCCACTCCCTGAACCCCCTGCGGTTAATCTAATTTTTTCTTCATCAGAATTATCACCATCAACACAACTAATTGAATAAGTAGTATTGTTATCTGTTAAACCATCAATTTGTGTTTGAATTGCTGATGTAACCCCTGAAACATAACCGAGTTCGGTATCTGTAACGCTACTAACGGCAACTTTTCCACTTGAATTTGATACAAGTGCTTTTGACGCTGTAAGATCAGATGAAACAATTGTTGTTGCACCCCCTGTAATTGTGTCTTGTTTTGCCGCAATTAAATTTGTTATTGTTGTATTAAAATTTGCATCATCATTAAGTGCGGCGGCAATTTCGTTTAATGTGTCTAATGTCGCAGGTGCAGAATCAATTAAATTGGAAATTTGTGTAGATACATAACTTTCTGATGCTATTAATTTGAATCCGCTATCATAATATTCCAATTTGCTCTCAGTAGTATTATATCTAACAATACCTGATTGACCAGTTGGTCGTTGCCCTGTTGTTCCGCTTGGTAACCTAATTGCATCATTTTTAGAAGATGCATCGATAGAATATTCCGCTTGTGCGCCGACTCCAATGACGCCATCTGTATCAACGTATAACCCAAAATCGTTCCCATTTCCATCTGATAATTGTTTTCCCGATGTTGTTGCTTCACTGTTATCTGTAACTTTTATTAAAGATTTATAAGTATCTTTTATTTTTAATCCTGTTAATGAAGTTCCCATCTATTATTATTTTTTACAAATTTAACTATTTATTTATAAAGATATTTTTATAATTCATCCCAATTTTTATCAAGTAAATTATATTTATCATCTTTTGTTTGCCAAAAAAAACTGGCGATTCGCCTTTGAATAAAACGAGCAATTTTTTTCCCACTTGTTTTTATAGCAACACCAATTCCAATCATCTTAAATAAGCAATTACATCACCTTTTGAAAGTGATATTGAAGTTAAATTTCCATAAATTATTTGTCCCTCATCTAAATCTAAATTTGTAATTGATGAATCACCACCTGGTGCGCCACTTGTTAATGAAATTGTGCAATCTTTTAAAACTTGAATAGTTGAAAAATATTCCCCTGATACACTTGTGTCACCATTTGTTAATATTCTAAAACCATAATCACCAAAACTTATTTTGTGAAATTGATGTGCGCTATATAAATCATTTGCCATTTTATCTTTTTTTACCCCCTCTGTTTGGCGGTTTTTTATATCCTTTTGATGTTTTTAATCTTGATCTGTTTTTACTATGTATTTTTTTATGCTTTTTTCTTTTCTTTTTTTGATATGTTTGTATTACCCGCCTTGCCATTTAAAAATTTTTACATTCTGTTTTTTTTATACATATTCTCTCGCCTTGTCTATTTACTTCACAAAACTTTTTAATTTCTTGGCATACTATTTCTAAACTCGGTTTGGTACATGAAACAAATAATAAAAAAATTAATATTTTCATTTTTTATTTTAATTTACTTTGTTTTTAATTTTTTCAAAAGTTCGCATTCCACCAATTCCCAACATTCCAAACAGTACCGTCATTAAATGTTCCATTTGTAAAGCGGGGGGAACTTGTTCTATCCCAAAAGCCCAAATTGCTAAATCTCGAATGACAAAATTATAAAGTAATGCAACCGCACAAATCCAACCCGTAAAGGGTCGCCAACCCGAAACAAACACGCTTCGGTGTTGTGCTTCTACTTTATTAATTTCTGATTGTAATTCAATTAATCTTTGCGGATCAAGTTCTTTTCCTTTTATAGCTTCACGAATTTCCCAAGCTAAATTTCCCGCAACTGATTTACGACCATCGCCACCTTTTAAAAGACCTAATAATAATTTAATCATATAATTCGTATTTTGTTCCCTTACTTGTTTTAACAGCTTTTAAAATTCTGTTTCTATTTCCATTTGGCGAAACCCATGAAACGTGTATCCAATCGGGCGATAATTCTGTCCCGTGTTCCCAAATTAATTGATCAAATGAAAAATTATCTTTTATATATTCAAATAAATCAGCATTAGATTTTTCACCCATTGCATCAATATCAATGGCTTGTCCTTTTGTGTGTTGACTGGTAATTTTAGATTTTAATTTCAAACATAATTCGGGTGATCTAAAAAAACTATTAACCCTGATAGGTTCATTAGCCCATAATCTTAATGGCTCAAAAATATTTTTTGCCACTAATTTCATATTTTTAATTTGATCTTGATCAGGAATGTTTTCAATTTCATATTTTTCCGCTGTTTTAGATTTAACAGCTTCATTCCATGAAATATGTTCACTTATATATGCCATAAATTAATTTTTTAATTAATAAATAATTTTATAATCTCAAATATTATTACAACTGATAAAAATAAATGAATCATTCCCATTATTTTTCTATTATCTGACCATTGTTTTTTATACCAATTTATAATTTTTATTATTTTATTTTTCATAATGTTTTTTTTAATTTTTTAAAATTAAGTTTTTTCTACTCTATTTGCAACCTCAATAATTGCACGAAACCATGTTTGGTCATCTTCATAATCTTCTAAATATCTAACACGTTCAATTGTTGTTGTATATACATTAAAACCTTCTGAACTTAAATCAATATATCCTGATGATCTTGTTCTAACTAAATTTAAAACGCCGTCAACAATTTGATTTAAAATATATTCCCCCCCATTATCTGAAATGTATGATGTAAAACATTCTATTTTTGTCACACATTCGGTTGTGTAACTTGATTGATTTTCATCTATTTCATCCTGTAAATGTGAATAAATACGAATGTATGGTGTTGATGCGCCGTTTGGTATTCTGTTATAAATAGGAACTGTTGAACCTGAAATTGTAATTTGACCTGTTAAACGATCAATGTATTTTTTTCTAATATGGTGAAACGCTTCATTCATCGTTTTAATATTTTATTAATTCTTTTTTTTAATCTAATGTTTAACAATTTTATTTGTTTTCTTACTACTGGAAAAAAAAAGGGAATTATTTTATTTGCGTTTTTTGGTTTATTACCGCCAAATTCAACATACCCCGAATAAGGTGCTTCCGATCTTATTTCACCAACTGTATTTGGTAGCATTCTAAAATTTATATTTTTTATTAAATTACCCGTGTCAACTGGTGCCACTTTTTTCATTGTTTTAGCACTTAACATTATTGTTTTTGAAATTTCTTGTTCTAAACCAATTTTATCCAAAAGTTTTAATTCTGTAAATTTTTTTTTTAATTGTGCTAAATCTTTTTTATTTACTGTAATATTATTTTTTTTCATTTAGTCAATTTTTATAGCTTCAATTGTTGTGAAATATTTTTGTTGACTTTCATAAATTGACGTAATTCTATAATCGCCTGAAATACCTTGTATTTGCAAATAATCATCATTAGCAATTTTTGATTCTACTGTTTTTGACCTCATTATCAATGCTACTTCTAAAAACCGCCCTCGAAACCTGTCAGTTGATTTAATATCGCCTTTTTTTTCTTTTAAATTAGCCCAAACTGTTGCATAATCAGAAATGGTTGATGTCAAACCACCATAACCATCAGCGGTTTGTGTTTGTCTTTTTACAATAACCCTTGTATTTAATTTACCCGAATCCATTATTTATATAAACATTGTTTTTTCTGATGATAAAATATTTTTAACATCGCTTGGGATTTTTACAGCCGATACGCCTTGCATAACTATAAAATCAGATCTGTTATCATAATACGTTGCCACTAATTGCAAAATCGCTTGTTGCAATAATTCTGTATCAACACCCGATGTCACATAAGTGACAATAATATCTTTTGCAGGTAATTCATCAAGTTCAATAATATCGCCGTTAACACCATAAGTGTCATAAGTTGCCGCAGAACCCTCAACTGTAATTGATGTAATTGAACTAATAGGCGCAAAAGGTAATGAAAATCGTTTGTTTATATCTTCAAGATAATATTGACGTGTTTTTGCCACAATATCTTTTGTCAAATAATTTTCACACCAAATTCGTGCTTGTTTGATCATTGTTGCAATTAATGTATCATCATCAGATGTATCAATTCTAATAAAATCTTTAGCGTTTGCAGTGGTTACAATTTCTGATCCACTTGTTGCAGTAATTTTTAAATCAGGCATTTTTTATGATTTTTTTGTGGTTCTTTTTTTTGAAGTCTTATCTTCTTTTGTTTCTTTTTTTCTTTTTTCCTCTTTATATTCAATGCCAATACCTTTTGAAATATAATGTTGAGCGGTTTTGTTGTCCAGTTCTATAATATCGCCCTCATTACGCCAACCTGAACTTGAATAAACGCTTTTGGTTATTTTAATTTTTTTCATTTTATAAATATTTAAATATAAAACAAAGATAAAAAAAATGCGCCATTCCGAAGAACAGCGCAAAACCTAAATAAACCCAAAAACAATTAAAGAATTATTTAAAAGCAAAGTTATTAAAAAATTTGGCATTTTTACCATTTAATGACAATCTTATGCTTTGCATGTTTCCAGTATTTTTAAAAATAAAGAAACCATTAAAGAAATTGACCCAAATAGCAAAGTAGTTAATTTGATCCTTAAAATATTCCCTTTTATTATTTTGGATTGGTATGTGTACGGATTTATGATTTTCACGATCGGGAGATTTAGTTGTTGATTTGATTTGAATTTTAATTAATTTATTTCCAGTATCAACAATCATATCATATATAGATGAATCCAGTAAAGGCATAGAAACATTATAACCTTTTTTAATGCATTCAGTTGCAAATAGATATTCAGCTAAACAGCCACGTTGATTGGAATCCAATTAATATTTGTATTGGTTTTATGAAAAGTAAAGATAATAAAAAACCCTTAACAATTAAGATAAGGGCTTTTCAAACAAACATTAAAGATAACTAATCATTAAAAAAAGCATTTTCGCAATTTTTATCACAAAATTTTTCTTTTGATAATTCGCCACAAAAATCACATTCATAAAAATCTGATTTATCATCGGGCGGTGTTGCAGGGCGTTCCATTATTTTCTATTTTTTATTTCTTTTAATCTTTTATCTAATTTACAAATAATATTATTCATAAAAATACGATCCCCCATATTTAAATGTTGTTGAATATCTTTTTGTGAAATTATTTTTAAATATAATTCAAATATATCATCCATTTTCATCAAGTTTATTTGCGTAAATAATTAAAGACAATAAGATCATTAAAATGCCGTCAATGTATAATTGAAAATAATATGACAATCTTATTCCCCAAATAAAAAAACCGACAATTAAGTATAATCTAATTCTGTTTTTCATTTTTACGGTGTTAATAATAAATGAGCGAATAAAAAAAATAAAACTTGAAATAATACACAAAATAATATTGAGAATAATAACAATAATTGTATTCTTTTTTTATTAGTTTGATCATCAACTTTTTTTATAATATAAAAATTGTATTTAGATATATCTTTATTTATTTTCATTTAAATCTTGTTTTACTCGTTCATACATAATATTTAACATTTTTTTGTCCAAATTTTCAATAAATTCTTTTGGATTTTCCATGTTCGGATTATTAATAAAATATTTTAATAGAAATTGTTTTTTTTTATTCATCTATTATTTCAATTTTAGTAACTCCATTTTTATTTATCCTTTGAATTGTTAAACCCGTTTTTAGTTTAACATTTTTTGGAAAAATTTGTTGTTCCCTTTTAAAAGATTTTTCACTTTTAATTCTTTTTAAATTGTGTTGAAATTGTTCTTTTTTTGACATAATTATTAATTTAAGTTAATCAAAATAATGTTTCTTTGATTTGTGACAATAAATCACATCCGCATATATTGTTTTATTTTCCATAATTATTTAGTTAAATATTTTATTATCTATTATATTTCGGTTTTCAATAGCTGTTTTAATTCTTTTTTGCTTATCTTCCAAACATCTTAAAGATAATAAGCCTTTATCAACTTTCCATTGATCTTTTTCCTCTAATATATCAACATAAGCTATATTTGTACACAAATTTAAATGACCTTTAGTAAGAAAAATTTTATCTTTAAATGAATCAATTAAAAAAACTTCAATTCCTCTGCTTTCGCTGTCAATTTGATTTGTAAAAAATACTTTTAAATTTTGTTTATTATATTCCATTTTGTTTGTTTTTAATTTGCATACTGATAACCTTTATCAGTCATAATTTGATTATCAAAAACCGTTTTAATATTTCCAGAATTATCATAAATTACTACTTGGTAAATTCTATTTCCGTTAATATCTTTTTTGTTGGTTATTATTGGTATTCTTTTCATTTTGTTTATTTTAAATTATAAGTCTTTTGATTTGTCTTGGAGTAGGTGCGACCATTTTACACCCTATTGCTATTTTTTGATAACTCAATTTATAAATGATACTCGGTAACTCTGACCTTTACTCGTTTTCCTTTAGTTATTTAAATAACTTTGTGATCATTTATAAAACAAATATATAAAACTTTTTTTAAAACACAAAATATTTTTTAATATTTAAAATAAATTATTGATATAGGTATAAAAAAAAGGGTGAAATTAATCACCCTTAATTCAATAATACTAATTATTATTATGAAGTTTCTAAAGCTGTTTTTGCAGTTGAGAAAGTTCCCTGAACAATTGCGTTCGGTTGATAATTAGTTAATGCCACTCTTTCTTGGCATTTTACAGTTACAAAATTCTTTTCAAAATTATCAGAATTTTCACGGCTAAATGATACCGCTAAATTTTCTCTGATCCATAACTGCGTTGCTTGTGCTAAATTTCCAACTAAGAATTTACCATTTGGTACAGCCGTATTAGTTGTAACTGGAATACCCATGATTGTTGGTTGTACCCCCGTATAAATTTGCTGTCTTAAATATTCATTAGCTGTTGATTTCAATAAAACTATTTTATGTAAATCAGTAGGATTAACAAGAATTGAATCCGCTTGATAATTTAATAGAGATAATTGATTTAGTGCAACAACGATAACATCATACTCATTAGCTGATTCTATCGCTTGATAAAATAAACCACCTGATGATGTTGTGAAAGCAGTTCCATCAGTAAATAAACCGTCAAGATTTGGCGATGATCCATCACCATTCATAATCTCATTATCTTCAATAGCTAAAACTTTGCCCGGCACTCTCGCACTTAAATATGATGATAATTGAGGTGTGTCATTCAACATTTCCTCTGTTATTCTCATAGTTGTACCAATTCTTTCAACATTAACGCTTGTCGCAGTAATATCAAAATCAGATTGTCCAAGTGCTGAACCTTGTGCAGTTGCCGCCGCATTATCAGAATACCCTGATTCTTTTGGGAATCTAATAGTTTGTGCGTCTGTTGAACCTTGTGGGATTAAACTTCTGATGTGTTGTGATCTTGATGGATCATATTTGATCGCACCAACAACTGTTTCACCTGCAACAACTCCAGTATAATCCGCCGCCATAGTCATGTCCGCTTTTATTTCAAAAGATGATGCGTTTGCACTTCCTTTGACTAAACCATCAATTGCGCCGTCTTTAAATGCTTTTTGCAGTGCGCCTTTGAAAGTTTTTGATGATTCATTTGAAAGTGCTTTTTTGTTTTCCACTTCGATTGAATCCATTCTTTTTGTAGCATCTTCATATTTGGCGTTAAACTCATTAGTTAAATTTGAAATTTCTGATTTTAAAGAAGTTTCAACTTCACCTTTTGCGTTGTCTTTTGCCGAATTAAATGCTTTTTCAATTTTTTCATCAACTATATCGCCAATTTGATCAAGTTGATTTTTTACATTTTCGTCCATTATATTATTTTTTTAGAACATTAAACAAATATTTAAAAATCTCACTATCATCATTTTTTATTTGTGTCGGCTCTGTGACTTCTATATTAGTCGGCAAAGTGTTATTAAAATAAATTGATTTTAGTTTTTGAATTTCCGATTCAAGTGCAAATCCAAGTTCATCAGATATGTCACCTTTTCGGATTAAAGACGCTATTTTATCATAACGCTTTAATACTTTATCGGGATCAACTTTTCCTTTTACATCTAATATCATCGCTTGATCATTTGCGGCTAAAGTGACCGCAGAAATTTCAAACAATTTAACTTCATTTATATGCCTATAATCCCCATTCATTTCTTTTTGAATTGGTAAAATTCCAACACTGTTTTCTGTAATTACTCCCGCTTTCATTAATTCAATTACATCTGAACCTAATCTTGTTTTTGGAATACTTGCTTCAAATATTAATCCCTTATCATCTTCATCTAAATTTAACATTTTTCCAAGCGGTTTATTCATATCATGTTGATATAAATATTTTACCCTTTTACCATTTTCATTTATTGTTTTTTTGTATGCGCCTTTATTTATGACGTCACCATCTGAATCAACATTTCCGAAAATTGATCCATAACCTTTTACAATGCCACTTTTTTCATCAGCATCAATTAATTCACCAATTTGGGTTGATTTAAAAATTATTGTTTCCATTTTACAAAGATATTAAATTTAAAATATTATTATTTATTAATTTTCATCATCAGTAAGGGCAACTGAAATTGCAACCGTACTTAAAAATTCATTTGTACTTGCATCATATTCATCGGGTTTTGGAAATGGTGCAGATTGGCATCTACAATTTATAATGTTTGAAGCTGAACCACTTTTATCACCGGGAACGAATAAAAACTCACCCCCCACCCTAAAAGATTTGTCAAAATCAACAATTTGACCATGAGCATTTGCATGTGATGATCTGACCCTTTCATCCATTGCTGTGATCCATTCCTTTTGTAATTGATTTTTATCAAAAATATCAGATGCACTTAAATGTGTTGCAAAATTAGCGGCAAAAGTTGATTCAGTTCTAATTAGTCTTTTAGCTTGTGATACTGAATACTTATTAAATTGTGATTGTAAAATTGGAGCTTGTACCCTTTCATTTAAAACCATAAATTCAGGATCACGCATTAATTTTTTATATACTTTTTTTAATGTTTCTTTTGCAGTACCTTGTACAAGTGTAACCCTTTCAGCACCAACTATTTGTGCAATATTTTGAAATTTTTCAAGCCAAATCGTTTCATATTTAGCAATATTAATATCTTTTTTTATGAATAAACGAAAATTTTTAGCATACCATTTTGCAAATCTTAATCCAACATTAACATAAATATTTTCGTAAAGTCTTTTGAAATCTCTAATTAAAAATAAATCATTAAATCCATTAATGGTTTTATTTTGTAAAAATAAGTCAATAGATTTTTTATATTCTGTTTTATAATATTTCAACGCATTTTTTAATTCAATACGTTCAGCAATTAATAATTGTTTATCAAATTCTTTAATCCAATTTGATTTAATTTTTTTTAGTAATTGTTTTCTTAACATTATTAAACATTTTCAACAATTTTAATAATCCAATTATACATTGATTCACCACCTAATAAATTAGTTTTAAAATATTTTTTATCAAGATGTGGTGTTTTATGATATTTTTTTTCAATTATAAAATGGTTTTTTTGTTTATCTAAAATTAATTTAATTTTCTTTAAATCTTCTAAATTTAAATATTGTCTTTTTGATATTTTTTCAGATAATTCTAAATAATCTTTTTTTATTCCTTTTAACTTAAAATTATTTTTCCAATCAATCATTCGCCTACAATTATTTGTCGCGGTTTGTGGATAATCATTAAATTTAGTTTCTTTTGTTATTAAAGTTTTATCATCATCATCATTATTGTCATACGAATCAAGTTGTGGATCATTTTCAACATTAGTTGTCATAATATTTTCAAATTCTTGATGTGAATCAAATGGCATATAAACAGTTGTTCCATTTATAATCATAGAATGATAACCATCACCACCAAGTTCCCTTGCCCTGTCAATAGCCTCAGTAATTGTAGTAAAAACATTCGGGCGTCCAGTGACTTGCGTTTTTGTTTGTTTATCTAAAATTTCATTTACATCAATATCTATTTTTTTAGCATCAAAATCAATATCATCTTGATTTATTGGTAATAAATTTGCGGGAATAAACAAATCATCAAGTTTTTCATCTTCAATAATTCCATAACTCATTATTGAACGTTTTTCATTTGGCGTTAACCACCATGCCTTTGTCATTTGATCAACAACTTTTTCTTGTTCCTCTTGCAATTCAGGAATTACAGTATAATCAAAATCAATATATAATTTATCGCCATAATGTGGTGTTAACCATCTGTTTAATTCATCTCTAATTTTATTTAATTCAGGAATAATTGAATTTTGATATAATGCTTTTTTAGCTTCACGCATATTATTATATGTAGTTGATTCAGTGTTGTTTAAAAGTTGAACTGGTACATTATAAATATTACATAAATCTTTAATTGATGCATTATATTGTTCTATTAATGATAAATCTGATGCGTTTAAACCAAAATTTACCCATGATAATTTTTTTGGCGTAATTATAACATCACCTGCATTTGATGAACCCTGATATTGTTGTTTGAATTTTTCTTTTAATTGACGTGCTTGTATTTCATTCAAATCACCCTCATCGCTCATAAGTACCCCCCTCGCTGTTTGATTTTGCAAATATTTAACGCCAGTTGTTAGTGCTTCATTGTTTGCGGTCATTGTTCTTAATCCTGCCTTTAATGGTGACATACCATATAAATGTGAACCAGTACCGTCAACATAAGGATTAAAATCTTTAATGTGACAAACATTATCAGCATCAATTTTATGTGTTCCATTATAAGACAAAGAAAAACTTTTTACAGGTTCAAATAAACCACCTGAATTTATTTCAATAGCTTGGCTTGGCAAAACATAAAGTTCTTTGTATTTAGATTTATTAATTCCTGTATCGGGTGAAATACCGTAAATATATCTGTTTCCTGTTAATTTTCCAAAAGCCACAATTTCAGAAATAAATGATGTATAAGATTGATTTGGATTTGGGCGATTTAATAATTCATGCAATTCAGTATTATTTAATTCAATCAATGCCTTTTTTTGTAAGATTTTTGCATTATGTAAAGATGTTGAATTTATATCACCACTAAAAAGTGATTTATATTTTTTTAAATCATTATCATTTTGAATTTCATAAACCTGAAAAGGAATATTTGTTGCAGTTTTAGTAATTAAATTAATTAAGGAATAAATTGTTGAATTATAACGATAACCCTTATTAATATAAGTATCATCATTTTCAGGATTCCAAACAATTGAATCGCCTAAATAATTGTAAATTGCTTTGTTAAAATCAAGATGTGTTTGTTGTGCGTTTTTTGAAATGTAATTTCTTAATCGCTCTATTATTGATGCCATTTATTTAAAATAATTATTTATTACAAAAGTAATAATTAAATTACAAAGAAATTCGCCTTTTTGTTATATTGAGAATAAACTCCATAACGAATGCAGTCCATTTGGTGATTTAGGCGATCACACGCTTTATTTATTATTGTTCCATCTTTTAATTGTTCCCAAAAATAACCGTTATATTCTTTATAAATATTTTTTGATTCTTTACTTACAAAAATATCAAATTCTTTTAACAATGAAATTCCTGCGTTAATTGATCCTTGTCCTTTTATAGATGGTTTTATTAATAATCCCATTCTTTTCAAACTTTCAATTGATTTTGGTTCTGCGGCATCAGCATAAATTAAAATATTATGATAATTATTTTCTTTGAAAAAATTATACAAATCATTGTTTGTCATTCCTAATTTATATAAAATTTCGTGAATATATAATTTATTATTTTTTCTAAAAATTATAGCCCCCGCCGATGGATCATTTGAAAAACCAAAATCTAAACCAATAACACATTCACTTTCAATATCATGTTTTGGAAAATCTTTATAATCAATAAATTTCCAATTATTAAATATTTGTCTATTTGAGTAAACCGCTTTTTGCCCTTGTCCATAAACACGCCAAAAATCAGGATCACGATCTTTCATGCGTTCAATTTCTTTTATAATATCAGGTGATAAAAATTTATTGTCGTGATATGTAGTAATCCAAGTATCACAATCATTTCTTGGAATTATTTCATCGTAAATCCAATGCACTGGATCAGATGGATTAAAATCCATAATAATGCAATCAGTTGTTCGCATATTTATTTGCCTAAAATCTTCAATCGTTAATTCGTTAGCCTCATTTAAAATTGCAATATTTCTTTTGCGACCTCTAATTTTTTGCGGTTCATCAACTGATAAAAATTCAATTAAATGACCATCAAAAGAAAACGTGTTTTCAGCTTTATTATGAACGCCATTAAAATAAACAGATGTTTGTTCTAAAATAGAAATTAAATCTCTTAAAATTGATCCTTTAAGCGCAGGTAATGTTTTTCTTATTATGCTAATAGTTAATTTTTTGTTTTGGAAACTCGCATTTCCTCAACTGCCTTTTTTATAGCGTTTGATTCGTTTAATTTTAGATTATAAAAAGTGTTTTTTCCACAAGGTAAAAAAGCAACAATATGTTCAATAAACATTAGTCTATGTTTTTTAATTGCTAACAATGCTTTTTTTTCAAGTTCTTTTTTATCGTATGCCATTATTTTCTATTTGTATAAAAATTTATATTAAAACCAAATATTAATAAAAATATTTGAATTGTACGCCTTTTATTATCTGCGACAAAATCTAATTGTTCAATATCTTCATCAGAATAATTAATTCCAACAATTAAGCCATAAATTGGAAAAAAATCAATTTCTAACATTAAGAAAATTTTTTATAAAGATACAAATAAAAATTCCACATTTGTTGCATATAATCATCCTTATCATGCAAAATATTAGATGACTTATGTATTCCATCTTTTACATATATTAATTTAAACTTTCCTTTATAGGGTTCAGCATAAATTTTTATATTATTTTTTGAACACCACGAAAATGCATTGTAATGTTCTTGTTTAGTAATTACGTGTTTTTTCATTTTTTTTTGTTTTTATATAATAATTTTTAAAATGGAACGTTATCTTGTACAACGGTAAATCTTTGTCTTTTTTCATCGATTGAAATATACCCCCCACCATTTTTAAAATCGGGTGCAATTTCAAATTTACCTTGTTGTCCATTATCTTTTCGTTTTACTTTTTGAATATGTATCTGCACAACATCAGAACCAACAATTGATTTTTCACCAATTGATCTATAAACAGTGAAACAATTATATGCTTTATTAAAAAAATCACTTGATCCTGAAATATCATAAGGTGTAGGAACTTTATATATATTATTTTCAGTTTCCATTTTTCTCGGATGTGCAATCAAAAATAAATGTGTGTTTGTTTGTTGACAAAATTGTGTTATTTGGGACAATATTTTTCCAATATAATTATGATCTTTTTGTGCGCTATGATCTAAAAGATTATATGGATCAATAACACAAATATTAATTCCTTTTTGAAAAACAAGTTCACGAAATGCATTTAAAATACCATCAAGTGTTAAATTTTCAAAATCTATTTTAATAAAATAAAAATGATTTTCAATAAAAGATTTTGTTTTATTCAACAACTCATTATCACAATTTTTATTATTTAATTTATTGGCTATTCTTTTAATGTGTCCCTCATAGGGAAATGATTCAGGGGAAAACATTGCAATTCTAAAATCGTGGTTTAATGATAAATTACAACATATTTGATCAACAACATCAGATTTTCCCGCATTTGGTATACCCGTTACAACTGACCATTCACCAAAAGCCAATTTAAAATAATTATCGCTATTGCCTAAAAATATTGAATAGTTTTTTATACCATTGTTATTAAAATTCAGTACATCATTCCAAATATCATCAATATTTAAAATCCCCTCTAATGGAAAATTTTTAGCTGTTTTTAAAATATTTAACAATTCATTTTTTCCTTTTTTCATTAATATTTCATTAACATCTTTAAATTCGCCAAAATCTATATATTTACAACGATATTGTCCAAAACGCCTTGCCAGTTCATTCCTTAATGTTAAACCCGCTTGATCGTTATCAGTACATAAAATAATTTCGTTTTTTTCTTTAAAATATTCCCAACAATTATCCAAATAATCCAATCTTTGGTTCCCTTTAGATGCGCCATTTGGAACGCTACAAACAGAATATACCCCCGCTTGATGTAAAGTAAGCGCATCAATTTCCCCCTCAACAATATAAATTTTATTCATAGTTTTTATATTATCAAGACCATAAAAAATCAATTCAGCGTTTGAAACCATTTTAAAGTTTTTTTCACCGTCTCGAAATTTTATATTTATTAATTCATTATCTCGATAATAATTAAAATTTATTGCTTTACGTCTTTTATTTACTTGCGGAAAAAATTCGATTGATTCTGTTATTTTCCAATAGTTTAAAGTATCTTTATTAATTCCTCTTTTTTCAAACCATTTTATTGTTCTTTCATTAAGGGGTGATTTAATTTTAACAGGTTTTATAAATTCCTTTTTTTCTTTAAATTTTACATTTCCAGACCACCCACAATTATGACAATTATAAACACCTTTTTGTGTATTAATTGACAATGGGCGATCATGTTTATTTTTTCGTTTAGTATAACATTGGGGACATTTTAATTTTTGTTCAATATAATTTCCTTTAGGAAAAATACCAATATTGTTAAATTCATTAATCATTTTTCAGGTTTTAGTTAAAATTATGTTTATAGTTATGTCTTTCAGTATTTAATTTATAATATTCGAAAGCCCTCATTCCTGTAATATGTGAATCAGTTGGAACAAAATATTTCCACCCTTTTGATGCACCAATATTTATATAATAAAAGAAAAAACAAGCTAATTTTTTTGATTCCTTTTCAAATATTACGGTTGCTGTTTGATCTGATGTGGGAATTATTTCTTTTAAAATAAATTTTTCATTCTTATAATTACCTTGTCGATTTTTTATTGAATATCTATTTTTAACAGTTTCAACATATTTATTTAATTCAATTGCAGTTTCTTTTTTCATATTTTAACACCTTTTAATTCTTTTCCAAATTTTTCAAAAAACACATCAACATATTTAACACCTTGTTTATTTTTTTGTCTTAATTTCAATATTGAATAAAAATTTTGTGACCAAAAATCATCTTTTAATGCTTTCATAGTTATGTAGTAAACTTTTCGTGGCGAATATTTATCTAATCGATTTAATTGATCAATACATTTAACCCAATTAATTTTTTGAGATTTTGTTTGTGGTCTATATTTTTCAGGAAATAATAATATTACATGATTAAAACACTTAATAATATCATCATCAAAATCACTGGCTTTAATTTCTTTTTTTGGTGATTTAGATGTTTTATTTACTTTATTATTATTACTTATATTATTAATATTATTATTAATATTACTTTGTTGCGGTTTTTGCCGCTGCGGTTTAACCGTCAACGGTTTTTCCGATTTCGGTTTTTGCCTTTTCGGTTTGGCGTTTAAATGATAATTATAACCTGCAAATTTTCCATCAATCCTAATTAATTCACGTTTTAAAAAACCATAACTAATTAATTCTTTTATTTTATTATTTATAGCGTCTTTTCCCTCTTTAAAATGATTGCAAATAAATGAAACTGTAATTTCAAAATCACTGGTATGTGAAAATAAAAAACAATATAAACCCGTTGATCCTAAAGTAATGTTTTTAAATCTAAAAATATAAGATGGGACAACCGTGAAATTGTCATATTTTTTGGGTTTAAATATTCGATTAATTTTAGTCAATTGTTTTATTTAGGTTTTTTTATTTAATTATGAATCATCTAATAATTTTTTTATTTTATCACAAAAAGTTCTAATATCGCCAAATATTTTTTGAAAATCATCAATTGATATTTTACGATCATCAAATAATTCATATAAAACCTCAATTAAAAGTTCATATTCAGCAAGTGTCATCGTTCCAACATATTCATATTTTACAGAAATTTCACCCGCAGTTGTTGTTGTGCGCCACATTCTTTGATCAATTTCATTCCAATAAACATTCCTATATTCATTTTTAAACATCATCAAAATATTTTTTTATTTTTTCAATACATTCATCATAAGAGTTTGACCAAAAAACACTCCAATTCGCATTTTCAAGCGTTTTAAGACACTTTAATTGATTTTCGGTGGGTTTATTATAACCAACTTTAATTTCGATCGCTAAACCGCTATTTTGCAAATTAGGGGTAAAAATCATAATATCAGGCATCCCCGATACCCCCCCCAAGTATTTAAATTTATATCGCTCAAATGGTGTCCTTTTACCCTCATTTGGGATATGTACAACAAAAGCATTTTTATAATTTAGTTTTATGAAAGTCATTACAGCATTATGCAATTTATCTTCTTTTGTTAAATAATTATCAAAAGCATTCCCCATTTTATTCAGTCGATTTATACATATATCAAGTAAATTTAAATAATTACTTTTAAAATTTTTATCAAAAGAATTAAAATTATCAACTTGACGTATGCCATATAAAACAGTTGCATGATGATTATTGGTATATTTTCCAATTTCATTATATGTTGTTTTTTCCAATAATTCATTACATAATTTGAAAAACATAAAACGGGGGTAAACATACTCTCTTTTATTAGTTTTCTTTTTTATATCTACTTTAAAATAATGATTTGTTAATTTTAAAAATACATTTATTTTAAATTTATTAGAAAACATATATATTATTTTTTATAAAGTAATTGAACCATCATCCATCATATTTTGATTTGTATAACCTAAAGGAATTTTTGTTTCCAAATAAAATTTCCAATCGCTGATTGCTTTTTTATAAGCATCACGACCATGTTCAATCATTTGATCACTTAAATTATATACTGCAATAGAAAAAGGATGTTTTGTTTCTACGGCAATAAATTTAAATTTTTTTGGATCATATCCAAGCGCATCACAATAAAATGTTGCCTGTAAATCATAACATAAATCATAACATTGGCGTTTGAATTTTTTAGGTGAATTAAATTGACAAGTTTTTACATCACTAATCCAATCTTTGCCAATAACATCAGGGCGAACCCTTATAGGTATTCCCATAAATTCTAAATAATGTGATAATTCACATTTACCCTTGCAATAAAATTGGGCTAATTCATTATTTAAAAAACTATCCATTACATTTTTTATAATATATGAGTCTGAACTATTTATAATTTTTTTACCCTCTGATCTTTTAACTAAATTATCTAAAAGCTGTTTATTTTCTTTTTTTCTTTTATCGCCAATATCAGGAATTTCAAAATATTGTTCGCCATATATTTTTTGCCCCTCAATCATTATCGTGTGTATTGCTGAACCTAAATTCATTGCATTAGATGAAAATGGTTTTTGCTTTAAAAAATGTTGAACACTATAAGAATAAATTGTTTTTAATCCACTTGCAGAAATAGATGGATTTTTGTGATAATCTTCATTGGAATCTTGTTTAATTATCATTTTTTTGCATTACTAATTTATGTAAATTTTCTGTTAATTTTTGATTAATATCTTCAAGTTTTTCAAGTCGTTTATTTAAAAATTTTATATCAGATTTTTTTTCAATGATTTCACTTTTATAAAAATTGTTTCTTGTTTCTAAATAAGCAATTTCGCCTTTTAAAATAGTATTTTCATTGCTTAAATTAGCAAGTGATTCAGATAATGCATTTATACGTTCTAACATAAAACGATGATCATCAATCGGTGTTTCATCCATTAAAGGCATATTGTTATCCATAAAACATTTTTTTAAAATGGGCAATTATTTTTTTATAATTTGAGTTGTAAAAAATTAATAACATGATAATAATCACCCATTGATTAAAAACTAACTAAAAAGGTAAATCACCATCTGATTCTATTTGCTCTGATTTTTTGTTATCAGGCTTCCAAGTATTTAATTCTAAATAAACACCATAATCGCCATTTTTAATTTGAAATTTTAATTGTTTATGGGTTTTACCATCTTTGTCTGTATATTCAGTCAAATGTTGTTCTTTTTCTTTTACCCATTTAAAAAAATCATTAGGTGTTAAAATCATATCACCCAAAACAAAATCGGGAGAATTTTCTCTTTTTGGAAATGTTTTTATTCCTTTTGGTCTGTTTGTATTTTCTTGTTTTATTTCGCTCATTTTTTTAATTTTTAATTATTTATTTATTACTTTTTTTGTTTTTAAATTTTTCAGTTTTTCTTTTATTTGATCAATTTGTGATTGGTTTAAAATATATTTATCAGTGTTTAATAATTTATCTAATTTATCTTTTGTTTTATATTTATTTATAAATTCATTAAATTGATATGTTTCTAATTTTGGAGATTTATTAATACTATCAGAATCATTAGTGTCATCCAAACATAGTAAATTGCCAAGCGCATATTTTTTTGCATAACTTGACGCCGTTCCTGATTTTTGTGGCATTTGCATACCTTTTTGATTTAAATCAATAAATGCATCATCACGTGCTGTTATTGGTTTTTGGTCTTTATTTTTATTGTCAAAAAATTTTGCTTTTGCTCTAATGTATGGCATACCACATTTTTCTTTAGTTTTATTAGAAATAATAATACTGGCGTCATATTGTTTTAAAAATGGTTTTATATGTTCCAATATATCTTCGGCACTTCTAAATTTATAATTTCCAAATTGATTTTTTCGTGTTTTTGGTACTTTTAATTTTGTTTGTATTGCAGTTAATTTTTGAAGTATATTCATATTTTTAACGTTTTTAGGTTAAATTTTAGGTTTTTTAATATTTTAATATCTTTTATAGTTAGACTATCAGGATTTTTTAATTTAGATTTTAGAGTTGGCAAAGTACATTTTAATTCTTTACAAACTTTTATTCTTGTTAATTCTAAATCCTGTAAATCGTTTATAAATTCAAATTCAAATTTATTCATAATCATTAGATTTATCTGTTTACAATATTAAAAAAAATTTTTGATTTAAAAAAATATTTTAATACATTAGTCGTATAAAATAAATATTATAATATTAACTAAAAAAAAAAAATGAATTATTCCTTTAATACCAAAGATTTAAAATTACTAACTACTAAACAGGCGGAATCTGAATTAAGACAACTTAAAGAATTAGAAATGATATTAAGAGAATATTTGGAAAGGTAAAAAAATAAAACCCCCCAACAACAATTAAAGATATTAGGGGGCGAACAAACAAAAAAAAAGTTTATTCAAATACTGTTTGGTAAGTTGAATCAACATCATCATCTTGATTAGGAACATGCATTTTTAAATTATATTTATTTTCTTTCATATTATGTTCCATTCCATCAAGATAACAAGAAACATTTTCACGCAATAATTCTTGACCAAAATCAAATAAAATTTTATTATGCATTGAAATATGATTTAATGTTAAATTATAAAATGTTCCCTCATATTTTCTTAAATATTGGCGATGATCATTTAAAATTTCTTGACTTACAATTTGCTCCATTGTTTTATTAGATGTATCTCTTAATCTTTTATAATCGCCCAAGTAACGTCCCATAAAAAAATCGGTTTCTTTTGCTTCATTTGAAATTATGTTTTTTTCATTTTTATATAATCCTGTATATGTACCCGCTGAATCTAATTGACGCCTTTTTGAAATCATTTTATTATCAGTTACATCGTATTTTTCGGCAATATAAAAATTATCAATGTAAGTCGCCGAATGTGTTCCATTTGCAGATAATTGTTCAGGACGTCCCATGCGTAATTTTACAGTTTTATCATTATTGTCTGATGATGTTTCAAAAGGCGGCACGGTCAGTGTAAAAGTTTGCCATTTGTTCAAAGTTTCGGTTGTAATACCTTTTGTATATGCTGATGCACTTGATGCTGAAAATGTTGTGTTTGTGCTTGAATCCCATTCATTAGTATCAAAATTAAATCTGTGATCAGCAGTTCCATCACCGCTTAAATCAACATTTAAACGTATAGAAATAATATATTCAGCAACCGTTGATGTTGTTCCAAAATAATAACTAAAACCAATTTGTAAATCTTGATTTTGTTTTACAGTTGCAGGGCAAGTAATAAAATCATAAATAACAGTTCCTGTTGTATTTATCGCCGTACTTTTGAAATATCTGTTTCCGCTTATTGCTTTTACATTTTGACTGTAATCAGAAGCAAAAGAATAATCAGTTGATGAAAATCCTGCTGATGTTGATGCTACTTCAAAATCACCTGTTAATGATGTTAAATCAGAGGGAATAGCCATGTTTGGATTTACGCTTTTAACTTCTAATTTTGTTAAATCTGTAACGAATTGAACTTCTTTTAATGGTTTTTCATAGCTTTTTAATAAATCATTATTTATTGGATGCAAATCTTTTGGCGCTGTAAACAAAACATCATCATCAGTTGTTTCAATATAAGTTCCCTCATAATTAAATACTTTATATGAAATTTGTTCTGAACCTTGCAGTAAAAAGTCGTTTTGATAATTTTCTATTAATCCCATTTTTTTTTATTTATAAAATACCGTCTTGATCTACTCGCAAAGATACTAATGTTGAACTTGATGCGTATGGTGTAAAATTAATCGTTCCTGATCTTGAACTGCCATTGTTTCTTAAAAATGTTATCGTTACAATTGTATTTGATGGATTTCCAAGTTTAATACTTGGGCGTAAAAATCTCGCAGTTGTGTTAACGCCATATTTACCATTTGATGAAACTATAATATTAAAAGTACCGCCATTTTCACCAACGCTTAAAACACCACTTGGATTTATTGAAATTGATGATGCCACTGCGGCAAATTGTGGCGATCCACTTACATTTAAAGTCACACTTTGATCAGTTGCCCCAATATTTCCAAAAATAGTAATAACACAATTATTTGAAACAACACTTTTATTTAAACTTGCAATGCCACCCGCAGAAAATAAAGTACTTAATCGCCCTGCATTATCAAAATCATAATTAGTATTTGGGGTAAAAGTGACCGTTCCACTAAATGAATCATCTGATGCGCCTGTAAATGTTAACGATCCTGCGCTTTTGGTTGTGTTTGTTGTTGTATCATTTATAGTCACGGTTGTTGTTGTTTGTGGTCTTAATGCTGAACCGCTAACTGTTAAATATTCATTAGCACCACCATTTGGTAATGTGCCTGAAACTGTAATTCTAATAAATTCACCAATTAATGATTTTGCTACTGTATAACCCCCCGTTACACTTGCACTTATTTGACTAACACCCGTAAATTCACCCCCGCTTGGCATAACATTAAAATAAACTGAAAAGCTATTTCCAACCTCTGAACCTTGATAATTTATTGTGGCAACGGTTGGCGTTCCACTTGCACCAATTAATCCACTTTCTTGAAAAAATATTCTTAAAGTTCCACCAGTATTTGATGATGAAACAAAAGCCGAAACAGTAATTGTTGATGAATCTGAATCTGTACCTGCGCTGTTTGTTGCTGAAACTGAAACCGTACCGCCACTTATACTTGTAGTTGCAGGAAATGACAATGTTGGATAAGGATCACTTGTTGTTTGTGTTGTACCATCGGGCAACGTCCAAGTTGTTGATGTTGGTGTCCCCCCGCTGTTTAATAATGTAAAATAAAAACCAGTTCCCGCCATTTTAGAAACTGCACCATTTAATGTAATATCAGGCGCAACAACAGGATTGACAGAAACAGGGGGGTCGCTTTCACCCTCGCCAAATGTTGGAACTCCATTGTCTGCGACTGGTGTTGGATCAACTGAAATATCATCACCTGATGCGCTTACAGTAGATTGTGTAATTCTATTATCTATAAGTGATGAATTATTTACAATATACCATTTACCATAAGATTGGAAAATTCTTGAATTTGTAGCTTTTAAAATACGTTCTAATAATTCTTTTGCCGTCCTATAAGTAAATTTATTTGGATTTAACATTGCTATTTCATTAACCAAAATATCATGAAAAATTGTGTCGTTTGTAGCCCCGCCAACTTTACGGGTGTCATTTGCAATATAAATATCAAATTGATGTCCTGTTTTTTTTAAAATTTCTGTTATATAAAAAAATAGACTTTTTTCACCATCGGTTGTAATCCTTTCATCACCACTTATTAAATCAGCTAATGAATTTAATTTAAAAGGATTTGGCGCATCAAAACCTGATAATGTTCCAAGCCCGTCAATCGCTTCAAAAGTTAATGGAAAAGGTGTTGTTGTAACCATTTCTTGATAACGATCAACAACGATAAAACCTTCCCAATATGAATCCCACCATAGAGCCGAACCCGCTTTTGCGTCCCAATTTACGTCAGTAAGTTCCCATTTTGATTTTTCATCTTCCCACGCACCATCACCGTATGAATTATAGTAATAAACTTTTATTTTATATTCACGTTCATCAGCTTTATAAAATTCATCGTATTGTGTTAATGTTGTGGCGTATAAATTTAATTTACATCGTGATCCAATAATTGGTGAATAAATATCATCATCTGATTCCCATGTTATTTGTACAGGATTTTCAGTACCTATAAGCGGAAAAATTGTTTCAGTTTCACCACCATCAACATTTAAATAATCTTTTTTTAAAATTTCGACTTTAATTTGTCGATCTTCTAAATCACTAAAAAATAATTCAAATTTAACACCGTAAGCCATGTTATTTTATTCTGTTTCGTTGGTTTGTAGCCCTTTGAACTGCAACAACTAAATCTTGACCTTTTATTTTAAATTCTCCACCAACTTGAACATTTTGTGAACCAGTTGTTCCAATCATTGTTTTTAATTTATCTAAAGGTGCAACAACTTCGGGATTTGACTTTGCGCCACTATATTCACCCATTAATCCCATTGTTGGCGCACTTACAATTCCACCGTTTGCCATTGGTTTAATTGGTATTCCTGAAAATTGACTAAACATACTGGAAAAACCTGATGCACCACCGCCCATTATAGCGTTCAAAACTGCCGCCGCCGCCGTCGCCGCAACCAATTTAATCACTAATTGTTTTATATGTTGAATAATCGGTTCAAAAAAATTACCCCCTGAACCTAAATTTTGAAAAGATTGTGTTAATAAATCAGTTAAAATTACACCTTGTTGTAAAGTATTAATAAATGGTGCTTGTTCACTTGTTTTATTATTTGCAAGATTTGACATGCCTGATGTGTCGGCTGTTGGTTTTACATTTGCTCCAACATTTACTAAACCTAAAGGTTTTAAATCAGTTTCAAGCGTTGATACTTTTCTTAATGCAGGAACAACTGATGTATTGATTGTATTTCCAAGTTCTTGATAAGCTGAATTGTTTAATTTTATATTATTAGTATATTCCTTTTTGGCTCTAATTCCTTGCTCTTCCTCTTCTTTTATACGAGCTAAATTTTTTGCCGTAGTTTCCATTTGGAGATTATTAAATGCAACAAAATTACCGCCTGATCTTATTAAATTAAAAAAAGTTTGTATTCTTGAAACAACAGGATTTAAACGATGTAATAATTCTATTACACCAATAGTCAATGCTGAAACTCCCGTGACAATTATACCAATTGGATTTGTTAAAGCAATTGTTCCTAATATTTTTAAAGCACCTCCTAATTTTGTGATAACAGGAATTGCAGTCATTACGCCACTACTAATAAAACCAACACTTTTAATAAATGTACCTAAAACCATTATAACTGGGGCAATTACGGCACTTATTCCTGCAATTGTTAAAATTAATTTTTTTGTTTCAATGTCTAAATTGCTAAATGATTTGAGAATTACATTTGCTTTTTTTACAATTTTAGTAAAAGCAGGTAATATAATTTGACCAAAATTTGCGGCTAATTCTTTTAAAGTTTCTTGAAATATTCTCATTTGGTTAGCCGCACCGCCTGATGTTCTTGCAAAATCACCTTGTGCATTTGCAGTATTTTTTAAAACAAACTGAAATCTTAAATTAACCTTTTCAGCTTGTGTCATCGCTTTTATATTCTTTTTTATGCCTTGTTCTTGTGCAAATTGTTTTAAATTAATTTCGGTCATTATTATACCCAGTCTTTTTAATGATTCAGTTTCACCTGTAAATACACCATTTAAAGCTGTTGTCACCTCTTTAATATTCATGTTTTTAAAAGATGCTAAATCACCCGCTAAACCTACTAATGCTGTTGACATTTCGGCGGCACTATCTACTGCAATACCCATTGATGTCCCCATATCACCAAATAAAGCCGCCATATCTAATGCCGTTCCCTCTGCAATACCAAAATTTTCTAATGTTGTTTTGCTAAATTCTTTAACTATTGATGATGAATCTTTAAAAGCAACATCAACTTTGTTTAATGATTCTTCAAAATCTGATGCCATTTTTATTGCCGCTCCACCTGCAAGTGCAATTGGTAATGTTAAACGTGTACTTAAAGACGTTCCAATGGATTGTAATCTTGTTCCAAATTGATTTAAACGTGTTGATGTTGTTGTTAAGGCTTTATTTAATCCAGTAGTATTACCATCGATTAAAACCCTTAATTTTTGATCTATTGGCATTTTTTAAAAGTTTTATTATAAATACAAAAATACTAAAAAAAAAGGGTTAAATATTTATCCCTTTTGATCTAACATGTTCTAAAAATTCTTTAAACTCTTTTGGTGTTGATTTTGGTTTTGATTTTTGTAAATATTTATCTTGCGGTAATGGAAATAGTTTTTCAGGTTTTATCATTTGGGATTTTTTTTGACAATTAACATTGTGGATCATTGTAGCCAAATATCTTGTTTGTTCCCACGCTAAATTTAATTTAATACTATGTGATTCGCCAAGAAGTTGATTTTCACTCCATGTATTTTGCCAAAAATCATTCGGATTAATTCCAACTTGTCCAATAAAATAATCAAGCAATTTATCCCAATTTAACGGATCATCTAATTTTTTTTTTCAGGATTTACAATTTTAACATCTTGTTTTCTATTAATTCCCATGTTTAAATCTTGTCCTAAAATTTTTGATTCAGTCATTGCAAGTACAATTTTTTCTAAATGATCAGGCGATAAATCACTTAACCAATCACCAACATTAAATTCATTATAATCAATTTTATTTCCATTTTCTTGATCATAAGCTAATAAACCTGAATAAATTAATGTTCTAATGTTTTTAATTGAAACGCCTTTTGAAAATACTGAATCTAATTCATCAAGATTTAACCCTAATAAATCAGTAAAATTAACCCAAAAATTCATTGAAAAATGAAGTGTGCGTAATTTACCACCAATATTTAATTGATAATAACCTCTTTTTTTGTTTGCCATTAATTAATTTTAAAAAATAAAAATAAGGGTTATTAATTAATTTAACAACCCTTAATTAATTTTTTTATGAATTAGTTGATTTCACAATTGAACCAGTTGTTGAAATTGAACCGCTATAAGTCACAGGCGATTCCATTTCCGCACTCATTTCGATACTACTTAAAAATCCCTCTGCCGTATAAACAGCGTCTCCACTTGCCGCAGTTCCGAAAATACATGTCAATTGAGTACCTGCAATTAAATAATCCGCTAATTCAATAGCGTTTGCAGTATCATCATAAGCAACTAAACCATCAAATGAAATTTCACCACTTTTAACGCCAGTGATAAGTTCTTGATAACCTGATGAATCTTTGCTTGTCGCTTCGGGTAAATCCACATTAAAAGTCATTGAACAAGATGTTGTGTGACCAAGTGCCGTTCCCTCTATTTTTAAAATTAATGATGTTCCATTAAATACTCCAGTTGTTGCCATTTTTTATGTTATTTTATTTTACAAATATACAATTTATTTTTTTTGCTTTTATTTACATTTATAGGTTAAAAACTATATTAATTATAATTTATTATTTCTTTTATCATCAAAATCCATAGCACTCTTTAATATAATTCTATCTAAAATATTATCATAATTTTCGACCATTTGATTTTGTAAGTTAATAATCATT
>LULH01000051.1_pt1 | contig 27084 bp, 48 predicted proteins | sample 728201 | NCBI WGS metagenome assembly LULH01 (sample SAMN03860294, study PRJNA289734) | marine metagenome | biome: seawater column; feature: ocean; material: water; isolation source: Red Sea water column Station 169 - depth 100m | place: Saudi Arabia: Red Sea | collected 2011-10-15 | depth 100 m
TTTTTGGACAATGGGCGTAGATGGAACTGTAGATAAATTTGTAATAGACAATAGCTCTTTAAATGGAACTCATTTTGTAATATTAGATTCTGGAAACACGGGTATTGGCACAGCAAGTCCTAATACTAATTTAGATTTGACAAGTGCAAGTGATGCTAGTGTTGGTTTTCAATTACACTCCTATTCTACAAATGGTGGAAACTCAGCAAATATTAATCTGAGAAAATCTAACCATAATACTGTAGGCTCAACAGCAACTACAAACGATGGTGACTATTTAGGAGTAATTCAAGGAAGTGGTATTGATACTGGAGGAAGCACTTATAGAGGTGCTAGTGTAATATATTTTATGCAAGATGGAAGTGCTGGTTCAAATAAAGTTCCTGGTCGAATAGAATTTGCTACTGCTACTGCATCGGCTGGAGCAACTACAAGAATGAAAATAGATTCCAACTCCAGAATCTCATTATCTAATAATGATGGTGGTGGTACAGGTGGAGATAGCTCCACAACAGGAAATACATTGTTTGGACATCTTATTGGAGATATGGATGTAAACTCCATTAATAATACATTAATTGGTCACAAAGTAGCTGGTGGTGGTACTCATGATGATATGAGAAACAATGTTGCAGTTGGAGCATTAGCTATATATGATATTACCTCTGGCGATGAAAATGTTGCTGTGGGAAATGCTTCGGGAGGAAATATTACTACAGGAGAAGGAAACACTCTTGTAGGGTATCAATCTGGAAATACTGGAACAGTTGATATAGAAGGTGGAAATTATAACACAATTATCGGTTATCAAGCACGAGGCAGTAGTGCATCTGCAATAAATCAAATAGTAATAGGAAAAACAGCACAAGGTCAAGGCAATAACACAGTAACTCTTGGTAATGCAGATGTAACGGATGTTTATATGGCACAGGATAAAGGTGCTACAGTTCATGCTAGTAATGGAGTTTTTATTGATGATACACCTTTTTTAACAATAAGAGATTCAAGTGCTTATTCTGCTGGTACAGGTGGTGGAGTAGCCTTTCAAGGAAACGATAGTGGTGAAAACCTTAAACAATTTAGTTCAATTGAAGGATATTCAATAGGGAGTAATAATGGTGGTCTTGCAATTTATACTCGTGATGGTGGATCAAATAATTTAGCTGTTATAGTTGATAATAATAGAGCAATAAAACCCGGAGCAGACGATGCTTATGACATTGGTACTTCAAGTTTAAGATGGGATGATATTTTTGCAACAAATGGAACAATAAATACATCTGATGAAAGACGAAAAGATAACATTGCAGATTCATCTCTTGGTCTTGATTTTGTAAATGCCTTACGCCCTGTTAAATATAAATGGAAAGATTATAGCTATGATATTGAAAAAGAGAAAGCAGTAGAGGCTAAAGAAGCTGTATATGAAACAGTAGTTGTTCAAGAAGCTGTTGAGGCTAAAGAAGCTGTAATGGGTACAAGGCAAAAAACAGTATCTAAAGAAGTTGAAAAAACAAAAACTGAAATTGTCGAGGAAGATGGTAAATATGTTCAAAAAGAAGTATCCTATACTGAAACAGTAGAAGAACCTCAATACGAAGAAGTCAATTTATATGATGAAGATGGTGAGGTGATTGGATCACATAAGATTCCTATCATGGAAGAATATGAAGTAGAACCAGCAATAGAGGCTGTTGAAGAAATAACAGAAGAAAGATTGGTATCTGAAGCGATAGAAGCAAAAGATGCTGTGATGGAAACAAAAGAAAAAACCTTTGCAAGAACGCACTTTGGTTTAATTGCTCAAGAAGTCGAACAAGTCTTAAAGGATAGCAGTTTAACCAATAATGATTTTGCTGGGTTGATTTATGATGAAGATGCGGATAGATATGGTATGAGATACCATGAATTGATTGCACCATTAATAAAAGCAGTACAAGAGTTATCAAAGAAGGTAACTGATTTAGAAAATAAGTAAATAGGAGTTAGACGTGGCAAAAAAAGAAAAGAAACCACAAGAACAAATAATCACTTTATTCAATAAGGATTATAAAGAATCAGAGTTATCTGAAGAGCAGAAAGTAATGATTAATCATGTTGCGGATTTAGAAAGAAAGATACAATCTAGCGAATTTAATCTTCAGCAATTAAGATTTGGCAAACAGGCTTTTTTAGATGCTTTAAAGGTTAGTATTGAAAAAGATGAACAAAAAGATCAAGAAACTAAGTAGCGGAGATTTTATCGTACTCAATGAAAATACTAGTACCTCTTATAATATTCCTGTTGTTTACAGGGTGCGGAAACCAAGGTTGGATAGTCGCAAACATACCACTAGCACCGGAGGATTCTGTTTCAAATTCGGTTTTTATAGAGATAATGGATGCTGATTCTGTGGTTCATTGGTTTCATGGTCGTATCAGCGATCATAGTAATTGGTGTTATAAGCATCAAAGATTGGAAGAGGTAAAGATAAATTGATTGATACATTAGCTTTATATCAAGAAGGTGGGATGGTGCTTTTGGTAGCATCTATGTTTTTTTATCTTGTTTATTCAATGAATGCAAGGTCAAGCGAACAAGCTAAAAGCCTTGAGGAATTAAAGATTGAAAATGAAGGACAAACAAAACACATTGATGAGATTATCAAAGAAGTAGATGAACAAAAACAGATTCTCATAAAGTTAATTGATAGATTTGGAAGATCAGATGAAACATCCCTTGCTTATCGGAATGATATGATGAGGGAAGTTTCTGATTTATCAGAGAAGGTTTCATATATGAGCGGAAGATTAAATGGGCATGGTAAACATGGATAGTTTAAGAATAGCAGCAATCTCACTTGGTAATTATGCAATCGGTTTATCTCATATCCATGAGCTACTCCAGATCGTAGTCGCATCATTATCAATTATTTATTTAATCATGAATATAAAAGGGAAAAAGTAATGGGAAAGAAAGTATTAAAATGGTTGAAGGAACTATTTAAACAAGTTCTTGAAAGTCAAGTCAAGGTATTGCAATCAGATGCCTTTGAAAACAGGATAGCATCAAAGATAGCAAGTAAGTTTCCAGATAAACCGGGTTTCGGTGATAAGGAACAAAAAGAAATAGCTAAAGAAATAGTTGATATGGTAACTGATGAACTTGCAGAAGCATTAAAAATGGAGAAAGACTAATGCCTTATCATTATGGTAAAACCAAAAAAAAGCGGTCTACAAAGCCGAAAATGAAGAGAAAAAAGAAAAAGCGATAGTAAGTATGCCTGTACCACCAAAGAGCGTTCAAGAGGTTGCTAGGAGAGCATTAGAAAGAAGAAGGGAACTTCCTCCATCTAGAAGAGGCGGAACTGCTGTTGGAGTTGCTAGAGCAAGATCACTAGCAAATGGTCAGAATCTACCAATAGAAACAATTAAAAGAATGACATCATTTTTTGCAAGACATGATACACCAGCTGAAAGAAGAAACCGAAGGAATGACAAAAATAGTAAGGCTTCGGTAGCTTGGGATTTATGGGGAGGTAATCCCGGAAGAAGGTGGGCAGAGTCAATCGTAAGGAGGTTAGGTTAATGTACAAATTTGGTAAAAGATCAAAAGAAAGATTGAAGGGTGTAGATCATCGGTTGATTATGATATTAGATGAATTAATAAAAATTATGGATGTTACTATCATTGAAGGTTTGCGATCTGCTGAAAGACAGGAAGAATTGTTAAAAAAAGGTGCAACGAAAGTTAAGTATTCTAAGCACATGGAAGGAAAGGCAGTTGATTTAGCTCCATATCCGATTGATTGGGAAGATAGGGATACTTTCCACTATATGGCTGGAATGGTTAGAGGGATAGGACATCTTCTAAATATAAAAGTTAGAGTTGGAGCTGATTGGGATAGTGATGGAAACACAAAAGATAATTCATTTGATGATCTAGTTCACATAGAGTTAATTGATTAATGTTTTCATACTGTACAATAAAAGAAAAAAAATGTGGCTTTTGTGGAGAGTATAGAGGTGAGCTTTTTTGCGGTATAGAAAAGAAAGATAATAAAATAACTAACATGAAAAAATGTCCACATAAACCAAGGAAAAGATAATGGAGCGTACCAAAACAAGATTAGAAAAGGCTATGAGCAACGATTTTGCAAAAGAAAATCCCTTTGATAATATAGATAATGCTATTGAATTGGCTAAACAATTAAAGATTTATGATGTAATTGATCCTAATGGAAAGACGATTCATAAGATAGCGGAAATAATTAACAGACTCCAGAATGCAGAGTTTGAGGTTCTGGATGTAAACTTTGGAGATTTTAGAGCATGAGCGAATTTCAATATTGTGAAGCAGATGATTTAAGATTTATCGTTCCAGAGATAGATCAATATGATTCAAAAAGAATACTTAACTCTAATTGGGTTGCATCTGGAACATCTCATTTATTTTATTTATACGATTCTGGAACAGTAGATCAGTTATATGTAGATGGCCAAGAAATGACAGTTGTTACAGATACACCGAATGCAGATAATGAATACAAGTATAATAGTGCAACCGATCTTCTAGAATTATATCAACATGGTGGATCGCATAACACTCTTAATAGCTCTATAGTTGAAAGCGGAACAGATTTTGCAACTCATGTATCCAATTCAATAAAAAGAGCTAGTGATATGGTGAGGTCGATGGTTGGAGTTCCGATCTACAAGCAGAAAGATTCAGCGATGGGAAACGTATTCCCGGAGATCATTGTAATTAATACAGCAACATTAGCTTGTTATTATATGTTAGCTCCCTATGATCTAGATAAAGCCAATCAATTAAGAGCAAGAGTTACCAATGATGAAGGCACAGGGGACCTAGATAAAGTTCGATCTGGTCAGTATGTATTAGAACAAGATGAAACACCTCAAAAATTAGCTGGTATTATTAGAGAGATTAGTTTAGATGCAAATACAACCGGAAGAATATTAGATGTAAGAGGTAGACCATTCACATGGGATAGATTAAAGATTAAAATAACAAGTGGCGGAACACTTACTTATGGATCAGCAAGTTCAATTTCCTATGATGTTTTCTCTGGAGATAGTAGTGGGTTAAAGATCGTAAAGGATATAGATGGTGAAACTCTTACCGGGAATTGGGATAGTGTTTCCAATGGGATGGAGATTTTAGCATCTGAAGGTGTTTACACAACAAATGATGAATTTGAACTAGAATGCAATCCCCAAGTAAGTACTAGAGTTCAGCCTGTTAAATATGGGTTTGTCGGAAGATTATAATGCCGATTGATTACACAAATAATATATACGATAAAGTCATCAAAAACCTTCGCAAAACTTTGGGAGGGGAGTTAAGTGTGCCTGTTTATTTAGACGATCATAAAGGGGCATCTAGCATCGTTATTCAACCTATTGAGGATACATTGGTGGAGACTTTTGCTAATGGTCAGCAAAGAGATGTAAGTGTATTAATAGAATATGATTTGAATGTAGCCGGGAAGATGACTATTAAAAACTTTCAGCAAGTATCAAATATTGCAGAACATATTAAGAGACTATTCGCACCAGATAACAATGCAAGAGATGGAGATGATTATTTTGGTGGTAGAGTAGAGTCTATAACCTATGAGAAGCTGGAAGAAGAATCAAAATTCAGAGCAAACATAAATTTAACAGTATCAATTTTTGAAGCAGTTTAACAATAAAAAAACAACCAAGGAGTCTTAAATGGCAGTTTCTGGAACAGCATACGATCCTAAAGGTTTTTCATTTCTAGTTGCAGAGCAAGATGATTATGGAACTATCAATCCTAATAGTAGTGGTAGTCCAGATAATCCATATATTGCCCTAGATGTGGATTCCATAGGATCACCAAATTTAGCAATCAATCAAACTTTAGATGTAAGAAGTGGATCAAGAGTTTTACAAGCAACCGATTTCTTTCAAGATAAATTAGCATCTGTAAAGGAATTAACAGTAAGCGGAACAGCTACAACACAAGGATTAGATTTATTATTATCTAATCTTACAGGAGATGCATCAGTTCCTTATTCAATAGCTTCTAATGTAGCATCTAGTTCTTTATCCACAGCAACAGTAAATCAAACAGATCAACAATTACTTTCTATTGTAATGAAATCAGCGTATGGATCAACAGCAGATTTAGCTTTTAAAGATTGTTTTTGTACAAATCTACAGCTTAGTGGGGATGCAAATTCAGAAGGAGGAAGAATCAAATTCTCAGCGACCTTTAAATCGGGAAGTGCGGTGGATCTAGCTTTTGCAAGTACAACAATAGATACAGCAATTTCATCTGATAATTATTATATGTCAGCTTGGGATGCAGACGATAGAATTATAGCCGGTGTAGCAAATGCAGTTGTAAGTACATTTTCACTAGATATTACTAATGATGTTGTGTTTAATGGAGTTACATCAACAGGATATGAAGTAGCCACTAGAAGCGGTGAAGTATCCTCTACTGCAACTTTTACAGTTGTTTATGATAATAACTTTAAAGGCTTATTCAATACGTTTAATGCACAATCAACAGGAGCATCTCAAGGAGCTACTTTAATGGGTACAGATGATACACCTTCTGATGGTGAGCTTGAGTTCAAAATGGCTAATTCTGTTCTAACAGATGTATCTTTTAATGAAGGGAATGTCATGATGTTAGATGTAGGAGTAAAAGCATTAGGAGCTGGTATCGGATCAAGTACAGCATTAATCGAAGTTAGTTGTTAATAAAAAAGGGAGCGTAAAATGAAAGTAAAAGTTGATGATCTTGAAATTAGTGTAAGGGATATTACATATCGTCAAAAGAAAGAACTCCAAGGAGAGTTTGCAGATGTATATAAAAATGGAACTGATAATGTTAAACAAAAAGAGTTTAATTCTCTTTTAGCTAGTGTGGCAGAAATAGCATTTGTAAATCCTTCAGAATCTTTTAAAAAATACGATTATGATACTGAATTGAAAATTCTAACTCAAACAATGATGGATTACTTGGAACTTTCAGATCAATCAAAAAAAGTAGATGGGGATTGAGTCTTACGGTGTGGTGTTGGGTTTTTGGTACTCAACCACACAATCAATATACGCTCCCTTATATAGCTCAATCCCCGATCTCGAAGAAGAGAAAGGAATTTACATCGGTAGATGATATATGGAATGAAATTAAAGAGATTGCAGATACAGATCATGATTATACGATTGGCCAACAATTATATTATTTATTACCTTTATTTGCTAATCCCTTTTATATCATCAAAGATTGGCATTATCAACTAATAAATGAATATCACTACATTACAGAATATCATATTCCATTGGGGAAAACATTAGATGAAACTGATGCAAATAAACTATCTATGTTTAATATTATAAAAAATGAAATGGCAACGGCCTTAAAACATAAGCAAGAGAAAGATGGCAGATCAAAAACTTAATATTAAAGTTTCCACAACGGGAGCTAGTAAATCAAAACAAGAATTATCTGGATTAACAGGAGCGATTAGCAAGATGGGGAAAGCTGTTGGAATTGCATCAGCAGCTTATTTTGGAGCAAGAGGTTTAATTTCTGGATTTCAAAAAGTTATTGATTTATCCGCTACTTCAGATGTAGTAACAAGAAGTTTTAATAACCTTGCTAAATCTTCAAATTTTTCAAGTCAAGCATTTCAAAAATTTCAAAAAGCTACTGATGGAACTGTTAGTTCTATTGAATTAATGACTCAAGCTAATAATGCTATGCTTTTGGGAATAACTGATTCAGAAGATCAAATGGCTGAAATGTTTGACATAGCTCAAAGATTAGCAAGTGCATTAGGAAAAGATACTGCTTTTGGTGTTGAATCTCTTGTTACAGGGTTAGGTAGACAGTCGAAATTGATGCTTGATAATCTTGGTATTATGGTAGATGTGACAAAAGCTAATGAAGATTTTGCAAATTCATTAGGAAAAACAGTTGGGCAGCTAACAGATCAAGAGAAAAAACAAGCATTTGTAAATGCAACTCTTGATTCAGCTAGAGAATTAGTAAGTGATTTAGGAGAAGAGCAATTAACAACTAATGATTCCATAGCGATATTAAGTGCATCATTTGATAATCTTGGAATAGCGATTGGGAATAGACTTTCACCATTAGTAAGATTTTTAGCAAGTGATTTTATAAAATTAACAGATTCGGTAACTGATTTTATAGGCCCAGATGTTATTTCAAGAGAGGAACAGTTACAAAGTTTATTAGAAGAAAGATCAAAATTATTAAGTCAAATTACAGAAAAAACTAATGAGGCTGTTTTAGTTAGCGATTTATTTACAGAATCTGCAATAGAACAAGGTGCAGTTCAAAAAGAGACCATTGATATTGGGTTAGCATCTATTGATGAGCAAATAGCAAAATTTAATGATTTACTTTTTGCCAAACAGCAAGATGTAGATATTACAAGAGCTAATAATGAAGAAAGTATGATTGCTGGTACAGAGGTTGCTAAAGTTGTTGATAAGAGCAAAGTTGCTTATTTAGAGTTAACAGCTCAAAAAAGAAAAATGCTTGAAGAAGATATAAGAGCTGCAGCCTTATCTGGTCAATCAGCAAAAGATGCAATGAAATCTGTTGTAAGAGCAGAAGCAATGGAAGCTGTAGCTGGATATATTGCTAGTGTTTTAAAAAACGTACCATTCCCGGCTAATTTAGTTCTAGCTGCTGGAGGTGGTGCTTTGGTAGGAGGTCTTATAGATAAAGGATTATCTGGTTTTGCAGATGGTGGAATTGTTCCGGGAACAGGAAATACTGATTCAGTACCGGCTATGTTAACACCCGGAGAGGTTATCCTAAATGCAGCTCAACAAGAAAATTTAGTTGGTGGCATGGGTGGTAATGTTACTGTAAATATATCTGCTCCATTGGTTGATGAAACAGTAGTAGATAGTATTATTCCAGCTATACAAACTGCTTTAAATGAAGATAGGGCAACTCTTAAAGTATAATGGCTTTTGGTTCATCAATAGGATTAGGAAATATTAAAGAGAATTGGCTTTTTAAATTAGCTAATAATAATAGTGGTTTTCTCTATTTATCTTTTGCAGATGTTTTATATAGCTCTAATTATTACAGAGGCGTAATACTTAACAAGCCAACTATATCTGAATCTATAGATTTATCTAAATCAACAGCCTCAACAAGTGGAATATCTATTACTATACCAGATTTTGATTATAATGGCAATCCTGTAAGCAAAGAACTTTGGGGAACAAATTCTTATTTAAACAGAGTTGTTACAGTTCATTCTCAAATAAATGAAGATACACCTAATCAGATAGGAGCATTTAGAGTTTCAAGTATTAGCAGTAATGGGAAAACAATTACTATTAAAATGATAAGTCATAGAGCATGGGATAACATAACAGTTCCTAATGTAAAAACTCCTTTAGGAAATTTATTCCCAATTTCTTATGGTGATTTCACAGTAAATACTTCAACAGTATCGTCTCCAGCTTTTTGTGAGTCAAAGAATCTTTATCCAGCTAAAGTAGAAAAAGTAGAAAATGATAATTTTGTTGCTCTAAATGTAAAAAATTCTAGTGCTGGTAAATTACATTTTTATGATAAAAGTGCAGATATTTTTGTGTCTTTAGATGATGTAAATAATTCTAGTGTTGCATTAGGAGATGGGTTTGCAAATACAACAGATATTGATTTACATAGAGGATATAGGTTTAGACCAAATTCAATTATTGAAAATGATGATTATGCAGATTATAGTGATAATGGTGCTAATACAATAGATAACAGCGATACCACATTTTCAGCTTTAGATTATGGGATTGGAGATGGAACTTTATCTAATAGCAATAGAACTTGGAATCTTGCAAAAACATTTAATGCGAATGTTCCTCAAGTTCAGCATGAAGTACAAGAATATAAAACAGGATTTACTTTTGAATTTACTTTAGATGTTACTATGATTGGAGTTAGTGGAGATTCGGTAACAATCGGAGTTGATATTAGCGATAAAACTACAGGATCATATTCAGAGGTTGTCCAATTTGATTACACAGCCGTTTTTTTAGCTACCGGTACTTATAGTGTATCAGATGCTCAAATAGGAGTTACCGGAGATTTTTCTGGCTCTGGTGCAATAACTGAATCTAAAACAACACAATTATCTGGAGATTTTAAAGCAAATATAAAAGGATTAGCCACAGATACAATTTCTTATCAAGTATCTATTTTGATAAATATGCCAAATTCAACAGGAAGGCAAGTAACAGCAGTAGATTTTGATCTTAAAATGTATGATACTTTTATCCAACCAAAATTGCAAATCCCTGTTAGAAGTGATGACGAGGCAAAACATAATTCAGCATCAGAATCAATAGCAAAAGTTGAAAAATTATATATAGGAGATGATGGCTTAACTAAGACTTACAATGGAGGTTCTGGAGTAGTTACTGAAATCCATGAAGCTCACAGAGCATTATTAAAAGATCATACAGGATTAGATGATACAGATGGTAATATCGAAGGTTGGAGCAGTTTAGATAGTTCTAGAGATTGGAAGATCAGACATTGGTTGACAGAAGCAACTTTATTAAAAGATGTTTTAGAAAAATTACAGTATGAAGGTGGTTTTATTTTTAGAGAAAGATTTGGATCAATGCAATATATTCATATACCAGATAGTATAAGTACAATTACAACTTTAACAAAAGATGACATTGCTAATATTTCAATATCAAATACACCATTAACAGGGATAAGTACAAAACAAAATATTTCTTATCAAAAACATCCAGCAGAAGATAGATATTTAGTCAATGTTACCTCAACAAATTCAACACCTAGAACCACATATAATATTGAAACAAAAGAAAATATTGAAGAAGTTGAATTGGATGCTTATGTATCACCAACCATACCAACTGCACCAGCAAACTCTGGCAACAAAGCAAATAGAAATGATGATTTTTACAGCTATTATAATTTAATTAATGGCGATGTCTTTTTAGAGTGTACTTTTGATTTAGTTAATCCAAAATTTTATGATTTAGAAGTTGGGAAGTTTATAGTCTTTGATAATGATAATATGTTTCCAGAAACGCCATTTGGACAAAGTTCTGGAACATGGACTAATTTAAACATGATAATCACAAGCACAAAAAGAACTATCGGAAAGATACAAATTAAGGCAAGAGAAATATGAGCTATAACAGATTTAAAACACCTAGAGCATACGTTGATATTATATCTTATAATCTAGCTAATGGATGGCGAGATTTAGATAATATTACAACAATCCAAGATGATGGAAGCACAGCAGTTACTTTTGATGCTGGTAATGAAGCAAGTATGTTTGATACGAAACCAGCGAACTTTGCACAAATAGCGAATACAAATAAAGCGTTTTATATTCAGTTTGATTTCGGTGTTACAAGTGATAATCTTTCAGAATCAAATTTTTTAGCAATATTAAATCATAATTTTAATGATGCAGAATGTATGTTTAAAGTTCAATTAGATGATGATTCTTCTATGGGATCTGCTACGGATGTCTCTATTTCTTCAAATCATACCAAAATAATTAATGCAACCCAATCAACAATCTCTGGAAACACTCAATTCATTCAAACAGAAAAAAACGGATGGACTCTAATTACTTGGACTCAAGCAACAGACAATAGATACATGAGAATTACTTTTAAGGATACCGGGGGAGCTGGAGCTAATTTTAATGAAGATGTTATTATTGGGAGTTTATTATTTGGAAAATACGTAGACTTTAAAGTTCCTAATTTACAACTCTCAACTTCAATAAATTATGATGGTACAAATATAAATAAATCTATCGGTGGAAATTCCTATGCAAATTCTACTCATTTTGGGGAACCTACTTGGAATCATACAATCCCATGGAATTTATCAACAGCATCTAATCAACAAACATATGGGTTTAATAGAAGATATGGAAGAGTTAATCATTCTTTAAATTTTGATTTATTTGCAGATACTTCTTTATATGGTGAAAATTGGTTTGCCAATAGTGATGATTCAACAAATATAGCAGATTGGTATGATTCAGATAGTTTACATTCATCGTTTTATAATAGAATATTAGGTCAGCATCTACCTTTCTTATTTACAATAGACTCCACAAGCACAACAACCGGGGATTATGGTATGTTTAGATTAGCTAATCCATCTTTTGAAGCTCAACAAGTAGCACATCAATATTATAATATTGGCTTTGAAATAGAAGAAAGCTGGTAAATTTTATCCTGTCTATCGTAAGCCTCTAGGTTTTTTTTGATTTAGAGGCTTTTTTCTTTTGTACTTTCCTTTTTTTGTATTATATTTATTGCGATGAGACAATTAAATAACAAACAATTTGATACAAAAGAGGGAGCATCAGCTAGTCATAGCGAATTGTCTCATCCTCAATTAGCTCCCTCTGTATCACAAAAGGATGAGAATCAAATGGTATATTTAAAAGGTACTGATTGGATCAGACATAAGTGTGCTCCTCATGGTGGTCATTATTATAAAGTTATTAATGGCTTTAGGGTTGATATACATAGAAAAGAATCATACACATCAAGAAAAAACAATTCTTATAAAAGATGTTATAAGGTGATAGGTAATGTATACTTAGGACAAAGAAATAGCTTCAAAGATGCTATGAGACTTGCTGAAGGAGGTAAGTAATGAAAAAATCAATGGTATATGATGGCTTAGTTAGTGGTGGTAAAAGAGTTAGATGGTTTTATTTTGATGAGGAAAAAAACGAGATAAAAGGCGATGCTTTATTTTTTAAGAAAACTAAAGATACAACGAGATTTCCTGTTGGTATGATTGTAAAAGTTGATGTAAATAAAAACGCTTTTGCTTTTTCTAAGGCTGAATGGGGGAAAATGTGGGATGATAAAATTGTAAAAGATATGGTGTTGGCTGATAGAGCAAATAAAGAAGAGTTGGCAGTAAAGCGTTCTGAAAACAAGATGAAAAAAGAAATGGGAGAGCTTTGGCAAGATATGACTATAAAAGAGGCTCGTCAATATCTAAGATATTGTCATGGAAAAGATAAAACAAATGCACTTGCATTAGTGCTTAACGCTTTAGGATTATAGGAGGTAAGTAATGGATATTTGTAAAAACTGTTTAAATTACTTAACTGCTTATAAGAACTCTATTTTAAAGCAATTATGGTTTGGTCATAAAGATAACTATCAAGATAGAATTGATGTCCTCAATGCTTTTAATCCTTTTATTAAAAGAGGTTTTTGCTGTGAAAGCTGTGAAGGTCATTACAATAAATATCTTAGGAGATAGGTAATGCACAATCAACAAAAGCAGCATAGTGGAAAATTTATCCGGGAGATTGGTGGATGGGGAAAGTATTATAGTTTTCTTAAAGACCAGAAAACAATTCGCAGAGAATCAGTTAAGGTTGGTAGAAATGATCCTTGTCCTTGTGGTAGTGGTAAGAAAAATAAAAAATGTTGCAAAATAATTTAAGGGAGGTAATTATGCAATCATCAGAAGTTAGAACCTTGGTAGCCGGTAAAAGGCTACCTTGGGAATCATCAGAGTTAATAGCTCTAAAAATAATAAAGAACCAATTATATTCTTTTTATTCTTTAACTGAAGGTAACCTCGATAACATGGATAAAACCTCCATAATCGGGCAAATAAAGGCTTTATCGGATAACCTAGAGGATTTAATTAGGTACATTGATAGTAATATTGATAAGCTAATTAAAAGAGATGCAAAAGGAAACAAGGTTTGTAAGTTTTGCGAATCTAATAAAGTATATGTTTGTGAGCCTTGCATGGATGATTGGGCAAAAGAATTAGATGAAAAGATGGCTAGGGGTGCATTAGGATTTGATGAAACAATGAAGAACTTAAATAATTTAAGGATTGGTAAATGATACAATATACAGTAAGTAAAGAGGAACACAAGTTGATCTTGGAGATGATTGAGGTGTTTAGTAAAATCTGTGCAGATGAACAAAAGAAAGAAAGATCACTTGAAATATTAAAGGATTTATCAGATGTCAAAAAACAAACTACCATCACAGAAGATAATGAACCCGGAATCTGTGATTGATAAACCTTACGTTCCTCATGATATGCGGTATCATGCAGAAATACAATATGAGGGAGAGATAGCGATGAGATATGTATGTGCAGCTGGTGAAACCTTAGATGAACTTGCACAGGACATTACCAACGAACTCCGCAAAGCTCGACATCGCCTCCCTCACATTGTTCATGTTGAGGATTTAGAAACCGGGGAACTAATTACTAAAGATTTTATTCATGATTATAATAAAGGAGTGTATAATGGATAAATTAGAACTATGGATGTTTACCTTTCTAGATTGGCTAGAAGATATAGCACCATATATGATAACAGCGTGTTTATCAATAATTTTTTATCAACTAATAACGAGAGGAGTGTAAATTGAATCCTAAATTAGAAATCCCGGTAGGCGGATCAGCAGATATAACTTTGCAGTTTGACCAACCAAAGATCGGAGAAGGACCTAATGGTCCTTATTACCTTTATGGTGTTGAGGTCATGGGCGAGAAAAAAAGCTACTTTGCTAGTGAGAAAGCCCATGAACTATTGCAGCATTATGGTAAAGGTGATGTTGTAAGAATAGATCATAAGGCATTACCAGAAGGAAGGTCTATTTACAATGTTTCGTCTGTATCTGGATCACCAAAACAGAAGCCAACTCAAGATGATTCTGCTGAAGGTAAGGTAAGGCATGGCTTTGCTATTGAAGCATATAAACAAGGTAAACCTCTAAGCACAGAAACTATTAAAGAAGTTAATGAATGGGTTGCATTTGTTATGCTTGGTAAAGCTGAAGAGGAACTTCCTTTTTAATGACCAAAGCTCAGAAAACTAAATTAAATAAATTAGTTCGTGAGTATGTTCTCCTTAGGGATAAAGTGTGTTTGAGGTGTGGAAAAGAAAACAATCTCCATGCCTCACACATCTACCCAAAAGGTAAATTTAGAAAAATGCAATTTGATACCGATAATGTAAAGGCTTTATGTTTAGGATGTCATCTTTATTGGTGGCATAAACATCCGATAGAAGCCAAAGAATGGGCAGAAAAAGCATTAGGTGAAGAAAGGCTTGATAGATTAAAAAAACAAGCTAATACCATAAATAAAAATAAATTAGATTATAAAAAATTAAAGTATGAATTAGAAATAAAGATTAAGGATTTTAATAAATGAAAATTCTTGATCTATTTAGTGGCATTGGTGGTTTTCATCTTGGTTTTAAACGAGCTGGATTTAAATTTGATTATGTTGGATTTAGCGAAATAGACAAATATGCCAGTGCAGTATATAAATATAACAATCCATTTGCAGAGGAGTTAGGAGATGTTAAATCTATTCGATCAGAAAACCTTCCCAAAATCGACATTATCACTTTTGGATCACCTTGCCAAGATTTTAGTCTCGCTGGAGCTAGAGCTGGGATGTCTAAAGGAACGAGAAGTTCTCTTATCTGGGAAGCAATTAGGCTCATCGATGAGTGCAAACCACATTTTTTTATCTGGGAAAATGTTAAAGGAACATTCTCCTCAAATGATGGCAGAGACTTTTGGGCAATTATCCAAGCCTTTACCAACATTGGGAGCTATCGACTTGAATGGCAACTGCTTAATACACGCTGGTTTCCGAGAACCCCCCAAAATAGAGAAAGAATATACCTTGTCGGATATTCTGGAAACAGAGGTAGACGATCGGTATTTCCTATCCGAGAATATGGTGGAATATATAACGACAAGCAAATCGGGAAAGATTTGATACAAACCTTTACAGAAAGAAGTTTTGATGGGAATCGTGAAGATGGAGGAAGATCTATAAGATACCATAAGATATTAGGAGAAACTCCATGCCTATCTAGTAACATGGGAACAGGTGGTAATAATGTCCCTATGATTAAATTTAATTATGGACAAAAATCACTAAATGAAACATTGGAAAAAGTAAATTTAAAAAATGATGATATTAAAGTATTAGATTTATATAACAAAAAAGCTCAAGATATAAGTCCAACATTAACCGAACCTCATCATAATAGTCTTAGGTTATATAATAAAACAAAAATTAGGAAACTTACACCTGTGGAATGTATGAGATTACAAGGTTTTCCAGATAATCATAATCAGTTTGGATTGTTGGATGGCAAGAAAGTTGCTATTAGTGATACACAAAGATATAAACAAGCTGGGAATGCGGTTACTGTTGATGTAGTTGAGGCAGTTGCAAGAAGAATAAAAAAAATATTATGAACAGCGGATATATTAAACTTCATAGAAAAATATTAGATAATCCTTTAGTGATGAAGTCATCAGATCATTTTTCTATCTGGATGTATTTGCTATTGAATGCAGCTCATAAAAAATATGATACTTTGATTGGATCAGAAAGGGTAACATTAAATCCCGGTCAATTAGTAACCGGTAGAAAAAAGATAGCAAAAGATTTAAAAATTAATGAGAGTAAAATTCAAAGGATTTTAAAACTATTTGAAATCGAACAACAAATTGAACAACGAACAAATTCTGTAAGTCGTGTTATATCAATAGTTAATTGGTGCGACTACCAACAAAGTGAACATCAAAATGAACAGCGAGTGAACAACGAGCGAACACTATACAAGAATACTAAGAATATTAAGAATATATATATAGATCAATTTAATGAATTTTGGAACTTGTACGATAAGAAGGTAAGTAAACCCAAAGCGATTACTGCATACAATAGAGCATTGAAGAAAGTTGACCACAAAACAATCATGGATGCTTTGAAGAAGCAGAAAAAATTATGGGTTGGTAAGGATAAGGCATACATTAAACATCCTACTACTTGGTTGAATCAGGAATGCTGGGAGGATGAGATTGAACATATACAACCAGCCAAAGAATTTATTAGGCCAAAGTTCCAGAAAACACCATCTGGATTATATAAGGCTTGGTGTATGAAATGCGGAAATAAATTACTTCCTAATGAATACCAAATTAAGGGAAGTTCGGAATGTTGCGGTGTTGATATGTTGCCAGAAGAACCAATAATTAATGATACAAAAAAACAAGATGAAAAGATAATGGGAGCAGTATTTAATTATGAATAATAGTTTTGATTGGTTATTTAAAAACCAAGTGAAAGACCATAAAGAAAAATTTAATTTTGATTCTAAATTAGCAGATCAAAGAGTTAAATTCTGTACTAAATGCAAAAAGTGTTGGGAGATAGATAGAGTAAAATCAAAAGATCCTTGGTTGTTAAGACAGAATAAAAAATTTGTAAATTATTACGAAGATTTCCCTACTTGGGGAAAAGAAAGAGAAACCTGTCAAAAATGTGAGGAGTAAAATATGGAATGTCCAAAATGCGGAAGTGGTCATTTAAATAAAAAAGGCTATCACTATAGTCGAAAAGATGGAACAAAAATATCCAAAAGATATATCTGTATGAGTTGCGGAAAGCAATTCAATATCTCCCTAGAAGAAGAAGTAAGAAATACCAAAGACCTCCCAAAAATTTTATTATATGATATAGAAACTGCACCGATGGAAGTATTTGTATGGGGATTATATAAGCAATATATACCTCACACTAACATTATAAAGAATTGGTTTGTGCTTAGTTGGTCAGCAAAATGGTTATATGATGATAAAATTCTTTCAGCAGTAGTAACTCCCAAAGAGGCAAAAGAACGATCAGATAAAAGAATTATAAAGGAAATATGGCAGCTATTAGATAAAGCTGATATTTGTATAGGTCATAATATAGATCGCTTTGATGACAGGAAACTAAGAGCAAGATTTATTGATAATGATCTTAAACCTCCTACACCTTACAAAACAGTTGATACTTTGAAGGTGGCCAGAAGAAACTTCGCATTCGTATCTTATAAACAGGATTACTTAACAAAGCATTTTGATCTTAATGAAAAAATTAACACCGGGGAGTTAGGAGGCTTTGAATTATGGAAGAGATGCGTAGCTGGAGATCAAGAAGCCTTGGATCACATGTTGAAATATAACAAGCAAGATGTCCGGGGATTAGAAGATGTATATCTTAAATTAAGGCCATATATAAAAAATCATCCAAATTTAGGAGTTATGATGGATGCCGATGTTTGCCCGAACTGTGGATCAGATCATCTGGAAGAAGAATATGATTCATTTCAATACACAACAGCAAACAAGTTTCAAGTCTATAGATGTATGGCTTGTGGAAATCCAAGCATAAGACATAAGAAAAATTCAAACACTAAACAAAGTAATTATAGGAGTGTGCCATAAATTGCCCTATCAATCTTTTTATTTCAATTTAATCATTAATTAAACTTGTGAGCTGAACACATAGGCAAACAAGATAAGATGTTTTGATGGTATTTAAGAATGATTAATGTAAGTAAATGCTTCTGGTTGGCGTTGGAAGTAGATAGGGCAAAGATTTAATGCTGACTTTTGCCATAATAGACGTATTATAAGTAAGTGCTGTGAAAATCAGTAGGTCAGCAAAATTTAATTAAGGGAGTAGCATGAACAAACAAATCATAAAAGAAATTGAAAAGAGATTGGAAAAAGGGAAAAGAGAATATGCAGATCAATTAGACCCGGATGATGGCAGAGATTGGATAAAAGAATCTGTTGAGGAGATTTTAGATTGTTGTGTATATCTAGCAGCAGAATTATTAAGAATAAAAAATAAAAGGGAGAGTGAGTCATGAGATATTATTGGGAAGCCTTATTTAGCGTAGAGTATTTTCCTTATTGGGAGTTTACTATGCTTATGGTGTTATTATTAAATCTAAGTATGTTATGGAGATTGCATCGAATTGAAAAAGATATAGATAACAATAATAGATTACTTTATGTTATTTTAGATGAGGTAGAAAAATGATGATCCTAGATATATCAGAATATTTATTAAATGGATTACTTTTCTTAATGGTAGTTCATTATGTAATGTTTTTAATTAATAGGTACTTAAAACCATAAAGGAACAAACTATGCAACCACATACCGAACCCTGTCCAATGTGCGGAAAGACTGAGGATGAGTATGAAAGAAAGAGGAAAGAAAGAGAAACAAAAAAGAAAGAAATAACAGCATTTATTGTTGGAAGGAGATCAGTAACTCTTTTTAGTAAAAGGGAAAATGAAATCTTTGATGCAATATATTATCTAGGCATAAGAGACTTAAAACAAGTTGCGGATAATTATGGAATCTCTTATCAAGCTGTACAGAATTATCATGATAGAGCTATAGATAAATTAATTGATCTGGATTTTGAATTATAAAATCTCTAGCATTAGAGTTTAGAGTTTTTAAATCTCTAACATTAGAGAAAATAAATTATAAAAATTTTGTAGAATAACAAATGTAATAAAAACAAATACATACAAAGCGTTTTTTCATATTTTTGTTTGTATTGTTATGTATTAGTAGAGGTACGATTTAACCTCACTCGCTGAAAAAGATGTTATATATGGGCGATAGACAGGAATAAATCACAGTTGTCCGGGCAACTATTTAAAAAATATGAAGATTGAACTAGAGCAATTAAAAAAAGAAGGCATTAGTTTAAATGTCGAATTGGTGGGTCTTAAAAACCTCAAGATCAATCAATGTTGGAGGCTAGAGTTTGATGTACCTTCAACAGAACCAGACCTCCCCAAACTCATGGAAAAACTTAACAAACCTTTAGCAATGGGTTTAATAGATCATGAGTGATAAACAGGCGAAGAACAGGCGACCAGATGGCAAGTTTGCAAAAGGTAATACACTTGGCAATAAATTCAAAAAAGGTCAATCTGGAAACCCAAATGGAAGGCGTGGAGCATTGGCTGATATTATCAATAGAGTTTGGGATGAACAGGATGAATCTGGACTTACTCAAAAAGAAAAGATGGTTCGCAGAGTGTTAAGCATGGCCATGAATGGATCAATGAATGCAGTTACTTACTTATCAGATAGAGCAGAAGGTAAGGCTAAAGAAACAAAAGAAATATCACATAGAACCGAACCAATAAAAATTTTAAGCATTGATTAATGGCAACCTTATCAGCATCAGTTAAAAGAAGATTGACAGCATTAGCAAGGAAAAATAAAATAAGACCTACATCATTATTTAAAGTATATCGTAGAGGATTAGGTGCAGCTGTAGGTTCTGGAACAAGACCGGGGCAAACACCATCAAGCTGGGCAAGTGCTAGAGTTAATTCATTTATTAAGATAGCTAAAGGTAGAAAGAAGATTAAACATGATCCAGACCTAGCAAGGATGGAAAGAAAGAGAAGAAGAAGATGAAAGTAAAAGGTGTAGATATAGGAGGATTGAATAAGAGACAAATGGCAGCTATGGCTAGGCATTCAAGACATCATAGTGTAAAACATTTAAGAGCTATGGTTTCTGCAATGAAGAAAGGAAAATCATTTACAGAATCTCATAGGATAGCTATGAGGAAAGTAGGATCATGAAGATTCGCAAAGTAGCGAAAGATAAAACTTATAAGAGTGTGCCAAAGAAATATCTTTCTGGCGTTAAAGGGAGCAAACGTTCACAAAGAGGAAGAGACTTGGCAAGGATGCAAAGGCTGTATAAGGCCGGGAAAAAAGTTCCCAAAAGTTTGATGCAAAGAGTATTTGGTTAATTGGAAAATAGATCAAATAAGAAGAGAGATTATCAAGCACGAAGCATCTCGGAAAGTTTTAGTGGCTGGAAGAAGGTTCGGGAAGTCTCATCTTTCATTGATATGGTTACTATCAAGAAAGATAGAGGAAGGAGAAAGAAGGTGGATCATTACACCAACATACAGGCAAGGCAAATCAACAACATGGAAGCTAATGCGACAAGTGTTTAGAGATTATAAGTGCCAGATCAATGAATCTGAATTGGCTGTTAAATTACCGAATGATGCAGAGGTAGCTATCAAAGGAGCAGAGCAAGAGAATAACCTTCGTGGTGCTGGTCTTGATATGGTAGTGATGGAAGAATATAGTTATATAAAGCCTCATGTTTGGGATGAAATAATATATCCTATGCTTACTACAACAAATGGGGATGCTTTCTTTATTGGTACACCTAATGGTTATGATCATTTATATGATGCTTATCTTAGAGGCCAAGGCAAGGATAAAGATTGGAAGTCATGGCAGTATACTACTGTAGATGGTGGATATGTACCAGAAGAAGAGATCAAAAAGGCGAAGTCAATGATGGATGAAAGAGCTTTCAAGACAGAGTTCTTAGCATCATTTGAAACAACAGGAAACCGAGCAGCTTATAATTTTGATCGGAATACTCATGTAAAGAAAGCAAGTCAATTATCTAGAAACTTATTTTGGGGAATAGATTTTAATGTTGATTATATGAGTGCAGTTCTTGGGTGTGAATATACAGATGGAACAATACATTATTTTGATGAGATAAGGCAAACAAACAGCAATACTGAAGAGATGGCCAAAGAGATGAGGAAGATAGCACCGAATGTTTCTGTTTACCCGGATGCAGCTGGATCAGCTAGATCAACAACTAGCAACCGCTCGGATCACATGATTCTAAAAGAGTTTTCTTTTCATGTTATATCAAAGAAAGCAAATCCTCCGATCATAGATAGATTAAATGCTTTGAATCGTATGTTAAAAGATGCTAATGGTAGAATCAGAATGACAGTTGATCCGAAGTGTACATATTTGATAAAAGATTTAGAACAAGTACAAAGATCAAGAGATGGAAAGATTGATAAGAGTGATATAGCTCTTACTCACATGCTTGATGCTTGTTCCTATTACATTAGTTATAGACATCCAATAATTAGCAGAAAGCCTGTTAGTGTGGAATGGTAGAGTTTATATGCGGTGTCTTGTTGGGAGCATTGGGAGCGATATTTTCACTTCATGTATATGGAGTAAGGTTACAGGATAAACAGATGAAGAAAAATCGTGAGTTATTATGGTATTTATCAAGCCTTAAAAATAAGGTGGTAAACTGATGCAGTATTATGATATGATAACAATTCCAGATATGGGAAGTAAAGCAGTATTTGAAAGCATTAAGAATGCGGAAGATATTGTATTAAGAGAAGATTATAAACGTAGACAAATGGGATTAGATTTCTACTACAATAGAGATATTGAAGAGTATGTAAAAGATTACTTTCCCGGTACTTCATTAAGTCAGATACCTCCATTACCATTAGGCAAGATTGTTTCTCGCTTTGCTCGTGCTAGAATGATGTTATACAAAGCACCAGCTAAAAGGTTTGTAGGTGGTGAACTAGCAGAAGAATATCTATCCTATACACATCATCTTAATTCATCATCTAGGATAGCATCAGAGTTGGCGTGGTTATTAGGTACGATCCATATCAAATCAGTTTGGAATGATAGAAAGCAAAAGATTGAATATCACATACTTCCTAATGTTAGAGAATATTATTATGAGGGTGAGCTAGAGCCTTATGGTTATTCTTACGAGCGTGGTAAGAATGCTAGAGGTGATAGGGAGTTTGTGTTCTGGTCAGAGTCTAGAGATGGTGAACCGGGAATGCATTTCCTATATGATATTAATGGTCGTATCTATCCATTACCGGGAAATTTAGAAATGTTAAATCCCTATCAACTCAACCCTATCTCAAGAATTATGTTTCCTTATGATGCTATGGATGTTACGATGGCATCCCTTCATTCTTCTATTGCATTTACTGAAGTAATGTTGGCTACTAGGTATCAAATGGGTTCGCCTGTTATTACAGGGATAGATCAAGAAGTTCCCAATCTAAAATGGGGAGTTGATCGCCTTATCTCTCTTCCAGAAGGAAGCTCTATGTCCTTCGTTGCACCTCCTTCTAATATCAATCAGATGATTGCTGGAGTAAAAGAATTATTGAATGTAACAGGACAAAATCATGCCTTATCAATACGATGGGGAGAGCAAGGCCAGATTCCAAGCGGTCAAGCATTAAAGATCCTTAATATGGAAAACTTAGAAAGCAGAGAATCAGACATCCCTATGTTCCAAGACTTTGAAGAAGAAAGATATGCCGTTGATCGGAAGTTAATAGAGGTGCATACAGGAAGAGTGTTGGATGAATCATTTGCAGTTGATTTCTCTGAATCAGATTACCCAGAAGAATGGAGTGTAGAGAAAGATAAATTAACGTTCATGATGGATAATGGCCTTATGGATAAGAAAGAACTTTACAGATACTTCAATAAAGATATTACTGATGAAGAAATAGAGATGAGATTGCAAGAGCTAGAACCAGAGGTGGAAGAAGAACCAACACCTCAATCACCATTATTAGAAGCACTTCGTGGATAAAGAAAGAATAGCAGAACAATTCGCACAGGCTTTACAAAAAGCTCAAGCTCAAATGGTTGAGGATATTCTAGACCTACAAAGAACATTAACCAGATCAGAGTTTATATCATTGATTAGTACCTTAGATGTTGATGATTATATCTTTAATAAAGTTGGATTGCAAAAGGATTTAGATAAGTACATATCATCTTATCAAGCTGTATTAAGTGGCATGGAGTTTACAGGAGCAGTAACAGAAGAAACATTGTTGGCATTAGTTCGATTGGATGAAGCAACCTTCAGAAAGCAGATCAGTTCAATGGGTGAGCAAGTAATAGATGAGGCTGTAAAAGGCATCATAGGAGGCAAAACTGAAAGGGAGATAGCTCAGAGTATGCTTGGTAATGTATTAAGGCCAGATCAAGCTGAAACTCTTGCTAATACAGCATTAAATACTTTTGAAAGAAATGTAACTGCTGAAATGGCTGTGAATGATCCTCCTAATTCTACTTATGTTTATCAAGGTCCAATAGATCAAAAGACTAGAGATATATGTTTAAAAATGATGTCATCTGGAAGCCTAACAAGAGATCAGATTGATTCACAGTATCCGGGAGCATTCGTTGATGGAGGCGGATTTAATTGTAGGCATAGATGGTCAAAAGAAACATCTGTATCTAAGAAACTTACTGATCCAAAAGAAGCAGAACAATTTATAGAAGATAAAGGTGGGTTCAGAAGAACACCATTAACACCTCAACAACAGTTGGAACAACGTGGCTAAGACATTAAGAGATATACCAACATTTACCAAACAATTCTGGAAAGGAGTTGGTGATGAGGTTGCGGATCGAATAAGGGTACATACTACCAAAGATGGTAAAGATGTCGAAGGGAGAAAGTTCTCTCCATATACAGCAAATTATAAGGCTAGAAAGGGATTAGGGAGGTATAAGAGACAATCATCTACCTCAACAAAAGTTGATTTACAATTAACTGGGGATATGATGAGAAACTTGCAAACTAGAGGATTTACAAAAGATAGTGTTATAGTTGGATGGTCGGGAACAAATGCACAAAAGATTCAATGGAATGCAGATATGGGAAGAGTAGTTACAAAGCCTTCTATGCCTGTAACCAAAGGAATACAAAGATTTATTTTAAAGGAAGTTGATCGGTTTATTGAAAAAAATGCTGAAGAAGCAACTAAAAAACCAATCAATTTCAAAATCGGTAAATAAAAGAGGAGACTCAAGATAATGAGCGAGAATACAGTACAAGATAACGTACAAGAGTTGGTAACTGAAAACCAGAATGAATCAGTATCTAGCAATCAAGATAATGATTTACTGCGAGAAGTAATGCAGAAGAAAGAACGATTGCAAAAAGCAGAATCTCGTGTTGCAGAGCTAGAGAAGAGATTGGAAGAAGATCGCCAAGCACAATTAGCTGAAAATGATGAATGGAAGATGTTGTATGAAGAAAACAAAGCTAAACTTGATAAGATCACTCCAGAACTCGAATCATATAAAGCTCGTGAAAATACAGAGATTGATAAAATGCTTTTAGACTTCCCAGAAGAAGATAGGGAAGCTTTTAAAGGTATGAGCTATAGTCAAATGAAAGTAGTTCATAATAAATTAATAAATAAACCAAAAAATGTTCCGAGTGTTGACAGCTCAACTTCTTCTGGTTATCAAGGATATAACTCTTTGACAGAAGCGGCTAGAGATGTGGCAAAAGGTAAATTGGATAAAGGTAGCTATGCAAAAATCAAAGAAGCGTTTACATCTAGATTCAATTAATCATAATCCAACTACAGGCATGGATACCGGGAATGTAGCATCTGCTATATCAAAAGATGGTGAGCATATATACGTTTCTAATGGTGAAAAGATACCTTATGAAGATGGATTTAGAATTTGTGTTGGTCAAGAAAAAGTGCCTTTGTGCAAAGACTTGAGAAGCACATTCAGCCATATCCCTCAAGATCGTTGGGATGCAATATTCGGTAAAAAAGGATAATAGAAATGGCAGTAGGGGATAGCGGAGATTTCGCTGGTGGCTTATTAGAAGTCATCGAATCAGAAGCAGTAATTAAGTTTTCGGAAGCAAATGTAACAATGCCTTTAGTAACTCTAAAAGGTGAACCGAAAGCAGATCAAATAACATTTATCGCATACAATGCTGGATCAGATGCGATCACAAGTGCAGATGTAGCAGCTACAGCAGAAGGTACAGTAACTCCTTCAACTGCATTGGATACAGAAAAGAAAACAGCTACTTTGGATATGTATTCTGTAATGGCTCCAATGTATGATGAAGCAAAACTATCTAATGCTGATGATATTGCAGCTAATACAGGTGCATTAATAGGAAATAGTTTGTCAGCCAAGGCAGATGCATTATTGAATGCCTTATTTGACGGCTTCTCAAATACAGCTGGTGCTAGTGATGCAGCTCTATCAGTAGATAACTTGTTTTCTGCTTTATCACTTTTAAAGCAAAACTCTGCAATAGGTCAGCCAAGTGCGGTACTTGATCCAAGGCAAATCTGGGGAACTTATGGAGTTCATAATGATCTAGTAACAGCAGCACAGTTTGCTGGAGCTGGTGTCCAAGATGAAGGTGCTAGAACAGGATTTGTAAGTCAGATCGCTGGTATCAATATGCATTCTTCACCAGAATTCACAGTAGCATCTAATGCTGTTAAAGGTGGAGTATTTGTTCCCGGTGCTTTGGGAATGGGTTATGCTGGTGAAATGTTAAGAGTCGAGATATATCGTGAAGGTAATTATCTTCGTGATAACATCATTGGTTCTGGTTTCTGGGGAGTAACAGAGATCATAGATGGTTGGGGTGTTGAGATGCACACCAAAGTTTCTTAATAGGTAGAAACAAAAAGATCGGGGAGGGAGTTTCGATTCCCTCCCTAACTCTTAAAGGATAACAAAATGGCATTAGGTACAAAAAAAAGTTTTAACACAATCATGAGAGAATATTTCAGCGATATAGCTGGAATAACATCTGGATCAAAAAGTTTAAATGATTCAATTAGAGTTGGATTGGAAGCATTGGGTTTTTCTGGATCATTAGGTAAGATGTTGAAAGAGTGGGCAAATGGCCAAGGCGGTGCTGGTACAAGTGTTAATTCAGCTTTAAGAGCAGCCTTTGCTGATATGGTAGGTGAAACCGGGGTAAGTGTTGGTTCAATGTCAGATGAGTACATGGGCAAAATACAATGGGAGAATATGCTAACAAAATTTGAAGATGAAGATCGTAAGTGGAACTTTATCGATTAATAACCGCACAGAAAGCTGTGCAAAATAATCTCATGGAAAGGAGATATATATGGCAAGTTTAACAGGATCAAGTATAGCGAGTAGTTATACCTCGCTTTTAAAATTAAATGGCAATACAGATACATTAGTAGCTGGTGATGGTTCTAATGCAATACAAGTAGTAGATGGAGATGGCACAGGATCAGCTTTATATCTAAATACCGATAGATTAGGAATAGGTGTTCAGCCAACAAAAGGCTTATCTATTCAAAGTGCAAATAGTGGTGAAGGCATTACAATGAAATCAACAGCTACTGAAGGTGATGTCCAAATGAACTTTTTTGCTGATAATGGTGACCATTTTTGGACAATGGGCGTAGATGGAACTGTAGATAAATTTGTAATAGACAATAGCTCTTTAAATGGAACTCATTTTGTAATATTAGATTCTGGAAAC
>LULH01000100.1_pt1 | contig 26323 bp, 24 predicted proteins | sample 728201 | NCBI WGS metagenome assembly LULH01 (sample SAMN03860294, study PRJNA289734) | marine metagenome | biome: seawater column; feature: ocean; material: water; isolation source: Red Sea water column Station 169 - depth 100m | place: Saudi Arabia: Red Sea | collected 2011-10-15 | depth 100 m
ACTATAAATAGTACAAGCCATTTTGACTTCATTCGAGTCACTTTTACTCCTTGTCCAACTAGTTGTAGGTATAAAATACCTTTAAAAACCCCGTTGGAATTTATAGTAGCAATTTTTAATAGATTATCTTTTGATAAGACTTAATTTTTAATAACAGTTTGACAGATTTAAATTAAGAATCTGAGTCGGCAAAATCCACTTCAGGTTCGTTGGGAGCTTCTACAGACTCAAATTCAAGCTTTTCGTCTTCTTCATTTAAAGAAACAATAATTGTAGAACCTGCTTTGTATTTTCCTTGTAAGAGTTCTTCAGACAGAGGATCTTCAAGAAGTCTCTGAATAGATCTTCTTAATGGTCTAGCGCCGAATTCTTTGTTGTATCCTTCAGTGGCTAAATATTGTTTTGCTTCGTCGGATAATACGATTTCTAAATCTGAATTTTTTAGTTGTTTGTGAACTCTATCAAGCATTAAATCAACAATCTCTTTTACTTCATCAAGTGTTAACTCATGGAAAACAATAGTTTCATCAATACGGTTTAGAAACTCAGGCTTAAAATATCTTTTTAGTTCTTCATTAACTTTTGATTTCATTTTTTCATATGAATCCAAATCAGTTAAATTACTAAATCCAATATTTTTGGACAGATCTTTTGTTCCAAGGTTGCTTGTCATTATTATTACAGTATTTTTGAAGTCAACTGTTCTTCCTTGAGCATCAGTCAATCTTCCGTCTTCAAGTATTTGTAAGAGAGTATTGAATACGTCTGGATGGGCTTTTTCAACTTCATCTAATAGAACCACACTAAATGGTTTTCTTCTAACTGCTTCAGTCAATTGTCCACCCTCGTCATAACCTACATAACCTGGAGGAGATCCTATTAATCTACTAACGGTATGCTTCTCCATGTATTCGGACATGTCGATTTGAATTAAAGAATCTTCATCGCCAAATAAAAACTCAGCTAGTGCTTTTGCAGTTTCAGTCTTTCCAACACCTGATGGTCCAAGGAAAATAAATGAACCTGATGGTCTTTTCGGATCTTTTAAGCCTGACCTTGTTCTTCTAATAGCCTTTGAAACAGCAGTAATTGCTTCATTTTGTCCAACAATTCTCTTATGGAGTTCATTTTCCATTTCAAGTAATCTTGCTGTTTCTTCCTGTGTTAATCTATGTACGGGAATTCCTGTCCATTGTGCTAAAACTTCTGCTATTTCTTCTTCATCAATGACCATCTCAATGTCTGAAGAGCTACTTCCTTCAATAGAGTCAACTTCATCTAATAAGACTTTTTCTTGGTCTCTTATTTGAGCAGCTTTTTCAAATAATTGTGATTGAACAGCATCAATTTTTTGTTCTCTAAGGTTTTTAAGTTTGTCAGAGAGTTCTTGTTTGTCAGCATCTAATGGCTTTTTGTATACTCTCATACGGCTTCCTGCTTCATCAATTAAATCGATAGCTTTATCTGGTAAAAACCGGTCTGAAATGTATCTATCAGCCATATTGACTGCTGAGGCAATTGCTTGATCAGTGAATCTTACACCGTGGTGAATTTCATATCTATCTTTTAAGCCATCAAGTATCTCAATTGCATCTGAGAGATTTGGCTCATCAACTTTTACTGATTGAAATCTTCTTTCTAATGCTGCATCTTTCTCAAAATGCTTTCTAAATTCTTCTAATGTTGTAGCTCCTACTGTTTGTAACTCACCTCTCGCAAGCATTGGTTTTAGCATTGGTTTTAATATTGATGCAGCATCGATGGCTCCTTCAGCAGCTCCAGCACCAACTAATGTATGAATTTCATCGATAAATAAAACAATGTCACCTCTTGTTTTTATTTCTTTTAAAACTTTTTTAAGTCTTTCTTCAAAATCTCCACGATATCTTGAGCCTGCAACCAAAGCTGATAAATCTAGTGTGTAAATTTGTTTACCTTGTAATGTAGATGGCACGTCTCCTGAAACAATTTTTTGTGCTAGTCCTTCAACTATTGCTGTTTTTCCAACGCCCGGTTCACCGATTAAAACAGGATTATTTTTTGTTCTTCTTGAGAGAATTTGCATCACTCTTTCGATTTCAGTTGTTCTTCCAATAACAGGATCTAGCTTGCCCTCTTTACCCATTCTTGTAAGATTTCTTCCAAATTGATCAAGTATTGCTGAACCAGTCCCTGATCCCGGTGTTCTGTTCCGATGTAGTTGTGACCAAGCTGTAATGCTTCTCTGAGGGATAATTCTAAAACTTTCTTTGCTCTCGGTGTAAAAGGTATGTGACCACTTGGTGATTGCTGACCTTCTCCTATAATTTCAACAACTTCAGATCTTACGCTATCAATGCTTATATTGAGTTCTTCAATTGCTTTAGCAGCATGACCTTCACCTTCTTGTATTAAACCAAGTAAGATGTGCTCGGTACCAATATAATTATGATTTAGTCTTCTTGCTTCTTCTTGTGCAAGAACGACAACTCTTCTAGCTCTATCTGTAAACCTCTCAAACATACGTTTATATTAACAAGGCTCTGTTTATACCTCTAAACGAAAATTACAACTATTTGTGAAATCCTCTTATTCTTTAGCTTATGGAATCAAAAGAGCTAAAAAACATAATTCCTATTCAAAGCATTTGGGAAGATCTTGCTTTATTAGAGGAAAGACTTATAGAAATTAGTAGTTCTTCTGATCCATATCTCACAGAGATATCACAATACTTAATTTCAGCTGGTGGTAAAAGATTCAGACCATTGATTGCTCTACTGGCAGGAAAATTAGGTGAAGGAGATAGTAAAAAAGTAATTGATGCTGGTGTTTCAGTCGAGCTAATACACCTTGGAAGCTTATATCACGATGATGTTATTGACGATGCAACAACGAGAAGAGGGGTAGTAAGTACAAATAAACAATGGAACTCAACTCTAGCAATTTTGGCAGGAGATTACCTTCTTGCAAGGTCCTCTGAGTTGGCAGCTGAGTCATTAGGACTTGAATCTGTAAAGCTATTAGCTTCCACATATGCTCAGCTTGTTGAAGGCCAAACTAAAGAAGTTCAATTTTCATATGACACAAATCATGGAACTGAAGATTACATGAAAATAATCGAGGGTAAAACGGCAAGCTTAATAAAGACAAGTGCGAAGTTAGGAGCAATGGCTTCAGATAGTAATCAAGAGTCTGTAAATTTTATAAGTGAATGGGCTTGGCACAATGGAATTATTTTTCAGATTACAGATGATATATTGGATTTGAGTTCTGACGAACAAACTTTGGGTAAGCCTTCAGGTAACGACATTCTTGAGGGTACTTACACATTGCCAGTTTTAATTGCTTTAAAGAAACAGCCAGAAAAAATTAAAAAAATATTATCAGATGTCTCTGATGAAAAAGTAATTTTAAAAGAAGTAATTTCTGAATTCAATAATGACGAGATTATCTCAGAATCAAAATTGTTTCTCAAAACACATATTGAAAAAAGTGAAAATGCTGCAATGAAAATTGAGGACAAAGATATTCGAAATATACTTTTAGATTTAAACAGATACCTTATAGAGAGAAGTAATTAATTTTCTGGTTTTAAATGTGTAAATGAAATTACTTCACGTATTGAGGTTTTTCCTACAAGCATCATGACAAAGCGGTCAACCCCAAAACCTAAACCACCAGTTGGAGGTAAGCCATACTGCAATGCTTCAACATAATCTTCATCTTCAACATGGGCTTCTTCATCACCATCATTCTTTTTAATCGCTTGTTCTTTTAATCTTTTGGCCTGATCTTCTGAGTCGATAAGTTCTGAAAAACCATTTGCTAATTCACTACCAAATGCAAAAAGTTCGAACCTCTCTGTTATGCCTTTTTCATCTTTCTTTTCCCTTGCAAAAGGTGAAACTTCAACAGGATAATCAATTACAAATGTTGGGTCGATGATTTCTTTTTCTACGAAATTCTCAAAAAGTTCGTAAACAAGTAATCCAATTGATTTGGCTTCAAAATCAACTCCTTGCTTTTTTAATTCCTTACTAATTTTCTTAAAATCTGAATTAAATTGTATGTCTATATTAAATTTTTCAGAAACCATATCAAACATGCTTACTCTTTTCCATGGACCTGAGAAATCACCGGTATTTTCACCAAAATGCAACTTTGTATCAGTTTCTAAATTTTTAAAAACATATGTACACATATCCTCAACCATGTCCATAACAGAATTTGCATCAACGTATGCCTGATAGCTCTCTAACATCGTAAATTCTGGTAAATGTGTTTGATCAATACCTTCATTTCTAAAAATTTTTCCTAATTCGAATACTTTTTCAAATCCACCAATAATTAGTCTTTTCAGATAAAGTTCTGGTGCAATTCTTAAATACATGTCTAAACCTAAAGCATTATGGTGAGTTGTAAACGGCTTTGCTATCGCACCACCAGCTTTAGTTTGCAATATTGGAGTTTCCACCTCTACAAAACTATTTTCATGTAAATATTCTCTTATAAGCTTTATTACTTGTGATCTAGTTTCTAGAATTTTTTTTGACTCGGGGTTCACTATTAAATCCAAGTATCTTTGCCTAAATCTTGTTTCTTTATCTTTTAATCCATGCCATTTTTCTGGAAATGATCTTAAACTTTTAGATAGTATTGTTGACTGGTTTACTTTAATCGAAAGCTCCCCTTTTTTAGTTTTAATTACCTCTCCGTTTACTGCAATTATGTCGCCAATATCAAAATTTTTAAAAAGCCTCAAATAAACATCCTCAATTTCACCAGAATTTACAAGTAATTGAATTTTTCCAGATTGATCTAATATGTCATAGAATAATAATTTGCCAAACGATCTTGCATTTAATAATCTTCCCCTAACAGTTACAGATATGCCTGTATGAGTGCCTTCTTGAATATCTCTATGTTCATTGATAATATTTGAAATCTTGGTGGATTCATTAAATTTTGTGGGAAAAGAGTCGTTACTTATATCATTAAGTAAAGCAATTTTTTGCTTTCTAAGTTCATAAATTTCTTTTTCTGATTTTGAAAAATTACTCACTATTCATAGCCTAATTATTCAAAAAATATATTTCTTCAAGTCCGTTTAATGTTAGATCTTTTGAGTACTCTGTTTCGACATTTAATAGTGGTTGGATTACCTCTCCTAGGCCACCAGTTATAACAATTTTTGGATTTGTGCCTGTCTCAAGAATTATTTTTTCCAACATAGAATCTATCATCGATGCATGTCCTAAAATAAGACCACTTTGTATAGCTTCATAGGTATTTTTACCAATTACTGATTTGGGGCTTAATATTTCTACTGATTTTAATGATGATGTTTTTGTGGTTAATGCCTCAAGCGATATTTTGATACCTGGAGCGATTGATCCACCTAAATATTCTTTTCTGTCATTTACTACGTCAAAAGTTGTTGCAGTACCCAAATCAACAATAATTACAGATTTTTGAGCCATCTTGAAACCACCAACAGAATTTGCAATCCTATCAGGTCCCAATTCTTTTGGATTGTCAATGTTTACTTTTAAACCTGTCTTTATTCCTGGGCCAACTGTATAAACTTTTTTAGAGGTAAATCTCTCGGTAGCTTCTACAACGCTTTCAGTTATTTGAGGAACTACTGAGCATATGATGGAGCCATCAAGATTTTCGTCATTAATACTCTCAGGGTCAATTGTTGTTTTAAACATCATAAATAATTCATCAGAAGTAATTGTTTTTCTAGTTGTATATCTATAGCTCCTCCAAGATAAATTATTTCCGACACCAACAGTTGTTTCACTGTTTCCAACATCAATTGCGACTATATTTTTCATTTTGTAGCTCCAACTTCAAACTGAATATTATCAATTAATCTTATACCCTCAACATAAGCAGCAGTAATGATTATAAATTTTTTTGTAGTATTTTTTGGAGGTGAAAATGTTTTATGATCAAGAATTTCAAAATAATCTAAATCAATATTGTTATCAAATAATATATCTGTTCCAACTTTGACTCCATCTATTGTTTTCTAAAATCAACTTGTTGATTAAAAACAATTGTTGAAAATCTTTTGCTCCAAACACTGCAGTTTTTGGAGCAATCAATTCAAATAATCTATTTACGACTGTCATTACTCCATCGAAATGACCAGGTCTAGAATTTCCTTCATATTTTTTTCCTAAATTACCTGCATCAAGTTTGTCAAAACCTGATTCAGGAAACATATACTCCTCATCAGGAAAAAAAGCATATTCTATATTTAATCGATTAAGTATTGAAATATCTTTTTCTAAATCTCTTGGATAATTTTTAAAATCTAAATCATCATTGAACTGAAGTCTGTTTACAAATATAGACACTATTACTTCTTGTTCTGTTTTTTTTGCGGCATTAATTAATGCAATGTGGCCTTCATGCAGAGCTCCCATCGTTGGAACGAGACAAAGGTTTTTATTATTAAATATATGTTCATTATCTTTTAAAATTATCATATTTATCGTGCCCTTAAAGGTGCCCGTAACTAATTAGTATTTACCCTACCAACTTTATTTATTTTTTGAATATCTAATTTGTAATCTTGCATATTAAATTCTTTGAATAACTCACAAAGAGGTTTTACAACAAAAACTCTATTTGACCAATCGTAATGTGGAATAACTAAATCTTTTGAATTTACTATCTGATTATTAAAAAAAACAATATCAATATCAATAATTCTTGGACCATATTTTACTGTTTTTTTTCTACCCATCCTTCTTTCCACATCCTTAGTAGTTTCTAATAATTCAATTACTGTTTTTTTGTAGTCTATTTCTAAAACGAGATTAAAAAAATTATCTTGATCTTTTAATAATATTGGATCAGATTCATAAATTGATGAGATCTTTTTAATTGTTGAAAATTGATTTATTTGATTAATCGCAGTTTCCAAATTAGATTTTTTATCTCCAATATTTGAGCCTAAAGATAATATTATTTTATTAAAATTCTTCACTTGCAATAACGCTTATATCTTCAACAAGTTCTTTCAAGGGTGAGTTTGGCTTATGAATAGTAACCGTTGCTTTTGAAATATTGTTATATTTTCTTAAACTATTTAAAATCTCATATGCAAATGTTTCAATAAGATCAAAAGAATTACTATCTGATACATTTATAACCTCATTGACTAGATTTTCGTAATTAATGGTATTTTCAAAGCTTTCAGATTTATAGTTTTCAAAATTCAAAATATTTTCTTTTAGCTCTATTAGCAAGTCAATTCTAAAGTTTTGACCATTCATTTTTTCTTGGTCATAAACACCATGAGTTCCATAGACATTTATACCCTCTACTTGAATTGTAAGGGGCATATTATAAAGCTGGAATTAGGGCTATAGCCTTTGGTGAAAGTGGTTTTCCAAGTATTCTTTCAAGAATTGTTCTTGCAAAAATAGGATCATCTAAAAGTTTTGAATAAATCAGATATCCTGCAAGGATTCCTGGAACTTCTTCATCCAGATATTCTCTGTGAATTAAAAGTTTTCTTTCTTTGTCTGACAACGCTTCTTTAATTGCTTCAAAAATAACATCAACTGACTCGATGGACACATTTTCTCCAAGAGGAAAGTGATATGTTCTAAAACCAACTTCTTGATAGTTTTTTAAATTGAAGTCTGAATCAAGTAGTGAAAAAATTGAATTAATGCCTTGGCTTTTTAGCCACTGAATCTCTTCTTCTCTTCTAATTTTTCTAGCAGTTAGTCCGCCGCCACCAATACATTCGGAAACTGCAAGTTTTCCTTCAATTATCCAAAAAAAATCGTTTGGTTTAAGTCCAGCCATAAACTCCTCTTAAAGTAGCCTAACATAATACATTAAACAAATTATCTAATTATCTAGGTGCAATCTGACTAAATCAACTCCTGAATGCAAACAATGATCTTTCATTTCACTGGTTGTCATATTTATTTGATCAGTAAATTTTTTTCTTGAATAACCAACAACAACTGGATAACTTTTTATTAAATTATTTAGATTCAAAAATAATTCTTTAGAATCATCCATTTTTTTTCCAAATCCTAATCCTGGATCAACGGCTATTTGAGATTTATTTATTCCTTTTTTTATCAAGTTTTCAGTTTGATTAATCAGGTGAGTGTTGACTTCGTCTACAACATTGACATAATCCATTTTTTCCTGAATATTCTTTGAAGCAGGGTTTCTATGCATGACAATAATTCCACATTCTCTTTGGATTGCAAGCTCAATCATTTTACTTTCCGAAAAACCCGAGACATCATTAATAATTAAAAATCCTGAGTCCAATGCTCTTTCGGCAACCAATGAATTTAATGTGTCTATCGAATAGTAAAATTTATCAGACATATTATCTAGAAAAAAATTGAGTCTATCTAGCTCTTCATTCGTATTTAACATTTGAAAATCTGGCTTGGTAGACATACACCCAATATCTAAAAAGTTAATATTATTTTCTAAAGCAAAGTTAAATCTTTCTTTAAGGAGTTTTTTAGAATGAAGTATTCCATCTCCACTAAATGAGTCATCTGTGACATTAATTATTCCAAAAGTTTTTTTTTCTAGTAGTTTTAAAAAGTTTTTCCAATCGAACAATTTAACCCATATTTAATGAAGCTTCAGCTCTCAAAGAAGAATCTAACTCATAAATTCCTGTTGAGAAGGTTGTTGTTATATCCCCTATTGCATTTTCAGGACTTAATAGATCTGAACATAAATGCTTAGCTTTAACTTTTACATGCACTCCATCACAATCTAAATTGGAATAAATCAATTGGGATATTTCCTCAGTAAATTTTTCCTGAAGAGTTAAATTGCTTGATAAATTATTTACTAAATCACTGAATTTAGAGAACCCTATTATGTCTTTCTTTGGCAAAACAGCAATACTTACGTGTCCAAAAAAAGGAAACATGTGATGTTCACAAAATGAAATAAACGGTATCTCATTTATATAAATTGGTTGGTTATGTTCGACACCGTTAAGTTCAGAAAAAATTGACTCTATAGTCTTCTTTTCAAAATTTAATTTATTTTCAATCTGATTTAAAAACTTTGTAGCAATAGTTTTTGCTGAATCCTCCGTTTTTCCGGAAATCTGAGAAATGAATTCTGAAAGAGCACTTTCAAGCTGAGCATTTAATTTATCAACCTTCTTGCTCATGCTAATTTTAAATTTTTCCCAGAACCTGTGATGTTTACTTTTTTTATTTTATTAAATATTCTTGCAACTTCTTCTCTATCGATTGTTTCTTTTTCCATCAAAACTTTTACCATGTCTTCCATTTGCTTTTTAAACTTTCCAAGTATCTTTCCTGCGATTATGTGTGCGTCACTCAAAAGGCTCTTAACCTCTTCATCAATTGACGAGGCAACTTCGTCAGAATAATCCTGCTGCCTTCCATAGTCGCGACCAAGAAATACTTCATTTGTTCCTTTTCCATAAAGCATAGGTCCAAGCTTTTCACTCATTCCAAATTCCATAACCATTCTTCTTGCAATCTCTGTTGCTTTCTCGATATCATTTGAAGCTCCGGTAGTTGGGTCAGCAAAAATTAGCTCTTCAGCAACTCTTCCACCCATCAACATTGCCAATCTGTCTTTAAGTTCTGCTTTTGAAGTTAAATACTTTTCACTGTCAGGAAGGGCTTGGGTGTATCCAAGAGCACGTCCTCTTGGAATAATTGTAACCTTATGGATCGGATCAGCATTTGGCAGGGCCCATCCTACAAGAGCATGTCCCGTTTCATGATAAGCAATGATTAATTTTTCTTCTTCAGTCAAAATCTGACTTTTCTTTTCTGGTCCAGCTAGGACTCTGTCGATTGAGTTTTCTATGTCTAAATTAGAAATTGTTTTTTTGCTTTTTCTAGCTGCAAGTAAAGCAGCTTCGTTTAATAGGTTTGCTAAATCTGCACCTGTAAATCCAGGGGTTTGCTTAGCAATAGTCTCTAAACTAACATTTTTGGCAATAGGTTTATCAGCCGCATGAACTTTGAGAATCTGTGTTCTTCCTTTTAGATCGGGCCTATCTACAATTACTTGTCGATCAAATCTACCTGGTCTAAGCAATGCGGGATCCAGTACATCTGGTCTATTTGTTGCTGCCATCAAAATTACACCCTGGTTTGCTTCAAAACCATCCATTTCTACAAGAAGTTGATTTAATGTTTGTTCTCTTTCATCATGACCACCACCCAAACCAGCACCTCTCATTCTGCCTACTGCATCTATCTCGTCTATAAAAATTATTGCTGGGGAAGACTCTTTGGCTTTTTTGAATAGATCTCTTACTCTGCTTGCTCCAACACCAACAAACATTTCTACAAAATCAGATCCGGAAATACTGAAAAAAGGTACATTGGACTCTCCTGCTACTGCTTTTGCTAATAAAGTTTTTCCTGTTCCTGGTGGCCCAACAAGTAGAACACCTTTTGGAATTTTTGCTCCAAGTTTATTAAATTTTTCCGGGGATTTTAAAAATTCTTTTATTTCCTCAAGCTCTTCTTTTGCTTCCTCTGCTCCTGCAACATCCTTAAACGTTACTTTTGGAGACTCTTCATCTAATTCTTTTGCTTTTGACTTACCAAATTGCATAATTTGATTTCCATTTGAGCGAACCTGAGAAAACATAAAAAACATAAATCCAGCTAAAAATATCCAAGGAAGGAATGCTATGAAATAGTCCTGCATACCTGCAGGTTCAGTGTCTGTGTTTAAAACAATGTTTTGATCAATCAATAATTTAAATATTTCTCCTTCGAAACCTTCTGGGTAGTCTGTTTGAAAAAGTGAATCATTATTTGCAAGTTTGTATTCAACTGTGTTTGATTGTTCTTTAATAGTTGCTTCTGTAACTAAACCTTGATTTATTTGAGTTTGAAACTCTGAAAAAGTTGAATTTTCAGGAGCATTTATTGTTTGATTGTATCTTTGAACGCCAAAGAATATCAATAATCCTAATGAAACATATATAAATAGAGATCTGTTTCTTTTTTTATTTTGTTCTTGTTTACTTTCTTCCACATTTTAAATTTAATAGAAGTGAGGTTAAATAAATAGTCAAAGTTAGGATAAAACGGCAAGATAAGGGAGTTCTCTATATTTTCCTTCAAAATCTAAACCGTAACCAACTACAAATTCTGGTCCAATCTTAAACCCATGATATTTAATATCTAGTGAAGTTGTTTTGTCAGTATCTTTAATAAACATACACATAAACTCTAAACTTTTTGGATTCCTTGAATCTAATATTTTTTTCAAATATGAAAGGGTAAGACCCGTATCAAAAATATCCTCAACAATTAAAATATTTTTACCACTTATATCTATATCTAAATCTTTTTCGATTTTAACCTGACCAGATGTTTCTGTACCTTCGTATGAAGACACACTCATAAAATCAAATGATACATCTACTTTGAGCCTTTTTGCTAAATCACTTATTGTGATAAATGCTCCTTTTAAAATACCAATAATCAGTAAATCTTGTCCTTTATAATCCTCATTAATCTGATCACCAATCTCATTGATTTTGCTTTGTATTTCTGACTCAGATATTAATTCTTTACTAATCTTCAAATGAACTCTTTTCTACAGAAGCAACAAGTATATTTGATTTATATTTTTTTTCATTTTTAATTGCTTCATCTGATTTCCTTAATCCTACGATCCAATACAAAGTGTCATTAACATATATAAGTGGCCAAAAATTTCTCAATTCGCTATTTACTCCATAATTTCTAAATATTTCTGTTACTTTAAGCGAATTATTTCCAGATATGATTTTTTCCCCGTCTTGTAAGGTTTTAATTGTAACATTGGATCCTTCGGGTAAAGAAACGCTCCATTTATTAAAAATGTCAATCGATGAAATTTTTTTAAAATTAAAAAATCCATAATTTTCAAAATTAGACTTATCATTTATTATCCATTTATTTTTATCTATAAATAAAACTGACCCTCCAGATTTAAAACATATCCAATCCTTGAAAAAATCTATTTTTTTATTTTTATCTATAACTTTTTCTACTTTTTCAATATCTTTTTTTTCTATGGAATTCATGCCGATATATTTACCAACCCGATTTAAATAATATTGTTTTTCTGAACTCATATTGTCTATAAATAAAGCTGGTATCTCAACATATCCCTCAGATTTTTTTATATACTTCAAATTATCATTGTCATAATTTGATCTAAATGCCACCTCATTTGATAATTGATCTACTTTTGATTCAAATGAGCCTGGAAATTTATTATTTATCTCAGGAATTAAAAAATTTCTAATCCAATTTCTAACAATATTGTTATCTTTATTTGTGGGGTCTTCGGAATAAGGTATGTCATTTTTGTTGGCGTATTCATAAATTTCTTTTTTTGAAATATTAATCATTGGCTTACTTGATAAAGAATTTTCTGAATTGATTGATTTAAGTCCTTCAAGTCTTGTACCTCGAAATAAATTTATTAATAATGTCTCTGCCTTGTCCGATAAATTATGGCCTGTGAGCAAGACTTCATCTTTTTTTAAATTTGATAAAAGATGATTATATCTTTCTTCTCTCATTTCAGTTTCAGATGAATTAGGTTTCAAAGAAGTCTGAATTACTTCCAAATCTAAATTTAATGATTTTGCTATTTTTTTTGCTGAGGCTTCTAAATCTTTAGAGTGCACTTGGTTGTGCTGAACAAACACAAGCCTTATATTTTTTGATATTTTACAAAGAATATGAGCTAAGACTGAACTATCTACACCGCCACTTAAAGCGATAACAAGATTTTTAGATGCATCAACATTACTTTGAACGATGTTTTCAATTGAAGAATTCATAAAAACTTGTTTACTTTTTTATTACTTTATATCTCTTTTTTGTAACTTGTCTAAAGTATTGAACTATATTGCCGATAATTACAAGGGTTGCAATAGCAACACTTGTAGGAATTAGAAACTTATATGTCCATTGGGGATCTTCTGGAACCTCTATCTCTTCTTCAATTACAATTGCTGGTATAGGAGTTTGTTCGTGGTCATCTTTAAAGCTTGAAGAGTCATTAGGAATTGCCAATGCATGACTGTTAATAAATAAGAAAATAAAAAATATTGCCAAAAACTTTTTCACATTAAAAGACTACACAATCATGAAAAAAAAATAAATTTATATTGGATTTATTTTGAGCCGAAGGAGGGAATTGAACCCTCGGCCTGCTCATTACGAGTGAGCTGCTCTACCACTGAGCTACTTCGGCAAAGAAAAGGATTGTAAGATGATCTTAAATATCCTCGATTTTCTCCCAGTTTCTGTTCTCATGTCCAAAATGAGAGAACAATGTATCTTCCCTATAATTTACATTTAATAAATCTAATCGCTCAATAATTACTCCAGGCTTCATGCCAAACTTTGATACAAAATCATTTACGACAGAATCTTTTTCTTTTTGAGAACCAAATGTATCAACCGATAATTCATAGGGCTCTGCTTTACCTATTGCATAGGCAACTCTTATCTGACATTTATCTGCCAAATTATGAGCAACAATATTCTTTGCTAAATGTCTAGCTGCATATGCTGCAGAACGATCAACTTTGGATGGGTCTTTCCCAGAAAATGCACCGCCACCAACGGGCACAGTTGGTCCATATGCATCAACAACGATTTTTCTACCTGTCAGTCCAGTATCTCCAGCAGGGCCACCTTTAACAAATGAACCAGACGGGTTAAGATCAAACTGGTATTTTCCATTAACGTATTTCGCTATCATATCTTCAAGGTTGATTCTTAGTTCATCAATATCTATATCTTTTTTATGCTGTGTGGATATAACAACTTTTGTTTCTTCTCCACCTGTTGTAACCTGAACTTTAGAATCTAAATCGAGTTTTTCATCATTATTCTGAATTTCCCAAAGAGCCATCTGAATATTTCTACTGATATCAAAGGTTGGAGGCATAAAAGATTCAGTTTCGTTAGTAGCATAGCCAACCATAATGCCTTGATCTCCTGCTCCAAGGTCCTCGTCATCCTCAACTGCAGATCTTATCTCCTCAGATTGTGGAGTTAATTCATTTTGAATTTTTAAACTATCTAATTGAAAATCCTCAAAGCTTGTCTTTATTGTTTTTGCTAGTGCATCTTTAACTATTTTTTCAATACCTTTATCATCTATTTTTGCAATATCACTAATTTCTCCACCAACAACAACTAATCCACCATAAGTTGTACCAGTTAAGAATGTTTCTACCGCAACTCTTGATTTACTATTGTTTGAAAGAGCTTCGGTCAAAACGTAGTCTGAAATTAAATCTGCAATTTTATCCGGATGTCCAGGAGAGACAGTTTCAGCTGTTTTATACATTGTTTTACATACTCCTAAAAATTTGCATTAATAAACATAATTATATTAATAATTCTTTGGATTGGTTTCTACTTTAATTTAAGCAAATTAGTTATTATCCTTCTGCTATGTCATCTGAGATTAAAAAAATTTATAACTTATTATTCTCAGTAGGTTTTTCATCTATAGGCTTTATTGCGGCTATAACTGTAACGGCATTGGCTGTAAGAGAAGTGACTACAAATCCCTATCTTGTAGGTGCTCCTAATGCATTGGGCGTTGGTGGTGCGTATGTTGGAACTCAAATTTTTGAATATCTTCAAAATAAATATTCTAGGATGAGTGCACTGACTTATACATTCTTTACAGGTGGTTTAGGTGGACTTGTTTGTTTTATTAGTCTTTTAATTAATTCATTTTATTTACTTCTTTTGGGTGCGTTTATTTTAGGTATTGGTCAATCAGCAACATTGCAAACAAGATATGCTTCGTCATTTTTAGTTAAAGAAAATTTTAGGGCGACAGCATTGTCATTGGCAATATGGTTTTCTGTTTTTGGTTCTGTGTTTGGGCCCAGGCTTGTCGGTCAATATTCTTCAACTTTTGAAAAAATGTTCGGCTCTGAATTAATAGTTGCCTACTTAATTGCAACATTAGGTTTTTTACTTGCTGGCATATCAGTGTTAGGACTTACTAAAAAAGACAGTGCATTAAGATTGCCTGCTACTACGAACAAAAAGGACACAAGTAATAAACTTGATAGAACTGCAAAACAACTTACAGGGTTATTAGTTATCAATCACTTTGTAATGGTCATTATCATGGCTTCGACCCCATTGCATATTCAAGATATAGGAGAAACAATCCAAGTAGTTGGCACAATAATAAGTTATCACACTCTTGGAATGTTTGTATTTTCTCCGGTGTTGGGTGGAATAGTTGACAGGATTGGTTCAAAAAAAATATCAATTTCTGGTGGAGTTATTTTATTAGCTAGTTGCATATTTGCTCTTAATAGTGAGGATATGTTTTTGCTGCACTTGAGTTTATTTTTGCTAGGTCTTGGTTGGAACTTTAACTTTGTTGCAATAAGTTCTGAAATCTCAAAATATTCGATTACGAAAAAAACAAACCTAAATATTAAAAGCGACTCTTTTGTTTTTATAGGAAGTTTGGTAGCTCAGTCTTCATTAGGTTTAACGTATACCTTTATAGGATTTAGAGGACTTGTAATATTTGGTATTTCTTGTGCTGTAATTTTGTTAATTTCATTAATTAGAAACTCATCAAAACTATTAACTTAAAATCAAATCTCGATACTGAAGAGATCGTATCCAATATATATGTTTCCATCATAATATTGCTTAATTTCCTCTAACACTTTCTCTTCATCAAAATTTGGCGGGACAAAATGTGTAAGGACTAAATTTTTTGTTTTTGTTTGGTTTGCAATATCCCCAACGTCTTTTGTGCTTGTATGGTACTTCTCAATATTTTTTATTGTTTCTGGTGTCATCCGGTTTCTATCCATTTCTAAATTCACAAATAATTCATGTACTAAAATATCAGAGTCCTTTGCTTCCTTTATTAAATTTTCAGATTTCTTGGTGTCACCTGATATAACAATTATTTTTTCTTCATCATTTTCAGTAACATTTATCTTGAAACCATAAGCTGGTTTTACAGGTTGATGATCAACACCAAAAGGACGGATTGTTACATTTTCAGAAATAAACTTATATCCTTCATCAATCTCAACAACTTCGAAGTTTAAACCATCTTCATTAGGTCTCATCTCATATTTTTTTCTTAATTCAAGTTCATCTGAATAAGATTCAAGCTGCTTAATGAAGAAATGTTCTAGTCCAGCTGGACCAATAATCTTAAATGGTTTTTTTCTTCCTTGGTGCCATCCAGAAATATACAGTTGGTATAAGTCGACTATATGGTCTGAGTGCATGTGAGTAATGAAAACTTCATCTATATCTGAACTTTTTAATCCTAATTTGTTAAGTCTTTGGGTTACTCCAGAACCAACATCAAAGAGATAGTTTTTTTTATTTATTTGCAAGAGAGTAGATGGGCCAAATCTGATATGGCTTGGTGCAGGACATCCAGTACCTAATAGAACTATCCGATTCATAATTTACTTGATTCAACAATCAGATTATTAATAGCTATTTTAGGTCTTATCCCATTTGATAAGTCCTCAATTAAATTTGTTAATAATTCTGAATATCTAAATTCTATTTTAGAAAAGTTTTGTATTGATAAAATACTGTTAACAAGATATTCGATTGTACTTTGAAAAACTTTCACAGTATTTACATTTTCAATATCTAAATCATCTATTTTCTTTTCTAACTCGATGAAGTTAAATAATCTTTCGTTTGTCTCGCTATTAATTGTTTTTAATTCTTGTAAAGTACTAGTAATTGATTCAAGTCTTTCTTTTGTTCCATTTAAAATATATTCATTATCAATATCTAAAAAATTTATTATTTCATCAAGGTCAAAATTGTAGCTATATGTAAATTCGTCATCTATATATATTGTCCTACATCTACTCTTGAGCGTTGGCAAAATACTCTTAACTGAGTCATCTTTAGCATGTGACCAATACCTACCATTTGATGTGATAATGAAAATATTAGATTCTGATGGTTCCTCTAGAGTTTTCAACAATGCATTTGATGCCTCTTCTGTAAGAGATCTGTCTGGAGGAAAAATAAATATTTTGTACTGACCCTCGATTGGAAAAATGCTTTCATCATTAATTACTTGTCTTATGTCATTTACACCAAGAGTATTTTGGTTTTCAGATGTCACCACTCTTATATCTGGATGGTTGGTAATTTGATTTTCATCAAAAAGTAAAGATGAGGAAAATAGTTTCGATTGTTCCATTAAGTATTTTGAAGAGCTTGAAATTAATAGGTAAGAATGAAATGGGTTTTCAGTTTCGTTTTTTAGTATTTTATTTAACTCAGTCAAGCTCTAACCATTTATAAATTGTTTTTAAGTTATCTGTTAAATCTAAAGTTGCATCAATCACCAAGAAATTCTCATTAAATTTTTCTGAAAGTTGAAGATAGCCCTCTCTTACTTTTTTAAAAAAGTCGAGCTCTGAACTTCCGATTCTATCATTAATTTTTTGTCTTTTTAAAGATACCTCAGGATCGATATCTAAAAGTATTACCTTTTCGGGCCAATATCCATCAACTGCTACATCATTAATTTCATAAATTTTATCGAAACCTAGCCCTCTCCCAACACCCTGATAGGCAACTGAAGAGTACGCACTTCTATCTGATATGATTTTTATACCATTTTCTATTGATGGTTTGATTATCTCGCTAATAAGGTTTGCTCTATTTGCAGAAAAGAGTAATGCTTCTGTCAAAGGCTCAACTGTGTATTCATGGCTGAGCAAAAGGTCTCGTATGCCCTCGCCAAGTTTTGAACCACCTGGTTCCCTTACTATTTTAAAATTTATAGATTTTTTTTCTAGATGACTACTTAATGCTTCGATATAACTTGTTTTTCCAGAACCATCAACACCCTCGAAAGCCAAATAATCTGTATTCAAATTAATTTTCCTTTTTGTCTAAATCAAATTTAATCTTATTAAAATTTGATCTCTCAATACCAAATTCCTTAAAAATTCTTTTGTATCCAATAGTAAAATTCAAAATTCCAGTAATAAATATCAAAATTGAACTTCCTATCAATACTAAATAAACTCCGTCTTGATTGAAAACTCCATCTAAATAATTTGCAGCTGCACCAGATATAAAAAAAGAAATTAGTAGTGCAAGTCTTCCAATGGTATAAAAGTTACCAAAAACTCTTCCTCGTAGTTCAGGATTAGTAGAAGCTTGCAAGTAACTTATAGTTAGAAGATAAACCCCACCCGTTCCAACTCCAGATATGAAAATTGATAATAAGATTACAACAAAATCTACTGATCTAAATGCTGAAAATAGGGAAATTCCTGTAATTATCATGCATGAGCCTATGAGAAAATTTATTCTATTAAACGTTGTAACAAAATAACTAAGAGTTAGCATACTAAATATTATTCCTGTTCCAAAGGAAGCAATCATGAAACCAAACGAGCTTTCACTAAAACCTAAATCTACAGTCAAAAATGTGTGGCCTAGAATGAATAATGTTCCTGCACCAATTAAACAAGAAGAAATTGAAAAAGCTATGTTCCTAATATTTTTGGTTTTAAAAAAGTAGTTAATACCTTCTTGAAAATTCTTTATAGAAAATGGAGGATTACTACTTGTTGTATTTACATTTTTATTTTTTAGAAAATACAATAAGTATGCAGAAAGCAAGAATGTAATGGTGTCGAGTAAAAAAATTATTGACCCACTCCATCCATTTCCAAATTCATTAACTACATTAAAGGTATCAAGATCGCTAAAAAAACCCAACAATAAAGAGGCTATAGGTAATGTTGCGTATGTTCCAATCGCAAAAAGTGAATTTGCTTTTACAAGATTTTCAGAGTCTATAATCTCGGGAACTACAGCCTCTCTAGATGGCTGCCTTATCAATGAAAAAATCTCTGAGAAAAAATTGATTATAAAAATAAAATATAAATTATCTGCAAAAAATAAAAATAAAACTAAGACCATCCTTGTAAGATCACAAAAAATCATAACTAATTTTTTATCAAATCTGTCAGCAATTAAACCAGCAAATGAGGAGAGTAATGCAGGAATTATCCTAGCTACCAAGGGAACAACTGCTGTGAGCTCTGAATTTCCACTCTCTGTACCTATGTAACTCGCTAAAGCTACAGACGCAAAGAGAGTTGCCCAATCTCCAAAACTTGATATCGATCCTGACCACCACAATAATGAAAACTGAGATTTGGAAAAAATTTTTATATTATTCATTGTTTATATAATCACTATAAATCGAATTTAAAATACTTTTTTTTTAAAATCCTGTACATTTAAAAAAAATGATGTTATCAATAAAGACATGTCGAAACCATTAGTAATTGTAGAGTCACCTACTAAGGTAAAAACAATTTCAAAAATTCTAGGTGATGGTTATATAGTTAAATCAAGTGTTGGACATATTAGGGATCTACCAAGAAATACAAAATCTATACCTTCAGCATTTAAAAAAGAAGACATATTATGGGGTGCTGTCAAACCTGAGAATTATGAAAATATATATGTTATTCCAGAAGATAGAAAAAAAATTGTAAATGAACTTAAGGGACTTGCCGACAAAGCACCAGAAGTATATCTTGCAACTGACGACGATCGAGAAGGTGAAGCAATTGCTTATCATTTAAAAGAAGCATTAGAGCTGAAAAAAGAACCAAAAAGAATAAAATTCAATGAAATTACAAATACAGCAGTTTTAAATGCAATTAAAAATCCAGAAACCATTGATATCGGTAAATTCAAATCGTATGAGGCAAGGAGAACTCTTGATAGAATGATTGGCTACGAGATATCCCCAAAACTTAGAGATTTAGGTGGAGCTTTTATATCTACAGGTAGAGTCCAAGGTCCTGCAATAAGGCTCATTGTTGAAAGAGAAGAAGAGAGGTTGAGCTTCGTAAAATCAAAATATTTTGAGATAAATGCAAGTTGTAAGAGTCAAGGTTTTGAATTTGCTGCAAATCTAAAAACAATTGGCGGAACCAAAATTGCCTCATCAAAAGACTTCGATAAAGATGGAAAGAAAATAAGCAAGGATCGAAAATATCTAGATGAAGATCAGTCTCGGGATATTGTAAATATACTTAGAAATTCTCTGGCAAAGGTATCAAATATCAAAGAATCTCAAAGAAGCGGAAAACCGCCAAAACCATTTAAAACCACAAGCTTACAAACCTCTTCAAAAAACAATTTAGGATTTCAACCAAGAAAAACGATGAGTATTGCTCAGAGACTATATCAGGAGGGTTTGATTACTTATATGAGAACGGATTCAATAAGACTTTCAGATGTTGCAATCAAAGCATCCAGGGAATACATTTCGTCAAATTTTAGTAGTGAGCACCTTCCATCTGAACCAAATTTTTATGGTGACAGCAAAAATGCTCAGGCTGCTCATGAGGCTATTAGACCATCCGGAGAGAGTTTTACAACACCTCAAGAGCTGCTTAAAAAATATAAAGAAGATAGCGATGAATTTAAACTCTATGAATTAATTTTCAACGTAACAATTGCATCCCAAATGTCCGATGCAAGAGGTATAACAAAAACAATAGATCTTGAAGTAATAGATAATATTTTTGGATCAATAGTTCTTGGTATCTCTGGTACCACATGGACATTTGGAGGATATAGAGATATCGCAAAAAACCTTACAGAGCAATCTCAAGAGCTTCCCGATTTGCAGAAGGGGGATAAAGTGGAAATAACAAAATCTGATTATGAGAAGAAGTACACTAATCCTCCCAATAGATACTCATCTACATCATTAATAAATAAACTGGAAGAGCTTGGTATAGGAAGGCCTTCAACTTATGTTTCAATTATTGAAAGTATTACATCTGTTTTTATAAATTCTGAATCAAGCCTGAAACCAAGAATTATTGCTCTTGCAATGATCAATAAATTCATGAAACCTTATTTTGACCCATATATCAACTACAAATTTTCGAAAGAGATGGAGGACAAACTAGATGAGATATTAGAAAGCAATAGTCCGGAAGAAGCAAAAGTAAATTTTTTAAATGAATCGTATAAAAAAATTCAAGATCATGTTCGAAAATATGGAGAGCCTGATCCTGTTAATTTGACATCATATCCACTCCCTTTTGATACAAGATATGTAGTTAAAACTGGTCGAGTTCAGGACAAAATTGCATATCCATATTTACAGAGAGACGATAATTTCTATATTGGACTTCCGCCAGATATAACAATTGAAGAAATAAATGAGAACTATATTTACGAACTTGAAAAATTGCAAGAAGCAAATTTGCTAAAAGAAAGAAAAGTTTGCGATTGTGCAGAATGCGGAACAGCAATATATATAAAACTTGGACCGAGTGGAGGATATTATTTCCAACATGGATTGAAAGAAAAAGGTGTAAGACAACCAAAGTGTATATACCGAAATATGATTGGACCTATTTTTGAAGATGAAGATCCAGATTCATTAAATTGTGATGATGCAATAAAAAGATTTAATCTATCAACAAAGAATCCTCGTTTTGTATGCGAAGAAGATGGTTGGAGTTATATGACTGCTGTAGGTCCATATGGTGGATTTGCCATTAAACAAAAAAATAGAGAGGTTTTTGATTTTGATGAATTAGCTAAAATGAAAAAAAATGAAATACTTGAGTTGATTAATTCAGAAAAATATCAGAGTGTTTTAAATTTAATTAATTTAAATCCAGTAAAAATTCCTAAGAGCCTAACTAAAGAGTTACTTCTTGAAAAAATTAAAGAATCATTCTTTATTGACGAAAAAATTATAAAAAAACTTTCAAAAGATGAGCTTGTAAATTTAGCAAAACTACTTGAAATTGTTTTTTACAGAGGAAGGTTCCGAATGAAAGTTGATGATGCAACTAAAAATAATTTAATAAATAAAATTACGATTGAAAAAAAGAATAAGCCACTTGATACACCTCAAAAAGCCCTAACTATTCAGAGTGATGAAATATTAGATTTATTTGGAACGCAGAAATGATCTATTTTATAGACTCAATATTTGATTCAAGATTCATTATTAGTTTTTCCCAGCTGTAAAACTCTTCAACAAATTTTCTTCCATTCAAACCAAATTCTTGAATTTTTTCAGGATTATTTAAAAAGTATAAAATAGATTCCTTAAGTATATTTTTGTCACCTGCAACGAAGCCTGTTTTTCCAGGAATAATTGTTTCTATAGCTCCTCCTGAAGCACCAACAATTACAGGAAGACCATAGCTTGCAGCTTCTAAATAAACTAAACCTAGACCCTCAAACTCAACTCCAAAATATTTAGATTTTGAGGGCATGGCAAATAAGTTAATTGATCTATAAAATTCATCAACATCTTTCTCAGTTTCTTCTTTTATAAATGTCACGTTTGCTGCAGAAACAGATGAAAGTTTTTTAAGATAGTTTTCCTGTTTTCCAAAACCAAGAATTTTTAACTCTATTGGTAAGCCTTCCTCTTTTAAATCATGAGCTACATCTATTAACCAGCTTATTTTTTTTCTTGATACTAATCTGCTGACAACTCCTATTGTCAAAGGCACATTGTTTTCATAACTATTTTCATAATTTGGAATTTCAATCCCTGCACCAATATTTATTATCTCTGTATCGGTAATATCGACTAGTTTTTTTCTTGAAAATTCACTAACAGTAAAGATCGTGTTCAAATTATCTAGATTTCTAGAAAGTAGATTTCTAACAATAGGGATATAATTTAATACATTGAACTCTGCGCCATGACAAATCATATACTGTGGTATCTTGACATTTTTAGGAGAATTTGGAACATCGAGGGTATTAAGTTTATTTACAAATAAAAAATTTGGGTTACTGGATCCATGTAAGATAATATCTATCTGGTTGTCATTAACTATTTTTTGAATATCTTCAAAAACTTTACGAGGATTTATTATGAAGGTATCTGCGGCTGGATACGCATCATTTCCTTCAATCCAACTTGGTCCGTAAATAAAAAATTTATGATCTAAATTTTCAACAAGGCTTCGAAGGTATGTAGAGATACCACCTGTTTTTGGTTTCCAATCGTTAGTAATTAATAGAATATTCATTAATTAGTTTTGTTTTAAATTATTTTTATCAAAACGCAGATGCGAATATAAGGCTTACGATTGTCATTACTTTAATGACAATATTCATAGCTGGACCAGAAGTATCTTTAAATGGATCTCCAATTGTGTCACCTATAACGGCAGCCTTATGCTCGTCTGAGCCTTTACCGGCACCTCCACCTGCCTCAATATATTTTTTTGCATTATCCCATGCGCCACCTGAGTTGGCCATGAATATTGCGAGCAAAAACCCTGTTACAAGTGCTCCAGCAAGAAATCCTCCTAGTGCTTCTTTATTCCAAAATCCTATTACTAGAGGCAAAACAATTGCTAGTCCGCCAGGTAATAACATTTCTCTTAGTGCAGCTGTAGTAGCAATATCAACACACTCTTCATACTCTGGAACAACACCTTCTTTACCTTCTCTTAAGCCAGGTATCTCTCTAAATTGTCTTCTTACTTCTTCTATCATCTTAAATGCAGCTCTTCCGACAGCATTTATTGTCATTGCTGCAAATAAAAATGGGAACATACCTCCCAAAAACAAACCAAGAGTAACTTCGACTTTTGTAATATTTAATCCAGACTCGGCTAAACCAGCACTCTGAACAAAAGCAGAAAATAAAGCTAAAGCTGTTACAGCAGCTGAGCCAATTGCAAATCCTTTTGCGATAGCTGCAGTAGTGTTTCCTAGAGAATCCAATTCATCTGTAGCTTTTCTTACCTCAGGATCTAAATGCGCCATTTCTGCAATACCACCAGCATTATCAGCTATTGGGCCGTAAGCATCAACAGCAACAGTAATACCTAATGTTGCCAAAACTCCAATAGCTGCCACAGCGACTCCATAAATACCGCCGCCGGCCCCTAAAGCCCAATCACCTGCGGTGTAAGCACCAAAGACACCAAAAACTACAACAATAACTGAAAAAGCTGCAGATCTCATACCTTCTGAAATTCCAGAAAGAACAAGGGTTGCAGGACCTGTCTTAGCTTGATCGGCAATACTCTTAACGATTGAATGATGATCTGATGTGAACCATTCTGAAATCTGACCAACAGTTATTCCAACTAATAATCCAATGATTACTGAAATAAATAGACCAATAGGATTTTCAGAGTAATCGGCAAACATTGTATTAGAAAGAAAAAATACACCTCCTGCTGTCAAAGCTGCAGCTGAATAAGTTCCTCTGTGTAGTGCTTGTGCTAACTTTCCCTCTTGAGGGACGACAAGAAATGAGGAAACTATGGAAGCTAACATTCCTATAGTTCCTACAGCAAGTGGAAAAAATAAGAGAGAGGGCAATGCTTCCGAATTAGCAAATACAATTGCGGCATATGCTAATGGTGCAACAAGAGATCCGACATAACTTTCAAACAAATCTGCTCCCATACCAGCGACATCGCCAACATTATCACCTACATTGTCTGCAATTGTTGCTGGATTTCTAGGGTCATCTTCAGGGATACCAGCTTCAACTTTACCAACTAAATCAGCGCCAACATCCGCAGCTTTTGTATAAATTCCTCCACCTACTCTTGCAAAAAGAGCTATCGAAGAACCTCCTAGTCCTATTGCTGCCAAAATATCATAGGCGTTTTCAAGTTCTAGGAGTTCAACAAAAATCCAATATCCAAGACCTACTCCCAACAGTCCTAAACCAGCAACTGAGAAACCCATTACGGCTCCTCCTCTAAAAGCAACCGGCAGAGCTTTTAATGTTCCACCGTCTCTTGCAGCCTCAGTTGTTCTGCCATTTGCAGCTGTTGCTATTCTCATACCAATAAATCCAGCTAAAGAAGAAAATGCTGCACCACCAATAAATGATACTGACCCCCAAACACCAAGGTCAGTAAGAGTAGGAATCAAGATAGCTAAGACTAAAACAAAAATACTAATCCAAGAATATTGTCTTTTTAAAAAAGCCATTGAGCCTTTTCTTATAGCATCTGATAGATTACTTACTTTTTCATCAGAAACGTTTATAGCTAAAATTCTGTTTGCAAAATAGGCTGCTAAAACTAAACCTAAAATAGCAGCAAATATAGAGCCCTGATAATTTAAAAGCATTAATTCCCCCAATTAGTGAATAAATATATATTAATTATATTAATTTTTTTTATCTTCTTATTCTACAACAGGTGTTTCGAACCTTTCATCATCATCTCTTTCAGAAAGAGGTACCTTTTGTAAAATCCTATTTAGTAAAATTGGTGCAATAACCGTAGTGACTATTACCATCCAGATAATTATTGAGATAATATCACCTGTAATTATGTCTGATAGTGTGGTTGTAGCAACAGCAACAAATATAAGCCCAACCTCACCTCTTGGAGACATTCCAATTCCAATTAAAGAAGTATTTAATCCTTTACCCATAGCTCCTAGAGCTGATACATATTTACCAACTAACGCTAAAAGACTAACCAGCATTCCATATAAAAATACATCAAGAGAAGCTAAAGTTTGAATGTTTACTTCCGAGCCAATATATACAAAAAATATTGGAACGAGTAAAAAGTTTAGAGGCTTCATCTCATCTCTAATTCTATGAGTCATGCCTGATTCACCAGCAACTACACCCCCTGCAAATGCTCCTACAATAGGATGAAGTCCTACAAAGTGGGCTGCTGCACCAAGCAACATTGCAAATATAAAACTACCAGTTACAAACGTTCCAGGTGATGGAATTTTTACAAAGAAGTTAAATATTGGTTTGGAAAGTTTTCTTCCAACAATTACTACTGCAACTAAAAAACCGATTGCCTTTGCGCTGATTATTCCAAGATCAACTATTGAGAAATCTCCTGAACTTCCTAGAACCCCTGCAACAACAGTAAGAATTAATAAACCTAAAATATCATCTACAACTGCTGCGCCTATGATTGTTTTTGCTTCTCTTGATTTTAAAGCACCTAAGTCTCCAAACACTCTGGCGGTAATGCCTACTGAAGTTGCTGTCATTGCTGCACCTACGAATAAAGCTATTCCGAACTGATCTTCTCCTCCTAAATTGAGTGCATAGATTGAGCCAAAGCCCAAAGCAAATGGTGCTACAACACCAATTAATGCTACAAGAAGAGAAGTTGAGCCTAATTCAATAAACTCGTCTAAATTAGTTTCTAATCCTACTTCAAACAGCAAAAGAACTACACCAATCTCAGCTAAAGTAGACACAACATCTCCAGATTCAAAATGTGGAAGAAGGCCTA
>LULH01000071.1_pt1 | contig 26309 bp, 32 predicted proteins | sample 728201 | NCBI WGS metagenome assembly LULH01 (sample SAMN03860294, study PRJNA289734) | marine metagenome | biome: seawater column; feature: ocean; material: water; isolation source: Red Sea water column Station 169 - depth 100m | place: Saudi Arabia: Red Sea | collected 2011-10-15 | depth 100 m
CTGTAAAACTATTCTTGGATGGAATAATTGCGTCTTCGTGTAGTTTTTTAACTTTTATATTCATTGTTTTTACTGACATGCTTCACACTCTTCACCATTTCGCATTGCCTCTATCGAGCAAGCAGCAGCCTCTTCTGCAGAGTATTCCTTTTTACTTGAAACTGTAGATTTTTCTACCGTGCTTGCGGAAGTGTTTCTTAAATAGTATGTTGTCTTTAAGCAGGACTTCCAAGCATGCATATACATATCATTCAAAAACTTTAAGCTTGTTTTGTTATTGTATAAATTTAAGCTTTGGCCTTGATCAATCCATTTTTGTCTTGCTGCACCGCAATCAATTAATTTTAGTTGATCTTGTTGAAATGCTGTTTTGTATTTTGCTAAAATCTTTTCTGGTAACTTACTAGTTTTGATAAGTCGCCGTCGATGGACTTTACTACATTAACAAACTCTTGGCTCCACAATCCTAGCTTCTTAATGTCCTCAACAAAATATTCATTAATTTGTGTGAACTCTCCAGACAATGTCGAATATACAAACATAACTCCAAAGTTTGGCTCGATAGATTGTGAGCAGCCGCAGATATAAGAGATTGTTGCAGTGGGGGCAATCGCCATTGTGTTGCTGTTTCTCATGCCATGTTGCTTGATATGGTCTCTCACAATATTCCAATCTAAAGTTGTTTCTACTTTTTCTCTTTTGCCTCGAGTTCTTAGTAGCTTTTTGTATGTATCAATTGGTAAAATGTTTTGATCCCACAATGAACCTTTGTATGTTTGATAAGTTCCGCGTTCTTTTGCGAGCTTGCTAGAGCCTAGTATTGCGGCGTAACTAATATTCTCATAGATTTTATCTGACAATGCTAGTCAATATCTAAAGCGTAAAACACGTCGTGCCACCCCATACTGCCCAAACCAACGGGCCTATGGCGCATATTAGCGTTTTCTGATTCTTTTGTTGGATAAAAATTAATGTCTACGACGTTATCCAACATTCTCATACCAATTTCTACCGTCTTTTGAATTTTATCATAATCTAAAGTTCTGACTTTTAGATGGTTTTTTAAATTAATAGACGCTAGGTTGCATACAGCAGTTTCTCCATATTCTTCTACTTCTCTGCGATTGTTGTCCTTAAATGTCGTAGGTTTAGTGTGTAATAAAATTTCTGTACATAAGTTGCTGGAATGCACTGTGCCAACGTGTTGATTAGAATATCTAATGTTTGATGGATCTTTAAACGTAATCCACGGATGCCCAGTTTCAAACAAAGCTTTTAACATCTTCTTCCAAAGATCTTTTGCTTTGATTTCTTTGAATACTCGTAGTTCTCCAGCTTTGCCTTTTTCTACATACTCCCAATATTTTTGCTCAAACTCTTTGCCATAAATTTCATGTAGCTCTGGTGTTTCATTTGGGCTGAATAAGTACCAGCTTTCATCTTTTTCTACTTGTTGTAAAAATAAATCTGGAATCCAGTTAGCGGTGTTCATGTCGTGCGCTCGCATTCTTTCATCACCAACATTTTTGCGCAACTCTAAAAAGTCGTCAATATCTGCATGCCACGTTTCTAAATATGCACATCCAGCGCCTTTTCTTTTACCACCTTGGTTTACTGCCACAAGCATGTCGCCGTAGAGCTTCCAAAAATAAACTGGCCCTTGGTTTTCTCCGTTGGTACCTTTAATGTAAGAGCCGCGAGATCTTAGGTTGCTGATATCCATTCCTAATCCGCCAGCAAATTTACTTTTACGAGCTTCTTGCCAAAGTCCGTCAAAAATGCCATCAATAGAATCTTCAAATGTATTTAAATAGCAAGACGATAGCTGAGAGTGCATTGTGCCGCTGTTAAACAAAGTAGGAGTGCTTGACATTAAGTCAAACGATGAAAGTGTGTTGTAAAATTTAATTGCCCACTCTTCTTTATTCTCTTTTTCCGCTAAAGCTAGGCCCATCGCTACTCGCATAAAAAAGCCTTGTGGGCTTTCCATTCTGCGTCCGTCGACATGAAGTAAATATCTGTCGTAAATAGTTTGAATGCCAAGATATTTCCAATTTAAATCTCTACTGGTGTCAAGAGCTTCTGACAATTTCTTAAGGTTAAATTCTTCGGTTAATCTTTTGTCGATAATACCTTCTTTAACTAACTTTTTTAAGTTTACGATAAAAGACTTGTGATATTGAAGGTCGAAGCTTTCACTATATACGCTTTCTCCAAAAACTTCTTTGTAAATTGTGTTCAACAATAATCGTGCGGCAACTAAATTATAGTTTGGCTCTTTTTCTATTTTTGAACTTGCGGAGGAGATTAAGGATTTGTCGATCTCGAGCGTCTTTACTTTATCGTAAAGCTTAATCTTTGCATCTAATACTATCTCGCTGGGGGAAACATTTTCTAAATTTTCACACGCTCTTTCTGCTGACCTGTTTATTTTCTCTACCTCAAAGGGGACTAATCTACCGTTGCGTTTTTTAACTTTAATATTCATGAGTTTCAATATTTACACCTGCCGAGATGCAGGTCTAAATAATAACTCAAAAAACTAAAAAAGTCAAGAACTTAACCACTCTTTTATGTCAACTTTTGGCTCCCAGCCTAATAATTCTTTTGCTTTTGTGTTATTTGCTAGTGTTTCGTAAGGTTCTAGGCGGTCACCAATAAATTCAGTTTCTCCGCCAATAATTTCTGCTATTTCATTTACAGAATAGTTGTTTCCTCTGCCAATATTAATAACTTCGCCTTGTCCTACTTTTTCACTAGTAGAGGCTAAAATGTTTGCTTCTACAACGTCTTGAACATATGTAAAATCTCTACGTTGAGTTCCATCATTAGTAATAGTAAGTTTATGTCCATCCTGCTTTTGTTTTAGAAAAATGCCGACAACTGTCGCATACGCTCCATCAACAGCTTGTCTTTCTCCATAAACATTGAAATATCTTAAATTTACAGTTTCCAATCCATAGCACTTTGAAAACACGTAGCAATACTGCTCTCCAACAAGTTTATTTAATGCATATGGACTAATTGGTGCGGTTGGCATAGTTTCTACAATTGGCATCTCTCTTTGGTCACCATACGCAGAAGATGATGCGCTATAAACTACTCGCCTGACCTTACTATCTCTTGCTGACATAAGAACATTAAAAGTTCCATCAATGTTTGCTTTGTGGTATTTTTGTGGATCTTTGATTGACGGCTGAACTCTGGCCAAAGCAGCACAGTGAAACACAGTGTCCACTCCTTCCATGAGTTCGCAAAGTTCTAGTCTATTTTTTCTTTCACTTATATCTAAATTTTTAAAAATTGCTTTTTCGTTAATATTGCTTTTATTGCCCATTGACATGTCGTCAACAATAATAACTTCATGACCTTCGTTGATTAATCTATCAACTATATGGCCTCCGATAAAACCTGCGCCGCCTGTTACTAAATATTTCATTGTTTGTTGTTTTCCCAGAAATCTATCCAATCTAATAATCTTTCTGGTTTGGTGGCACCTCTTCCCATATGATGAAAAAAAGCTTTGCCTTGTTTATTGTAAATTGTTTCTCCAGAAATTCTATAATATTTTTCTAAATCGTCGTCACAAGAATTTTTATAATGAACAAAAGTTTTGTCATTATCTAGACAGAATTTTGTTATCTTATAAGACATATCATTGATCATGCGGCCATTAGAAACTTGCGGCAAAAATCCTTGTTGGTTCAATATTAAATCTCTATAAAAAGAGTCTCTAACTGCTAAAAAGTGAGATCTATAAAAAAACGGCATTTCGTACATTTTGCAACGAACCGAAGCGCACAAAACAACATTCTCTTTTTCAAAATCAGCTAAAAGTTCTGTATCCCAACCTTTGGCGAAAAAATAAGTATCAGGATCTAAAATTAAAACAATTTCACCTTTGGTTTTTTTGTAGCCATTTGTTAGTCCTGTTGCGTGTGCTGATGAATTTTGTAATATTACATCGTCGTTGCTGTGTACAATAATTTCATAATCTTCAGAATCTAAAGATATGGTCTGTTTTATAGAGTCTAAAAGTAAATCACAATATTTATTGTCTCTTTGTATTTTAACTATTAAAATTGATAGCTTCATAAGTTTTGAAAAAACTTGTCAACTATACTTTGTATATAGTCTATTTGTTGCTTTGTGATTACTGGTGATGCACCAATAAAAAAAGTATCTTTTGTTACTTTGGTTGCGACTGGGTATCTTTTTATTGTATCCTCTATATCGTTTAAATGTGAATATGCAGGCTGTAATAAAATATTTCCCGCAAAATAAGTTCTTGTCTGTATTTTGTTATCTTCTAGAAATCCAGTTATATCTCTTCTTTTAAATGGCGACCCGTCTTTAATGGTCATAGGAAAAGAAAACCAGCTTGGGTCTGAGTCCTTAGTGGCTTTTGGCAAATGTAGATGCTCTTCATATTTTTCAAAAACATTATATAAATTTTTATAATTTTCTTTTCTTCTCTCGTGGATTTCTGGCAACTTATCAAGCTGTACTAATCCCATTGAGGATTGCATTTCAACTGGCTTCAAATTAAAACCGATTTCTTCATATACAAATTTATGATCAAATATTTCTTCTGGCAACGCAGATATCCAATTACTAAATCTGCAGCCACAACTTCCTTTTTTAGATAAATTAGCTTTTCTTCCAACACAAAAACATCCTCTACCCCATTCACGAAAACTGCGAACAACTTTTTCTTGCTGTGCTGTGCGAGTTGCTACAAAGCCTCCTTCACCCATAGTAATGTGATGAGCGGGAAAAAACGAGCAGCTTGCCATTTCTCCGAAGCTGCCTAACGGCTTATCCTTGTACGTGCTGCCAAGAGCGTCACAACAATCTTCTAAAAGAATTAAATTATGTTCTTTTACTACCTGCATAACTTCGTCCATATTTGGAGGATTACCTAAAACGTGTGCAAATGTAATAATTTTAGCGTCCGTGTTTTTTGCAGCGTCTTTTACTTGTTCTATATTTAAATTTAAAGTATCAATCTCAATATCTACAAATACTGGCTCAAAGCCAAATTGATAAATTGGGTTTACGGTGGTAGGAAATCCTGCTACTGGAACAATTACTTTGGTTCCTTTGGGAAAGTTATAAAGTCTTTTAGATGTCATCGCTGCCATCATCAATAAGTTGGCGCTTGACCCACTGTTGGTTAAAACGCCATAATCTCTTCCAAAATTTTCTGGAAATCTTTTTTCAAATTTTATAGAGTCGCCGCCCATTGCTAGCCAGCCTTTTAAAAGTGACTCAACACCTTTCACGTACTCTTCGCTAGTAAAGTATGGCCCAGCATATTGAACCCAATCTTCACCCGCCTTCCACTCTTTAGTGGAATCTTTTTCTTCTATATATTTTTGAACTAAATCTAGTATCTCTTTCATTTTGAAAAAACTTCTATAAATGTGTCAATGTTAACATATCTTTTGTCTTGTATTAAATAATCTTTTCCAGAGCCTTCTTTAATATAAAAATTATTATCAAGTTGATGTAAGTTTTCAAAAATTTCTTTTACTGAATCTTTTGGAGAAAACTTTGCGACGAAATCTAATTCTTTTTTCGCTTTGTCTGTTGAAACTTTATAGTTTCTTAAATCTTCTTTATTTTGTGTTTCTATACTAATGTTAATTCCAAATTCATTAAACTGATCTTTAATCTCGTCTGCTAATCTGCCTATAGTATAATTATCATAACTTACATTATATATTCCAGTAATGTCTATGTTTGATTCTATTGATCTTATGTAAGCTTGCACAACATCCCTGATATCAACTAATGGCCTCCATAAGCTTGGGTTGTGAACTGTTATGTTTTTGTTAAGCAAAGCAAATTTAGTCATAACATTTACAACTAAATCAAACCTCATTCTTGGAGACCAGCCGCCGACAGTGCCTTTTCTTAATGCTATTGGGCGAAAATATTCGTCTTCAAGCGACATTACTGATCTTTCTCCACCTAGCTTTGAAATGCCGTAAGGAAAATGTGGTGGTGGTACGGCGTCTTCTTCTGACATGAGTTCATTTGATGTGTAACCATAAACACTGCAAGAGCTGGCATATATAAATCTTTTTTGAGTTTTTGTGTCTGCCGCAGCTTTTCTTGTAATGTAGGCAAGATATGATGGGCTTGCTAAGTTTTCTGAAAAATTAATACATGGCTTATATTCTGCCATTGGATCGTTTGATACTCCACCTAAAAAGATTACAACGTCATAGGGCTCTACTTGTTTTTGAGTTAACTCTAATATATTTACTTTGTTGACTTGGACTTCTTCACTTAAATAATTGCCATACCAAAGAGTATCAGCTATGTCGGGCTTGTAGCCCTTTTTTAGTAGCTCGTTTGTTAATGCAGTTCCAATGTACCCTGCTCCGCCAGTTATTAATATCTTTTTCATATTTAATTGATTGCCTCTATAATCTCGTCTAGACCTTGATGTATGGAAATTTGTTGTTTAAATCCTAATTGTTTAAGTTTTGTAATATCAAGAAACATGTCTTGTGCTTGAACTACTTTGTGAAAATGCGGAGGCTCAACAGAATTGAATTTACTATCAGACTTTGTTTTTTGTTTTACATAACTCATAAGTTCAAAAAAATTGTTTGGCTGTCCGCTGCCGATGTTATATGTATCGTTGATTTCGCCATGGTTGATGACACAATCTATTGCTCTGCAAACATCTTTAACATGCATGAAATCTCTTATATCTTTTCCGTCGTTATATAAATTTATTTCATTACCTTGTGCCACTTCTGTTGCTAAATGTTGCAAAGCGTTTCTTTTTTTAGAAGATTTTTTATCGCCAACTCCGTAAACGTTGCATAGCCTTAAAATTCTATAATTAATTCCATAAGTCTCACAATATGAAATTAAAAGTTGCTCCGCGGCTAGTTTAGTAATTGAATAAAATCCTTTTGGATTGCAGCTTGAGCTTTCTTTGGCGGGAAGGGTAGATTTACCATATACGAACCAAGAGCTTATAAAATTAAAAGTAAAATCAGAGTCATACTTTTTCCTACAAGATTCTAAAGTTTCTACTAATACATTTAGATTTGTATTGATGTCAAGATGCGGATTGTCAAAAACATTATAGTTTGTTACAGTGCTAATAAAATATAAAATATCTTTTGACTGAGGGTCTCTAGTATTTCGATTTATGCGTATAACATTATCATTGTATAAATCAGAATAATGACTACCGATAAAACCTGTTGATCCGTATACTGAAATCATTCACTTACTGCTGATTTTGACTTTTCCCAATCTCTGTTTTTTCTCACTAAAAGATTTCTTTCCCACGCGGCTTTTAAGACTACTGGGTCTACATTGACTTTTTCTAAGCTTTTCATTAATGCATTAATATCTTTTGGAAAGCAGGTACCTCCAAATCCAAAGTCTCCGTCAAATCCAGGAACTTGAAAGTGGCTTATTCCGATTCTGCCATCAGACATAACCCCGTTCATGATGGTTTCCCAATCAAAACCTTTAGCGTCTGAAAAAACACGCATTTCATTAAAAAATGATACCTTTGTTGCGAAAAAACAATTTGCAAAATATTTAACAAACTCAGACTCGTTACTGGTCATTACTAAGCAAGGTACGCCTGGGAATCTTGATTCGTATATTTCTTTAACTTTGTGTAATCCTCGTGCTGGGTGGCCACCTAATATATGTCTTGATGGACAAATAAAATCTGTGAGCGCAGTTCTTGCGGTCAAAAACTCTGGAGAATGTATAATATTAATCTTTTGATTATATTTTTCATTAAGGCTGTCGGTTGTACCTACTGGCACCGTGGACTTAATTACAAATGTACAAGATTCATTTCTGCCGCTAACTTCTAAAACTTTATCAAAAACTGATTCTATATATGAAAGATCGCAATCGCCAGTTTCTTTATGCATTGGCGTAGGCACTGATAAAAATACTACATCTGACTCAATAACTTCTTCAAAGGTATGTGTTGACTTTTTAGGGTCAACATCATAAACACTTAAATCGTAATAATGATTTAATCCTTGAAATATTGCGTTTCCAACGAAACCTCTGCCTATGATTCCTATTTTCATATTTTTGTCTCTGAATATTCTTTTGATTTAGTTTTGTTGTGGCTATGCATTCTGTATCTATAAAATGGTATTTCTAGATGATGAATTTTATATTTTTCTCCAAGTCTTTTTCTTAATTCTTCTTCTTCTTTGTGGCGCATATCTGCGTTATACCCTCCGAGTTCTAATAGTAAATCGCGGCGATACATTATTCCACATGAAATGTTTTTTTCTTTAGCGTATTTTCTTTCTATCTTGTTTTCGTAATCATCAACAAGCCAATAATCACATGATACGCAAAATGCCTCTCGATTTTTTTGTAAATATGTTTTGAGAAAATAACAAGTCTCTGGTGATATAAAATCATCAGAGTCAACTCTTATAAAAAATCTGCCAATTGAGTTTTCTAAGCCTAAATTTGAACAATGAGCGACACCTCTGTTTTTGTCGCTTTTAATTACTCTAAATTTTTCTTTTGGTAAAAATGAAAAAGTTTCTAAAACCTTATCAGATTCATCGTTACTGTTGTCGTCAACAACTAATATTTCTACATCTAAATGTTTTTGCGACAGACAGCTTCTTATGGCTCTTGATAGATATTTTCCATAGTTGTAATTAGTTATTACTACTGATACTAAATCATTGAACATAATTTAATCTTTTTAGTAAGTTTACGGATAAGTTATTTTTGTAAACTTCATTGATTCTATCTTTATCTTCTGTATTTTTCCACTTATTTATACTTTTAGCGTGAACTGCAGAAGCTTGAGAATCTCCCCATGCAACATTATCAGTTAAATTAGTGTGATTTTGGTAATTTAGCATATTTTCGTCAAAGTCAACTTCTATGTGGTCGCATATTTTCTGCAAAGTATTTTTTGTATCTAGTATTAAGTCTTCGTACTTGACGGTTAGGCATTGATTGAAGCAGCTTAGTCCAGTTTGTACGTCGTTATTCCATCTTTCAATATCTACCCAGTATTTTTGTTTATGATTTGGGTGATGAGACAAGATAACATCTCTGCAGTCTCTAACAATATGAATTAACTTAATAAAATCAAATTGAGCTAAAAAATGAAAAGCATATATATTCTTAGGAGTTTTTTCGCACCAAAAGTTTTCCTTGACATTTTTTAAATTATTGTTTAAGCGATTTAGTCTTGGCGTCGGAACAAAAGAATAAGTTTCTTCTTCTATTGCGTGAATGTCTTTATGCGCTCCCATGATTGAGTTTAATAAAGTGGTGCCAGATCTGCCGCATCCGCCAATAACGATGCCTTTTTTATTAAATGATTTTAAATTTTCTATGTCTTCATATAAATAGTCAGAAAATTGTAAACATTTATTAAATAAATATTCAAAGTCTACTTCTTCTTGAGGCGGCAAAAATCCACTATCTTTTAAAGATGAAGATTTACATGGATAGCTGGGTACCGCTGATTCGCCTTTTCTGTATATTTCGTTTCCATCTGAATCAAAATGTATTATGAATCCAGTTGACGTATCATGGTAAATTTCTTCACCAACAAAAGTATAATATTTACAAGGTTCTATCACAAACCTTTTTGTACATTTTGCGTATTCAATCATTGACTAACTGGTTTTCATTTATAAATTGTTTTAGTTGTTGAAGTTCTTTATAATCCATTGAACCTAAGTGACCTTTTTCGCAATCAATATGCATATTCTTATTTAATGTAAAATGTTTTTCAATATATTTTGCACCTCGCTGTGCGGCGATTTTACAAGCAGTAATTCCTAGCGTGTGATCACTAAAACCGCTGTAATCTGTAAATTCAGGTATTTTTGCATCTGGCAAAAGAGTAGGATACTGAGGAGTACAATAAAAATATTCTAAATTTTCATGTTCATACTTAAAATCTTTTTGGTTAAATCCATTTGATATAAATACTTTTTTTCCACTGTCTAAAGCTTTGTGTACTAGATTAGCTTCTTTAAATGATCTGCTAGCGATTTTAATATATTTAAAATTAAGGTCAATGCACCACTGAATTTTTTCTTCGTCAAATACGGAGCAAAATAATTCCATGTTAATATTTTTACATAAATTATTTATACGTTTTAACTCTTCTGCAGTAATCTCTAAATGTTTTCTATCTGTGTTCCCGTGAAGTTTTAAGGTATCATAAAGTTGCAATTTTACCATGTCGCCACCAAACATTTTACATTGTAATATCATTGACTCTAGGTCGTTTATGTCGCCTCTATGTTGGGGGTGTAGCTCGCAAATTATTTTAGTTTTTGTTTTGCTAGTCATGTTTTCTGTTTTCTTCTGTAAATTTTAAGTCTTCTTCGTTGTGTATGTCAACATAGCTTGTTTGATAGCATGCAGTTTTGTAACTTAGTGCATTTGTAAACGCATAGTCGTATTTCCAAACTCTAAACGCACCGTGTTGTACTAAATTTTTGTCTACGGTGATTATTTCATTTCTGTCGTGCTTCAATAATTTGTCTATTGCAGAATCTATATCTTTGGTTTTTAGTTCTGGAGAGTTTGATTGCAAGGAGACAACCAAATCATATGTGTTTTCTATAGACTGTAGAGCATGAACTATTGCATGTTGCTTTAGGGTGGTGTTATCTGCCAACTTATTAGGTCTTACAATCGTCTTTGCGCCAAAATTTTTTGCTAGATCTAGTATCTCTTGATCTTCAGAGGTGACATAAATATCTGTTATATATTTTGATCTTTCTGCCGCTTTGATAACCCAATAAATCATAGGTTTACCCCAAATATGTCTAATATTTTTTCTTAAAAGTCTTGTTGAGCCTCCTCTTGCTGGTATTATTGCGACAGTTTTCATAGATTGTTTAAGAAACCAGACAAGTTTTGATTCATCTGTGTTTTAAGATCGTCTGACATATCTTTTGACTGATAAAGTTTACCTTTATTATATTTTTGTGGCACATTTCTTCCACTAATAATGTTAAAGGTAATGTCGCTTAAATGGTCTATTGCATTTTTGCAGTTTTTAAGAAAAATACTATCAATTGTGTCATCTTTTTCAAAGTTTTTAAATACTTTTTGAGCGTATACCTTTCCGTCATCAATTCCTGGAGTTACTGAATGTATTGTGTGGCCAACTAATTCTGGTTTATTTTCTACAAAGGCCCAGTGTGGAGCGTCAACGCCTCTGTGAAATTGTGTTAGTCCAGTATGTATGTTTATTACATCGATTTTTGCACAAGAAATAATTTCTTTAGATAATATTCTGCAGCCAAATATGAATATATAATCTAAATTTGCACATTTTAGGATTGTGAACTGTTTGTTTAAGTTTTGTACAGCTATTGCCTGTCTTGGCATCTTTAAGTGCTCGTCAAATATTTTTGTCTCTGCAAAAGTATTTGGTTTTTTTTCGTATAAGATTATTTCTGGCGAAACTTTACTAATTTTATTTACAAAATATTTATGTCTCAGGTTATCTGCGGTGAGTAAAGCACATCTCATGTTAGTCAATAAATATTCTATGCCACATTTCCATATTTATCCACTGCCAAACATAAAAACTGTTTTTAATATCTTTTTTATCAAAGTTTTCATGGGCTAATTTTACTTTGTCTGCGTTTAAGAGGCCTCTGTCGTTGAAGCTGGGACTGTTGATTAGTTGTTTAGTGAAAGAAAGCCAAGGGTCTTTTTGCAACCATTTAGTCTGTGGCGCATTAATGCTCTTTTTCTTTGCAAAACAAGTTTTATGCGGCATTATTTTACTCATTGCGTCTCTTATGATATATTTAGTTGTACCGTTTTTAAAATAGTAACTAGGATTTAGTGATAGGCCAAACTCTACTAATCTGTGATCAATAAATGGCACTCGTAACTCTACTGAATGGTTCATGCTGTACCTATCTTTCATCCTCAAGCCTCGATTAAGTTTAAGTGTTTTTAAATATTGTATTTGTGTTTCGAGTAAGGACAAGTTTTCTTTTTTGTCTGACATCCATCGCTGTGTTACAAGATCTGCATTGCTAGAATAAGTTCCGTCAATTTGAGTTTTAAAGTTATTATGCTGTTTGTTTTCAAACTTTTGCAATAGTGTGTTATATCCGCAAAATACTTCGTCAACACCTGCGCCGTCTAGCGCGACCTTAAAACCTTTTTTGTGTATTTCTTGAAAGTTATAGTGTTGACCCAAGTTTAACAATCCGCCTAATGGTGATTCTTGATAGTATATTGAAGAACTCAACATGTTTAATGCATCATTTTGCAATATCGTATGAACAGAGTGTTTGAAGTCCCAGTTCTTAGAAAACTCTTTTGCAAAAATGCTTTCGGATAATGTTTCATTAAAATCTAGAGTGAAACAGTTTAATTTTTCTTTTGATAAGTTTTGATCGCTAAGTGAAGCTAATATTGCGGAAGAGTCGAAGCCGCTCGACAAAGATAAACAATATGGTACATCTGATCTTGTATGTATTTTTATAGCATCTTGTATTAAATTAAATAGATTATCTTTAGCATCTTGATAAGTTATGGAGTAATCTCTTTGTACGTTCGAGATATTGTAATATTTGTGTTTTGAAATTTTACTATTTTGTAAGACAATATAACTTGAAGGTTCTACTTGGTATATGTTTTTAAAAAAAGTGTTTTCGTCGTCATCGTACACTGCTGATGATAGATACTTTAGCCAAGTTTCACGGTTGGGTTGTGAGTCGTTAGGCAGAGCTTTTATTTCTGATGCAAAATAAAATTCTTCGTTTGCTTGCGTATAAAACAAAGGTTTTTGCCCAAACCTGTCTCTTGCTAAAATTGTTTTTTCTGTGTCTGCATGATAAAAGCATACGGCAAACATTCCGTTTACTTTATTGAAGCAATTGGTTCCCCACTTTATGTAGCTTTTTAAGAAAACTTCTGTGTCTGAGGACGTGGTAAATTCAAAATCTCTAATAAGTTCTTGTTTTAGTTCTAAATAGTTATATATTTCTCCGTTAAACAAGATGTAGACTTGGTTTTGTGCATCATATAGTGGTTGATTAGATCTTTCTGAAAGATCAATTATAGACAACCTACTGAAAGCCAGCGAAGCGTTTTTTAAATTAATAGTTTGGTGGTGGTCTGGGCCTCTGTGAGTGATCTTTTGGATCATTGAAGAAGCGTCAGACTTTTTATTGATTATGCCAGCTATACCGCACATTAGACTAAAGATAATATCTGATCGCAAACGTTTTCTCTATCAAAAAAGTATTTTTTGCGAGCTTGTTCAAAGTCGCTTGTAAAATTTGTGGTTTCTATTTTTTCTAATATTTGGCTAATGTCTCCGCTTTCAGCATGGAAGATAAAATTTTCATTTAATAGAAAAGGTAGTCTACCGTAAAAACCGCGGTCTTTTCCTTTTACGTTATAGTTGATAGTGGGCATGTTAAAAATTGACGCTTCTTTTACAGCGGTGGAATCAAAATTTATCATCAAGTCACACGCAAAAGACAAATCAATAGATGGATGCGGATGCCATTCTCCATCGTGAATTACTTTTACATTTGGATATTCTTTGGGATTAATTGGGTCTTTGCCGCGAGTTTTTATATATATGTTATATTCAAAATCACATAAGTTTTTTAAAATAGAATCAATTTTTGATTTACTCACATCTTCTAGTTTTGGGAACATGAATAATGCATTTTTCTTACCGAGTTTATACTGATTGAATAAATTGTCTAGGTCAAATTGAACATCATATTTTGGCGAGCCAAAATGCAAGCTCTTATTGTTATTTTCGCGATCAATTACTTGCGAGAAAATTTTACTTGGAAATACGCAATAGTCAATGTGGTCCCAGTATTTTTTATGCATAAGTTGGTAATCAGTCATATACGTAAAAGATATTTTCTGATCACTTGTAATATCTTTTGCTCCAACACCTTCGACGAAAAAGGTTGTTCCTTTTAGATTTGTGTTTTGTATCTTTATTAAATTGAACTTATACTTTTGTGATAAAGCTTTTAAGCTGTCTATGTTTTTATTTGGACAATTATACTTTCCAGAGTTATGATAATAAACTGTTGACTCGATATTTCTTTTGTTGCCAGCGATGATCAATGGCATAAAATACCTTAAAAAAGTCATTTCTGTTAATATGAAGTTCATTTTTTTACAGCTTTTATGAGTATGTATAGTTGCGGAGAATCTTGCCACAATGATAGCATATCGTATTCTACATCAAAAAATAATTTTACATAATCTAAATTCAAAACTCTAGGAACTTCTTTTATTATTGCTTTCTGCACATTATTATAGCCAAGTTTTTCTACGTTTTTTGAAAAAAGTCTGTATTGATCGTGGCTTTTGAATCGCTTATCCCAGATTGTAGACCATAAATAATTGTCATCTTGATACGCATATTCTTGTTGTCCATTTTTTATCCATCCTATCTTGTAATCCTCAAACCTCCAATGATCTCCTAGTCCCCAGTCAACATACAAGACTCCATCTTTATTTAAGTGCTCGTAGCATCTCTCGATAAAATCCCATGGATCTTCTGCAAAATATGCACATCTTGTGCAAATTATGGTGTCATACTTTTTATCAAGCATCCACTCTGAATTTATGTTCCAGTTATCTAAACTTAAATCATATAAATCGCCATCGTAAAAGTTGTTGTTAGAAAAGCCTAGTAAAGCCGTAGTTCCTCTAGGCTTAATAGTTTTATTATAAAAACTTAAAACGTGCGGATCAGATCTACCCATTTAATATGTCCTCCATAAAACAAAACTTTATGTTTTCAGTATCTAGAAAGTTTTTAAGCTGGTTCGCTTTTTCTTTATTTAAGTAATTTTGATCCCACTCGCACGCATGGTAAACTATTTCGGTTTTGGGGAAAAGTTCTAAATTTTTTAAAGGTGGACAACAATTGTAATAAACTACATTTTTAAAATTTTTATCTTCACCTTGATAATCTAATGATCCATCTGGGTATTTATCAGAAGAAAGAGCTAGTATTTCTATACCTTGGTCTTTGCATGCTTTTATTGACTCACCTGTCATTCTCCATGCTGGAGGCCTTAGTATGTTTTTAAAATTTATATTAGTCTTGGCTATAACTTCTTTTGTTTTTGTTATTATATCAACTGTTTGTTCGTAGCTTGCGTATCTAAACTCGTCGTTGTTGCTTACATTTGGTATTCCGTGATAAAATCCATGATAACCTATTTCAAAATTATTTTGATCAAGATCGCTAATTTCTTTGCAAAAATCTGGAAACTCGTTTAGGTATAGCGGCTTTTCTGTAATTTGTGACTTTGTTCGCCAATATGCAGCAGGTATAAACAAAGTAAATTTTATATCTGGATATACGTTTATTAGCTCGCGACATCTTTCCAGAACTTTAGTGGAGGACTGCGGGTGTGGTGATACGTCATCAATACTAACATTTACTAAATACATTTAAAAAACTCTATGTAGTCATCTGCTACTTCGCTTATTGATTTAATCTTAATTGATTTTCTGTAAAAGTCAACATTTATTCTTAACATTTCTAAACGTTTCAAAAAATCTTTAGTATCGTTAAATAACAAACCTCCGTCTTTTATTAGCTCTGGATTGCCACCACTATTCTGCGCGAATACTGGAACTCCACTAGATAATGCTTCTATAATAGAGTTGGAGCAACAATCGTCAACTGTTGCAGAAACAAATATATCTGTTTTATGCAAATGCTTTGATATTTCGCGGCTGGTTTTAGGTGGTAGACAATTTATGTTTTTGTAATTTATATCTTGAGGTTTGTTTCCTATGAATGTAAAATTATATCTATCAAAGTTTAACAAATCGTCCAGTTTTTGATAAAAACCAAAACCTTTTTTCATGTTCGGAGAAAAGCTTGTGCATAATAAGTTAGTTTTAGGGTTTAACTGTCTACGATTATAATTAAATATTTCTGGATCTGCTGCATTTGGTATAACGCAAGATTTTTCAGGTCTAAAATTGAACTTATAAAAATTTTCTTGCGCCCATTTACTTTGAAAGACTGTCCCGTTTGATATTTTGTTAAAAGATATTGCTAGATCTTGTCTCGTGTCATCTTTATGGTTGTAAAGTTTTTGTAGACCGTCCATTCTGTGAACAAATTTCTTGTCTGGGTATTTGTTTTTTATATCGACCGTTTGTTCAGTAAATTGATGACCGTTATACAATATAACGTCTGCATCTTTCGGGTCTTCGCGGTATATGTTTTTTTCTTGAAAAGTTTTTTTTAAAATTTTTAAAAACTGGTTACCGCCTCCGTGCGGACCGTCTGATAAATCATATGATATAAATACTGTCATAAAACTTGCCGAAACATATCAAGATAATTTTTAGAAGATTCTTTAATATCTAATTTTAAAGCTGCTTCGTAGTTTATATCTTTATATTGGTATTTGTTTAATTGTATTAGGTTTTTAAAGTCTTCTGGGTTGTTAACTATACAATTTTCATGCAGCACATCTTTTGCAATTCCAACATCGGTTGATAAAATAGGAGTTTCAGTAAGGCTAGATTCTAGCACTGCTTGCGGGCCACCCTCGTGCCTAGAGGTAACTAAATAATAATCTAAACAATTATACAATTCATTAAGTTCAGTAAAATTAGCCATTTCAAAATAAGAATATGTTATGCCTGCTTTTTCTAGTCTAGATATTATGTATTGTCTGCGCCATCCGCCTAAGATAACGTGCGGCTTTACATCTAGTGATTCAACCACATCACAAAATATATCTGGACCTTTTGACAATTTTGGGGTTATAAGGTCGTGGCCCTCAGTGTCTCTTTGAAAGCTTCCAATAATAAGTTTACCTTTTGGAATTGAGTATTTATGTTTTAACTCTTGTTTGTTTGGTATATTGTACCATAAACTTTTGTTGCACCAATATGGTATGATAAACTGTTTTTTATGTTGTTTTGGAAAGTGGTTTGTGGTTTTGGTTGTTGGTGAATGATAAGCATTGACAAATTGGTCTCTTATTAAAAAATCGTGAACGTCAAATTTGTCTGGATCAATGTGGTGGACTGTTGTTACAACTTTTTTGTTGCGCAAAAACTCAATGGGAGTTTGTTTCCAAATCCAGTGAGACAAAAGCCAAATTATATCGCAAGCTGCAATATCATCAGTAACATGTTCGGAATTGTTTTCGGTAAATTCTTTTCGCATTCTGTCGCAAATCCAGTTTTCATTTGAATGATTGATGTATATCTTCATTTATTTATTTTCATAATGACTTCTCCTGCATTTTTCTCTGGAGTTCTTTCTCCAAACATATGACCTCTAAACTCTACTAGCTTACAATCAAAATTATATTTTTTTGATATTGTGTCAACTATGTCTTTAACTTTAAATTGATTTGGGTCGTAATCATCCCAAACTATATGTCCACCGTCTTTTACGACTTTCATACAAACTTCAAAATCATTAAGTATAATAGATTCATTGTCATGTTCACCGTCTATGAAACATACATCAAAATGATTTGTATACTCATTTATAATATCGCCATAGTCATCAACATGCTTAAATTGTATTTTTTCTTTTTCATCAAATTGTATTAAATCATATAAATCTGCATTAGAAACAAATGCTGGTTTATAATTAATTGCTTCCTGCTTCTTTTTAGTGTGTGGCACTATATCAACAGTAATCACTTTATCAACAGTATCAATCAAAGATACCGCGTAGCTTGCCGTGCCTCTTCCAGTACCTATTTCAAAAAAGTTTGTGCCTTTTACGCCCTGCACAAAAGCTTTGATAAAAAACGTTTGCTCCATTCCATAGTCAAACTCAAACTTTTGCTTATCTTTGACACGGGTTTTGGTTAGAGAGCATATGTGGCCGATTTTATCTTTATCGTCGTTTGGCGTATACTGTACCGATTCAAAAAATTCTTGTAATGTTAAGGTTTCCATTGTTTAAAAAATACTCAACTTTCTCCAGGACTTTAAGACGCCAGGTCTTACCATTACGAAATTCTTTTTTATTAATTCCATAGTTTCTTTCTTTTCTCTGTCAAGGTCACAGCCAACGCCTTTTTCTGTGTGATCAATCCATGTTTCTATTAAGACTGTTTCATTTGGCTTACAGTATTTTAGCAAAGCTTGTATTGCTGCATGAGGTTTGTCCATATGTTCTAGTACATCAATCATGTATATCAAATCAAATTTAACATCTCCGTAATCTGGAAATATATCTGGTTCTATTTCAAACTTTTTAACATTTTGATTTCTCTTTTTAAGTCTCCATTCTCCAAAATTTAAATGTTCTGATGGAACGTCGTTAATGTAAAAATTATAATTTAGCTGCTTAACATTATCTGCGAACCAAGTAGAAATTGGACATACTCCTCCGCCATATTCAAGCATGTTAATCGTAGACTTAACTTGTTTATGCTTTAAGTGCTCTAATCCTTCAAATCCTGCTCCATATGCTGGGCCATGTTCGTGATACTTGCACTGTCGAAATGATAACCAACTACCAATCTCTTTGTAAAACTCGAAAATCTGAGCAGACGTTTCTCTTGGCTTGCTTTCCCAGATGTCTTCAAACGTTTTACCAGAAACTGGTTCGCACGTTGGTGAGCCTGGTAGGTCTGGCTTTCTTCCCGTTTTTCTTGTTCCGAGTGCGTCCGCCTGTTCAGGCGTTACTTTATAATATTCGCAGAGATCGTCGTACCAATTCATGAATTTAAAATAGAGTTTAGTTTGTTTATAAACACTGATGCATACCAATCTTGAGTATATTTATTCATTAATAAATAACCTCGTTGTGTGATTTTTTTAAGCTCTTCTTCGTTGTCTAGGTAGTGTTTAAGTTTATTTATGATAGTGTTATTGTCATCTTCTACATTTATTTCAATGACAAATTTTTCAAAAGCTCCTTGCTCTTCGTTTGGTATGTCTGCGGCGATTGCCGTGTTGCAAGCTGGTATTTCAACGTATTTTCCAAATCTACTTTTTGGCATGCCAGAACAAGTAACACATATTTTTGCAGAGTTGATAGCTTTTGCAAAATCTACAGCGTATCTGTTTTCATGGGCATCTCCTAAAACATAGCCAGGATGTTGGTATACTCCAACTTTATAATCGTCGGACATTTCCATAAGAACTTCCAACATCTTTTGTCGTAATGGATAATGTGGGCCAAACTTTGTTGTTACATGTATAGCGCCAACTAAAAGTATATCATGAGTTTTGGGTAACTTATAATCTTTAAAAATAGTTCTTTCTGCGCAATGCGGAATGTTTATGAAGGTTACTGGTTTGTGGAATTTTCTATCTTTCCAATCTTCCCAATCATTTTTGTGATGACAAACTACAATATCAGATGACGACTCATTAATTTCTTTCGATGTCCACTCATCGTCGTACATTTCGTTGTATCTGATACATTTTGTGTATTTTGAGTCTGCAAAGCCATTTATTTCCAATGGTTTATATCCAACAATAACGTCTGGTGTAAAATTGTTATTAGCTAAATTTTCATCTACTGTTTTGCTATTATCAAAATTTTCCCAGTTTGGGCCTGTCCACAAAAAGTTATCTTTACCAGAAAGTTTTTCGATAGATTCCATAGAATGAAAGCGCACTCTTGACATTTTCTTTAAATAATGTTCTTTGTCACATATATAAGCTATTTTCATAAATATTTTGCCTTTAGTTTTTCGAACAAACAGTTTTCATCATAAGTTTTATTTTTGTTAAAATTGTATCTTCTCCACATTTCATTCCATAAATGAACAGTATAACTTTCAGATAAATCAACATTGCCAAAAGCTTCATCGAAGAACATGCCCACTTGCTCAAACCCTATTGGGTTAAAAAACTTCCAATGTTTTACTTTGTCTTGTAGATTTAAATGGTTTACGCCCTTGCCTACTAGTCTAGGCCCAACAGTTCCCCATTCTAAAGTATCTTTGTTTTGTTGTAAGCAAAAGTTGTAGCAAAATTTTGAAAATTCACTTTGTGGTGGAGTTTTAATTATACCAGAAGTGATGTGGGTTTCGCCAGAAATAGTTGCCTCACTTGCAAACACATAATCATCTTTTATGTCTATATGTTTAAGGCATACGATATCTGTGTCAGTCCACCAGTTACCTTTGATTTCTAATAGCTTATATCTGAAATAATTAGAGAATGCAGAATAACTGCCTTTGCCTAAACCTACGTTATATGCGAATATTTCCTCTTCTGGAAGTATTTCTTTAGCATCTTTAACGTTACAGTTTTCTGGAACGTTGTCTATTTTGTCATAAGTATACAAGTCAAACTCGTGATCATTCTTTATGTACGAGTTTATGCAAAGCTTTTCTACGTTAGAAAGCGTATTACCTATCCATAAACTTTGTATTTTTTCACTCATTTAACCAATTAATAGTATCTGTGAACAATTGGTCTTCATTCATCGACCATCTTGTGTCAGAAAGTTGTCCTCCATGAGCGTCAGATAGCCTTTCCCAGTTGTCTTCTAGTATTTCATTTTTATAGTGTCGCTCTAAGCCCATCCTTAGTACATCGGCCGCTTCTGCTGGAAATCCAGAATTATAAAGTGCTGCGGCAAATTGAACAATTACTTCTGGAGGAAAGTCTAAATCCATAGATTTTACCCATTCTTGCGTTCGTTCGTTTTGTCGTCTTCTAGCAAACCTTCCAAGATTTGTATAAGTTGGGTCATCATGAAAAGCAACAGAGTCATGATTATGCATAATCCTAAAACCAGAATCTCGACACCTTTTTGCAAACCAGGTATCTTCGTTATGTTTTCCTTCTGCATAGTCTTTTAAATTACTCATATTGTAAATTTCTGATGAGTCGTATTTTATTTTTTCAAATACATGTTTTTTCATTAACCAAGAACAACCTCCCGACATGTAAAGGTGGTCATCTTCTTCATCAGCTTCTAAAGTTACATGGCCGTTTTTAGGGCTTTGGTAGCAAGCATGGTCCCAATACCTTCCGCCATCAGGAACTCTTATTTGACAAGTTAATATATCATATTCTTTGTTAAATTTTAATAAATTTTTATACCAAGTTTTTGTTAGCAATAAGTCATCGTCTAGTATAACAATATTCTCAAACTGAGCTTTTTCGCAGCCAAGATTTCTCATAACGCCTAATTCACCTTTTTTAGCAGCTTCTATGGCTGGTATTTTTGTTGCAAGATCAAATACTACCTTTCTTGTGTCTAAATGTTTACCCAAGGGATCAGTATTTCCTACGATCAGTATTTCATAATTAGGTATTTTTTGTAAAAAAATACTTTTTACTAATCTGGTTAAGTGGCTTATCTTTGTCCCACCAGTGATTATAACGAAACTAATGTTCATCTTTTTATGATAGAAGTCCTACTGTAATTCTTTGTTCTTTTTCTGCAAATATACTGATTATTTTGCAACCTTTCTAGGCTTCTTTTTATAGTAACGTGATTTACATTTAATTCAACCGCCATTTTCTTGACAGGCATGTATATGGCTGGTTTTTGGCCAACCTTTGAAACAAGATAAGAATAAACCTTTATGTCACAATCTTTTAGCTTGCCAGAAACAACATCTGGAATCATGTCTCCAGGAACTTTGATAAAATAACTCACGGGGCAAATTGTAAGATAATTGTTTTCACTTGTCAAGTAAAACTTTTATGATACCTACTACGGTGCAAAAAAGAGACGTGCATTAATATTAGATTAATAATATTATTAGAAGTTATTTTATATTATTTGATTATACAATATATACCCATATGGTATTATATATACCAATAAATCAAATATTTTACTTGAATATATTATTTGATTGTAGTATAATTCATTTTATGATTTTTCCGCAGATTATAGGAATTTCAGGTTATGCTAGAGTAGGAAAGGATTCTTTTGGTAAGATGTTGTCTCAAGAATTATCCGTGGAATACAACAAATATAGCAAAAGATTATCTTTAGCTTATGAGTTAAAAAAGGATTTGGATACATTTTTACTAAAAAAGTTTAATATTTCTGCTTTTACCGAAAACTCGGAAGAGAAAAAATTTATAAGACCATTATTGATTTGCTATGGAACAAGTTTAATGAGAAAAAAAGATCCAGACTGCTGGATCAATAAATTACAAAAAACTATTGACATTAACAATTCTTCTGGTATAATATCCCTCGTCTGCGACATAAGGTTTGAAAACGAAGCGGACTGGATTCATAGAAATAATGGAATTTTGATAAACTTAGAAAGATCTGGCACAGAACCTGCTGATGAAAATGAAAAGTTTAATAGCCCTATCTTGAAATCAAAGAGTGATCTAAATATAGACTGGGAACATGTAGAAAACTTACATTCGCTTAAACCAAAGGTAAAACAAATCTTAAAAACAATTTTAAAATGAGTGTTAAAATAGACGACGTAGAACTAGTAGAAAACATCAAAAACGAAAAAGATGTTGATGATTGCCTACAAGAGTTGATAGAAAGACATACAGGTATTTATCTGGATATTGTTAACAAATACACTCAGCATACAAATACATCGAATAAGCTTGACTTGATAGATGAAAAAGACTATAATATCTACCAGACAGCTTTGAAATACAAAAGCGACAAAGGAACAAAGTTTCCAACATTTTTAGGCAATGAAACAAAATGGATTTGCCTAAATAAGCAAAATAAAATTAAAAAAGAAAAGAAAGTAGCTTTTGATGATATATCTGAAATTGATTTGGCTCAAGAAGATGACGGCAACAAAGAAAAGCTTGAAGTTTTTAAGAAAACAATAGAACTTGCAAAACAACATCAAGACAAAAGAGTTGAAAAAATATTTGAAATGCGATATATTATCGGAGAAAAAAACAAGGTTATGCCTTGGAAAAAGATAAGTAAAGAGTTAAACATGAGTATACAAGGTTGTATCAACATACACAACTCTGCAATAGAAGAATTTAAACTAGAACTAAAGGACAATAATTATGTATAATAAGTATATATGTGTAGGGAATCTCACGCGAGATCCAGAAACAAGACCAGTGAATGATAGTGACTCAGTTACTAATCTAGCGGTTGCAGTCAATAACCCGCTCAACAAGGACGAAGTATTTTATGCCGATGTTCAAGCGTGGGGTAAGGTTGGCGAAAACTGCGCGAAGTACCTCACTAAAGGCAAACGCGTATTAGTAGAAGGTCGTCTCAAGACCAACTCGTGGACTTCAAAAGAAGGTGAAAATAGAAATCGCACCTATGTGGTGGCAAACTCAGTTCAGTTTCTTAGTCCAGTAAATGAAGGCGGAATGCCCGAAGTAGGAACAAAGAAAACTGCGGCTCAAAAAAAGGCTGAAAAGCCCGCTCAAGAGGAAACCTTTTCCGATAAGGAAATGTCTGAAGAGTTCGACACTGTACCATTCTGATGAAATTAGTCGTTGATGTGCCATTAAACTCTTTGAGTTTTGGGAATGTTTCCTTAAACTTGTTAAGAGAAATGTATAAAAAGGAAATAGACGTAGCTTTGTTTCCTACTGGAGGTCAAGTAGATATTGAAGCTTTTGATAAGTTAGATAAAAAGTTTGTAGATTGGCTACAAAAATCTATTGATACAAGATTCGAGAAACTTGACAAAGAAACTCCAACTCTAAAACTTTGGCACATCAACGGCGCTGAAAACAGAATTACTCCTAGACAGTATTTATTTACTTTCTATGAGCTCGACGCTCCGACGGAAACAGAAAAGACAATCGTAAAATTACAAAATAAAACTATTTTTAGTAGTACATATTCTAAAAAGTGTTTTAAGTTGTTTGACTGCGATAATGTTGATTCTGTTCCGTTGGGCTTCGATACAGATTTTCATAAAACAAATAAAAAATACCTAGAAGGCAAAATACATTTTGGTCTTATTGGTAAATTTGAAAAACGCAAGCACACAAGAGAGATTATTCAAGCTTGGGCCAAAAAATATGGCAATAACTATAAATATCAGTTATCTTGCGCAGTTGTTAATCCATTTATGAAGGGTGAACAAATGCAGCAAGTATTAGATCAAACTCTTAACGGCCAAAGATACGGCAATATAAACTTTATTCCATACCTTAAAACAAATTCAGAAGTAAATGATCTTATCAACTCAATTCAAATTGACCTTGGAGGCATGAGTGGTGCAGAAGGCTGGAATCTCCCTAGCTTTAATGCAACAGCTTTAGGCAAGTGGAGTGTTGTACTAAACGCATCCTCTCATAAAGATTGGGCGACAGAAAACAACTGCGTATTGGTTCAACCAAATGGTAAAGAAATCGCCGCTGACGGAGTATTCTTTAATCAAGGTGGACCTTTTAACCAAGGCAATATTTATACTTTTGATCAAGATGAATTTGTAGCAGCTATGGAAACAGCCGAATCTAAAGCTGATGTCGTAAACGAAGAAGGCTTAAAACTACAAAAAGAATTTACATACGAAAAAACTCTAAACAAAATACTAGAAGTGATACAAAATGACACACCCTAAAATGCGACATACTGTCACAGTGTCACACTTTGAGACAAAAATTACCAATAAAATGCACAAAATACAAGTTGGCACGCTTCTTGCTAAAGTATAATGTATGAGTACATTAATTAAACACTTAAATCCAATTAGAGACATGTTTTTAATCGACAATAAAGAATACGATCCATTTAGTGATTTTTTCACTACTTTTAGTAAAGCTCTAGACACTGAGCACAGAGTGGCCAACTTTAAAGACGACGGTGACGTTTATACCGCGACTATAGAGTTGCCTGGATATAAAAAGGGAGAAGTGAATATTGAAATTGAAGATAATGTTTTAAAGGTTGTGGCAGAAAAAGAAAGTAAAAACAACTACGAAAACAGATTTTCTGTTAAAAATGACGTTGACATCAAGTCAATTAGTGCTTCTTTAGAATACGGAGTTTTAACAATCGTATTTCCTAAAAAAGAAGTCACTAAACCTAGAAAAATTAAGGTTCAGTGACTATAATTTAGTGTAATTTAATATTATGAAAAGACTATATATCTTATCTATCATGGCTATTATGTTAGTTACCTTATTTTTCAGTCGATCTACCTTTTCCTTCTGTAACACTAGGAACAAAGGAAAAGAGATTCACGATTGGCCCTAACGGTTCTAGTAAGAAAGACAAAAAGTAAAAAAGGTATAAGGTTAAACGCTATCCCGCATGCTTAAATAGAGTGTGCGGGTTTTTTTATAATGACTGAAAAAGAAATATACGATAAAATTTTACAAATCAATAAAAACTTTGATTTTGTAGCTTCTTGTATTAAATTCTATAAACAAGAGTTTGAAAATTTAGAGGATGAACTAGCATACTGCGGCAAATATTCTTGGCTACCCGATCACAAAGAAAAGGTAAAAGAAATACTTCACAAAATGAAAGAAATAGTAAGACGAACAGAACTTGAAGAAAAATACTTTGACGTACTTGAAAAACAGCTTGATGAAATAGAAGATAATTTGTGAATAAAACCAAAGTAATATTTTGTTTACCAGGTCGAACTTTTTCTGATAATTTTCTTAAAAGTTGGACAGATTTACTTGTTGAATTACCTAAACACAATATACAATGGGGATTTTCACAAAAATACCACGTTAACAGATACTTTGTTTGCAACGCCTGTCTCGGAGGAAGCTCTTTAGGAGGCAAAAATCAAAAACCATTTCAAGGCAAAGTTGACTATGATTATCTAATGTGGATTGACAGCGACCAAGTGTTCAAGCCAGAAGATTTTTTAAATTTATTAAAAAAAGCCCAAGAAACAAAAGTTAGCATACTGTCTGGACTTTATTTAATGCAAGGAGGAGACTTATTTGCAACTGTTGAAGACTGGGACAAAGAGTTTTTTAAACAAAACGGATTTTTTAAGTTTTTGACACCAGAAGATGTTTCAAGCAGAAAAGAAATTTTTAAAGTTTCTTATACTGGATTTGGCTGGCTACTAGTAAAAAGAGGCGTTTTTGAGTCACTAGAGTATCCATGGGTTCAACCAACGTGGTTTGACGAAGACGGGGTATATGAAATGACAACAACTGACTGTGGTTTTATGCATCGCGCGGCAGAAAAAGGTCACCACACATACGTTGACCCAACCATCATAGTTGGACACGAAAAAACTAGTGTACTAACAGTAGACCCTAAAAACTTACCACCAAAAATAGATTTTATACCACCACCAGCAAGATGATTTATTTATTTTACAACACAGAAACTGAAGAATATCGTGAAGTAGAAATGAGTATGAAAGAATATACTC